>Ga0209639_1001077_pt1 | contig 30716 bp, 24 predicted proteins | sample EPASupsiteHSE605_FD_187268 | JGI IMG/M metagenome (GOLD analysis project Ga0209639, IMG submission 187268) | Bioremediated contaminated groundwater from EPA Superfund site, New Mexico - Sample HSE6-05 (SPAdes) (version 2) | ecosystem: Environmental > Aquatic > Deep subsurface > Groundwater >... | reverse complement strand
TATGGTTTCACAGCATCATCACAATCGAGTTCTAGTCAAGTTAGATCTCGAATCAATGAAGAATTGAATCAAACACGAATCTAATGAATAAAAACATTTATAATCATTCTTTTCCTTGATTATCTATTGCCAACAACACTCATTTTAAGATCAATCAAGATTCAAAGTTGTTTTAAACACAATTTAATAAATGGTGTTTAAAATTATAATTATTTCGATATTAAGGTTTTCCAGGGATTTCTCTGTTTAGCACCCAAAAAGTTAAAAAAAATCAAGTTTGGGTAACTGTTGACATGCCTATTCTTTATTAATAATCATAATTATAATATTCATGATGGTATTTGGATAATGATCATTTTAAAAAATCAAAAAAATGAATAGTAAGAAGAAGTTTGTTGCTCTGAATCCACGATGTTGATATGTTGGAAATATTCTAAAACATGAGTTGTTAACAAGAATAATGCCAAAATCACTAATTTGAACATTGAAACTGGTATTTGTTCTAGAATATGAAGCACCTGTTATTGAATGATTTGATAAGGAATTCTTAAAAACAATTGTTGATCCCACAGCACTAGTGGACCTAAATGCAGCACCAATATTATTAACAAAAACAAAATTATCAAAAATATAGGAATGAGCAGATCTGAGATAAAAGAGGCCCCCGGATGATGTATTATTAATAAGATTAATCCTTGAAAACCCTGATGAAATTGGCCTTTCAAAACATGTAGCTGTTACCATAATACTATTCATAAAATTGCACATTAACCAAATAGTGACAGATGTACATTCTATTGTTCCTCCATGAGATCCCAATACACAATGATTATCAGTAGAATTGAGTAATGAAACACGAACGCCACCTTTATATGAATACCATAGGTATGATCCATCACCACTGTTCGAATCAAAAGAAGATTCATTCATTTGCAAACTACTTAGTGCAGATGAATAAAATGCAATACCATTACGAGAAAAACAGCGACTAAAGCAAGTTTTTTGAATAACAAATAAACTACAAATAATATAAAAACCACCGCCATTGGATTCAGAGGTACATTCCAAAAATGTAGTCATTGTAATACTTGCAGAAATGGTATTTTGAGAGCAATATATACCACCACCATTGGTTGATGATATACATTGATAAAAAACACATAATTCAACATCAACCTGGGACATTTGTTGTCTTTGATTAAAAATTTGCGGATAATTACTTAAAATAACTAGTTTCGGAATCGAAAGCCAAATGAAGGGGACCAACATAAGAAATCTAACGATTTCAGATAATTTCTCTGAAAACATTTTAATTGAAAGCTTTATATTTAATGTCATTAGAAAAACCCTTTTATATGATCGTTCAATTCTTTACAAATAAGTTCTCCAGTTCATTTATTTTATAACCAGAGACATACTATGCTAATAAATTGGTTTAAAAAATGTGAAAGTTAAGAATATGAACACTATTGAGAAGTCAAAGGATCACTCATAACATAGATGATATCAAGTGATTTCAAATCCATTTATTTTCAGTATTCAATGAATATTTGATGAAAGTGAACTTTTAATTCCAAGAAGATGGATATTTTGTATCTCACCCAATAAGAGTTTTTGTTTCGATTACATTTTTGCCTACAAGTAACACTAATTGTCTCTCCAAAACAAAAATGAAATTTGGACAAAAATTGACTTTTAAATGTTACATAATAATCTAAAACCCTATTCTTCATCAGAATCGACAGTTATAATAAGGAGAAATGGAAAATATCACAAAATTAAATATGAATTACTTTCAAAAAGTATCCAAATGATGTATGAATACCTACCTGAATTGATAATTGAGATTAATGATCCCTATAATGACATAGTTTTCGAAAAATTTCTAGGCATTTTAGATAAAATGGATAAAATATTTAGGGTTGACCCGAGAATATTACATATAATGCATATTTGGGATTATTATCCACAAGTATCCCTGTTTATGCTTGTGGCTGGAATAATTGATTCAGAATTTCTCGATCAAGTAATTCCATTAATTTTTTATCGAATTGATGTAGACACCATGAAGCCATTTTTGGAGGGAACGATTTTATCGTGTTTATGTAACAATCAAAGAAGTCAGCCAATTTCGCAAGAGAAAACTGTCTCAATAAAAGTACACCAGGATGAATATAGAAAACCCTTTGCATATTACGATAATGAAATTAAGAAACTAAATCAAAAGCACAAGGAGGAGAAAGAAAAGCTCGAGGGAAGCTATCATTATTTGAAAAATATGAATGATTCTTTGAACAAAGAAAAAAACTCTTTGTATTCAAGCTTATATCTAGTTAATGAAACAAAACTTGGTTTAGAAAAAGCACTCCAGAATGTTATTGATGAAAAATCCGGTTTGGAAAAAGCACTCCAGAATGTTATTGATGAAAAATCCGATTTGGACAAAGCACTCCAGAATGTTATTGATGAAAAATCCGATTTGGACAAAGCACTCCAGAATGTTATTGATGAAAAATCCGGTTTGGAAAAAGATTTGATTTTTGCTAAATGTGAAATAGAATCAATTAAATCACAATATAAGCAACTTAACAAGCAAATTGATCGTATTCATGGAGAAAACACCCAGAAGGATCAAGAACTGCAGAAATCCAAGGAAGAAATATCGAATATTATGCAAAAATATAATGATTATAAAAGTCAAATTGAGAAAAAAGGTGTTCTTAATCCATATGGAGAAGTTCGAAGTCATTTGAATGCAAATAGTCGTCAAAGCAAGCTTTTTGAATATATTGATAAGATTTCCGACATTAATGAGAAAGATAGTAATATTTTCGTATTTTTTATGGATTAACCCTTGTTCATCATGCAGTTAAGAATGGAGAGACCGATATAGTTAGATATCTCTTGCAAAACAAGTCCATTGAAGTGAATTCTAAAGATGACAATATTTTGTTTGAATTCAAGGTGATACACCATTTCATCTTGCATGTTATAGTTTTGAACCAATTATTTTAGATATTCTCGTCCAAAACAAAGCTTATATTAATACATTGAATCAATTTTTCCATTTTTTTAAGAAGTTTTAGTTTATTATTTGGTAATTCAATGTTACATTTTGGAGCACTCAAAGGGAATCTGGATCTTGTTAAGAAACTTTGTTTTCATGGAATCAATATCAACATCCTAAATCGATTCAATCAAACATCATTACATATTGCATCAGTGAGAGGTTTTTATGATATTGTTGAATTTCTTGTTTTAAATGGAATAGATGTTAATGTTCTTGATGATCATTTTCTTTTATGTTTTCCCATCGATCAGCATTAATGGAAAGCGTTGAGAATGGACATTTGAATATTGTTGAATTTTTGATTGGACATGGTTCAGATATCAACAATCGTAGTAGTTTTAGTTAATTTCTTAAGATGTTTATTTTAGTTTTTTTCTAATAGTGTTCTTCATATTGCATGTCAAAGTAAATCAGAAGCAGTTGTTGAGTTTCTTTTGAGTTGTGATATTGATATTAATATCAAAGGGAGTTACATTATTTGTATATATATGATAATAGTCCACTTCATGTTGCAGTTGATAGTGAATCATTTGATATTGTTGAACTTTTAGTTTTCAAAGGTGCAGATATTAATTCAGCGAACAATGTTCGTGACACTCCTCTTCATTTTGCTGCGAAACGTAACAATTTGAAAATTGTTGACTTTTTGCTTGTTAATGGAGCCGATGCCAGACTCACCAATAGGTTCGATTATTATTTGATAATGTTCATTTTTTGTTTATGGTTTCACAGCATCATCACAATCGAGTTCTAGTCAAGTTAGATCTCGAATCAATGAAGAATTGAATCAAACACGAATCTAATGAATAAAAACATTTATAATCATTCTTTTCCTTGATTATCTATACAGAATCCTTCAAAAGTAATGATATTATTTCCCCTTCGACGATTAGTAAACACAATGACTTTTCAGCAAACTATACCAGAGCAGCTATTAAAAGGAAGCCAGTTTCAGATTTTGTTGCCTGTTAATCCAAATGATATTTCCCAATCAGCCGATAAGATTTTATGCCGAGATTGGCTTGTTCCTGGAGAGAGGGCAATGGTTTTTGTTGTTTTAACAAAAAGTCTTAGTGCTATTGATTGTTTATCATTTTATTGTACTGTTGCTGATGCAGAGCATCCATTGCCTATAGATTTCACCCCGGAGCAACTCCCGCTCTCGAGTATCAATTTAACTCGAACTCTTCCTCATATCGAAAAATTCAAATCTATTGATGATAAAATGGTTTTTCCTGTTAGGATTACAGTTCCATTATCATATTCCAAAGAGTATATCATTTCTGCTTTTTGTTCATGTAGTGTTAATCCAGTGGCAAGCATAACCTGCCAATCTGTAATGCCATTTTCTGTTTTTTGGTCGAAGTATATGACTTCGCAATCAATAATAATTGTTTTCTCTATTAAATGTAGTTTACCAGTTAAAATGAATGGTTGCATTAGTATTTCATCATATTCTCTTAAATTCAACGAAAAAATGGTGTCAGAGATCGATTATTCACAAAACATCGCGATTGTTCCAATGGGGAATCCAGTTAATCAAATATTCGATCAAGACTCGTTGAATGTTGCATTTGCTATAAAACCATTGAACGATATTGGTTCATCAAGGGTTTCAAAGCTTCCATTGGTTTTCTCTTTTACATGGAGAGTTGATGGGTTTGATTACACATCTTCATATACTCTTTTTATTGGCAATGAAATATCCGATTTAGTTATTACCGCACCAACAATCGAAGCAAAGCTTTTCAAAGAAAGCAGGATTCCCATTACAATTACCAGTATATCAAATACAAAAAGTAGGTCTCTTGAATTTGTTTTTAATTCTGGATGCCTCCAGCCTATGACAAAAAGGGCTACAATGATTCTTAATGAATCAGAGCAAGTTAAAATCCTTGATTTCAAATTCATTCCATTAGTATCAGGAAAACATGAAGTAGATTTTATTATACATGAAAATGAAAAAAAGCTCAAGCCAATGTATCCAATACAAGTAAATGTTGTAAAAGACTAATGCATTCTTATACTTGGAAAGTCACAAAACCAGATACAATAGCCTTTAGGAGTTCCATCTTCTTCAGCAATTTCACCTTTAGGTATTCGTCCTACCCATATCAGCCTATTTTCATTTGCATAAATTTTAATGTTCTTGATTCCAATATCATGATTTCGATTGGTTGCATCAAAGTTTCCAATACGAATACCAGCTATTTTCATACACTTCTTCATTGAAAAAACAATTAATGGTGCAGAATGCCATCTTGTTTCAGCAATAAACATATTATTCGCTTCCGACGAATATCTTGATGTTTTAACAAGGTTCTTAACATCTGTACGCATAATACAATTATCACATCGAAAATGATCGATGTCTTCAATAGATATATACATATTGTTTTCATTAATAATATCAATATAATGAACACCAATATTTGTTTCATCTCCCCAATTCGATACAATTTCAAAGCTAATGGTATTTGTTGTAATGAGTGGTGCATTCCCAAATCTATCAGTAATCATACTTGAAGAAGTTTGGGATGGGAGAATATCTTGCATCGATGGAATTGATTTTGAAGGTTCAACTTGGTTTTTAGTATTAAATTGAATATCAATCCCAAACCCAATTGGTACAACACCAGAAAAACAAGATTTCCACTCACTAATTACAGTAACATCTTTGATTGAACTGTCTCCACTTCCTTTTTGGTTCCACACTCGTAAAAAACGAGGATGAACACTATGTGGAACCGTGAAGAAGAATGTTATATCACTATACCCCTTAGGGGGCCATTCTGATGACCAAATTGCTTCGCCTTCATCTTTAATTAAAACTCTATCAGTTAATCGATCTAATGAAGTTTGTGGCATTTGAGGCACTGATGTTACCCGTTGATTTAAAATCGGAATGCGCGAGCTATCAAGGAGCATCATCGATGAACAGCAAATCCTTGCTTTGTTGCCATAATTGGAGGATACTTTCACGGTAATAACCTTATCAGCAAAAACATCTTCAACCATTTTGGTGCCAGTCCCAGGTGAAGTCATAATAGCATGTAATGAACCCATTCGATACGGTTTTATGGGACGAAGAGAAGGATTTGTCTCAACACAAAGTGACCCACCTCGAGTTTTCCGAATCATATGGCTGCGGTCAACAAAGCTCTTCGTCAAAACAATATCATTCGAAGAATTTATGGATGGGAAACCTAGTTTAGTGGGAGTTTTGTGAGTCATTTCGGACTTAGATGATTTACAAAGTTTACAAAACAACGATTACTTTATTGCATGTCTGTAATTCTTCTCTCTGGGGTTCCTGGATCTGGGAAATCGACCCTTGCTGAGAATTTGAAAATGAAAATTGACCAAGCTGGGATGGATTGTGTGATAGTTCATGAACCCAGTGTTGAAGACGGTGCTTTTTCTTCATCAAAAGCAGAGACATTAGCTCGTAGTGATTTCAAAGCAGCTGTTCAACGTGAGCTATCTAACAAACGGATTGTTATAGCAGATGGAATGAATTTTATCAAGGGATTTCGCTATGAACTTTTTTGTTTTGCCCGCGAAGCAGGACTGGGGTGGTGTGTGGCTTTTTGCGATGTTGACGATGAAACAGCGAGGATAAGATCTCTTGAGAGGTACAAAGATGAAAAGAGGCTTATTCATCTCATTGGAAGGATGGAAAGGCCTTCAGAAAGGAATAAGTGGGACTGTCCATTATTCCTTGTGAAGGACCCCAATGACCCAGAGATTATTCAGAGAATTTTCGATCAATGTCATTCTAAGTCATCAAAGCTTATACCAAAAAAGGCAACAAGTGGCATTACAACAGCAGCGAATGTTAATGACCAGATTGATCAGAAAATCAACGAATTCTGTTCAGAGCTAGTTCGTATCCAATCAACAGTACCAATTGGATCAAGAGTAACAATATGTGGTGCAGTGTTCGAGATCAAAAGGATTTTTAATCCAGGACAGCTGAAGAGAGCCAGGAGGGAGTTTGCATCTCGAGCTAGGGGACTATCTGATAATGAAAACATTACTCAGGTCTTTGCAGATGGTCTTTCACTAATATACTAAAGTGTCAGTTTACTAAAGCTCTTTCATACTGTTTAATGCGATATCTAGAATTTTATAGCTTTCTTGGGTGAGCATATATGACAAAAGTGTGGAAATTGATTCAATCACCATACTTTCATCGCTATACTGCCCATTTTCAAATAGTACATTCCCATTTGATCCAATAACACTGCCGAGGCACCAACTTTGAGGGTGATCTGTTTCCAATGTTAAACCGAGATTACTAATTCGAATCACATCGCTATCAGTCTTTTCCATCACTATTCCTCGAAAAGAAAGAGTTTTTGTACTTGGTTCGTAATGAAATGCAAAAGCAAAACAAGGCTTACCAATTTCATATATTGTTTCATCTTTAAGTTTTTCAAAGGCATCAAGAAAAACTTTTTGAAATTCGGAATTTTTTGGTGATTCGTTAACCATTCGGCTAACGGATCTAGATACATACATTGGGAGTTTATTTAGAGCTATTGACATTGTTCCCTGCGATAAGCTAGTTTTAAAATTGTTCGGCAAAATGGAATTTCCGCTTAATGCACGGATTCGCGCTTGTGCAAATAATGTCCGAGTTGCCATAAAATCTAATGACAAATGACAGTTAGTAATTCTAAATTTATTCTAGTGTCCTCCTAGGCTTTTCCTGGTGCTTCTTTGCCATTTCTCTTCTGAGTTGATCCATTGCCGAATCTTTTTTGAATCCAGATTCGGTAGCATTGATACCATATCCAGGTTTGTTTAACTCTTCAGTGAAGCGATCATCATTTAATATGGAGTCAACTATAACTTCATCACGGATATTATCTTCTTTCTTTTCGCCCTTCTTTGATTGTCTGATCTTTTTAGCTTCATTAACAACTTCTTCGATTTCTTTCTCAGTAACTGTTTTTTGGCCCTTTTTAGAACCTTTTTCTGCTGATTTTGGAACGAAAGAGAATTCAATATCTTTTGGTATTTCATCAACCTCGCCATCTTCTTCCTCTTCGTGCATGGCTTTCAGCATTTCGGAAATAGAGTTCTTGGATAATTTCGAATCCTCATCATCGCTTGCAAGTAATATTGATGTTATTAGCTTGGCACTATCTTCATCAATTGTATCTTCCCATGCGGCATCTACCAATGCTTCCCTATGAGGGTCATTTTTGTCCCAATCATCAATATGCTTTGTACTGCTATCAGATTTGATTCCTAGATCTGGTATATCCCAGTTTTCTGGGATTTCTTTGGCACTATCCCTGATTTTGAATTCGGAAAAATCAATATCGTTTGGGACAACAGAGACATCTAAAAAGTTACCGGAGTCATTAATCTCACATTGAGAAAGAGTGCTATATGCATCATTTGCACTGTTAGAATCCGAGAACTCAACAATAGCAAAATAGCACTTGAATTCTCCCTTTTTCTGCTTTCTCCATGCTGCAGATTGAACATCAAGAGCCTCGCTGATAATCTCTTCATTAATCTCGTTTTTCGCCAAAAACTGTTCACCAAATTTTGATAAATAAACAGTTACTTTCTCGATAGAAGAGGCAATTTTTTCAGCAGAGTATTTCACGAAAGCTAAAACGTCAATTGCAGAAATTCTTTTCCAATCAAGATTCTTAATGGCAAGCCTTGATGTCGAATCCTTGGTATATACATCATCTTCGCTCTCTGATATTTGATATTTCTCAAAAGGATCCTCAACAACTTCGTCGTCTGAACTTTGATAGTTTTCCATAATTTCGGGAATTGGAACACCATACATACTAACAGGAGCCTTTTTTTCAGGCTCCATCAGTTCAGAAAACCTCTCATCTTCAACATTCATTTCTTGTTCATGTGGCTTGGGACCATTTCTCTTCTTGGACATAGTTTACTAATCGGAGCAAAAAAAAATTCAAATCACCAAAAACACTACAATAGTCCATTTCTTTCTTGTATCATAGCTGTTTCTTCAAGGATTCGATGATTTAAAAATTTTGGTCACTTTTAGCAACTTCATTTGTTACTATGTGGAATATCCATCATCTACATAACAAAGTTTCGAATGAAACTATTAAGGGAGATGTTGCGGATAAAGCTCTTACAGCAATTCTTACTGATAGCGAGGATGGGTTGAATGAAGTTTTTAAAACAGTATCGTCGCCAAATTTGTCGTTTTCATATGAAAAATACAAACTTCCTTCAATATTAGGGAATGAATTACCATTGATCTCACTTGCAGCTTATTTTGGAGCCACAAATTGTGTGAATTACTTAATGTCTCTTGATCCTGATTTAGATTTAGTGGATACAAATGGGAGGTATGTGCATCATTTTGCAGCTGCTGGTGGTAGAATTGATGTTATTCGAGCTTTAGAAAAAGATCAAGATTCTGTGAATTGTGTTGATTCTAATGGATGGCGGCCGTTTGATTATGCAGTAGAGTACGGTCATATCGATTTAGTGAGATATTTTTGGTCAAAAGATCGAATTCCAACCGATAGTCATTATAACAAACCAATCCCTATACAAATTGCTTGTTTCCAAGGCCATCTTAATATAGTGAAGTTTTTATACCAAAATACCAAAACAGATAAAGATGTCCTTCAACGTTTTTATTTCACAGGAATGAACTGTCTTCATTATGCTTGTAAGGGTGGTCATGTTGATATTGTGGCTTATTTATTAGAGAAAGGTCTTGATGTGAATTTACAGTCAGAAGAGAAGAAAAGCCCAATAATTTATGCTTCTCAATCAGGCTCAATAAAGGTAGTTAAAAAATTATTAGAATACGGTCCAAAAATTAAATATAAGAATAGGGTTTTCAACCCTTTGGTTTCGGCTTCAGCAGAAGGGCATTTAGATATTGTTAAGTTTTTCGTAGAGCAAGGAGTTAGCGTTGATGTGTTCACATCAGATGGAATGACCCCGTTGAAAGCCGCAATTGAGAAAGGAAGAATGTCGGTTGTTCACTATTTGTTGAATCACGGAGCAACACTTGATAATAATGTAGATTCTCCACTTTTAATAGCTTGCGAGTCTGGAAAAGTGGATCTCATTAAATTATTTATTCGGCTCGAAAAAGAAACACTATCAAGCCTCGAAAATATCGATCTCATTAATGGGGTTGTGAGTATTGGTGATTTATCTCTTATCCAATGTTTAATTGAAAATGGTGTTGATTTTGCCAAAATCAAGCCATCTCCATTCAAGGTACAGCAAACTGATTTTTTTAGCCGAAATGAAACTAGATCAGATAGTTTCTTTTCTATCCTGATTAGCAATAATAACTTCGATCTCCTTAAGTTTTTTGTTGAAGATTTGAAAGCACTAAACCGGGTAACAGATCATGAAGATTGCCCTGCAGTTCAATTTGCATTTTTCCATAACCAATACAAATTGGCCAAATATCTGATTGATAATGGAGCATTATTTTCTAAAGAAATCGTGGAGAATTATGATTTAGTTACAATATCTGTCAATAGAAATTCGCTTCAATTGTTAGAACTGGCCTTAAGCGTAAAACCAGACTTGAATCAAGTGAAAACTATTGATTTAGATCAACCAAAAAGGTATAATAGAGGATTTAATGTTTCCATATTTTTCCCGCTTCTTGGGGTAATTCAGAGCCGTAACATACAATATCATACTTTTGAACGTGAAGGCGAAATTGAAATCATTAAAGCTGTTCGATTATTAATCGAAAATGGAGCTCTGATTAACCCCCCGAGTGAAGAAGGTCAGATGTATTTACTGCATGCCACGATGCAGTTAGGGGATTTAGAAGTTTTCAAGGAAATATATAATAATGGGGGTGCTTTTGATACCCTATTCAAACCATTCTCTTTTATTAATCGCCATATTTCCAGAGAAAAAAGTGCAGATTATTCCAGTCCAATAATCTTTGGTTATTATAGGAAAGATCATATACCAATATTCGAATTTTTGCTATCTCAAAAGTTTAACGTGAATTGTGTTGACATACATGGCAATAATTTGTTACATGATATCATTGCCAGCCAAAATCCAGAAATGGATCTTATCAAAATATTCATCGATAAAGGAGTGGATATTAATCATAAAAATATTCTCGGCCGAACTCCATTAATGATAGCTGCAGATAAAGCCAAATTTGCAATTTTACCTAAATTGCTCTATTATGGAGCTGATCCAAATCTGAAAGACATTGATGGCTTTACAGCTTTGATGTTTTCTGCAAAAAGTCCAGACTCATTGTTTGGCATGTATTCATTAATTGAAAATGGCGCAGATGTAAATACTGTTAGTAATAGCAACGAAACAGCATTTATTATATCATTGAAGAGCGATCCTGATTTGTTTAATACACGGCACGGTTCTTTTGGTTTTGGATTCAATTCGAGGAATAATATCGATTTTTTAAAATCTCGAGGTATCATTTCTCATTTTTTGATCGATCATGGAGCTGATATCCGAAACTACCCAGGTGGAGTTACTTCCTTACTTAACAAAGCTAAAGAGACAGGGCATATTCCATTAATTCGAACCATTGAAAAAAAACTTAAGCGCTAAATACAAATAGAATCAGGTGTGACAATAAAAATTACTCTAACATTTATTTTCATCGCAGGCTGATTTAATTCTCCTGAAATGCTCAATGATTTCATTTTGGGTTTTTACGATCTGTTCAAATCGAATCAGATACACTTCTTTTGATGAATCAATAAAAGAAGTGTTTTTAAATAGCTGTAATAAAGAGTTCATTTGTTCCTTAATCATTTGGGACTGTCTCAAAGATTGCACCACAACTTTATTCTTTAATGATCTTGTTTTTTTGTGCTCCTCATTTATTGACACAAAATCATTAAAATATTTTGGAGAAGCAATGCTTTTTCGAATAAAATTCCTTGCGTTTTGAAGCATCATCCTGGTATCATTTTCAAATTCAGATACAACTTTATCGATATGCAATATTTTAGCATTTAATTCATTATTCCTTTCTTTAAAATCTTTTTCAAAAGGATCCTGCACGCTGTGATAATACGTTAAGTCAGATTCGTCCAGCTTTTTTTCCATTTCTCTGATTCTTTCTATTAATCCTTTTGTATACGGAATGTTTTGAGCTACCTTAGGCATTATTGGACTAGAAGCGCTAATATTAATATGTTTCCCTCTGGACTCTGATAAAAATATGTTCATTTCGTCCATAAGCCACTTTTAAACAACTGGGTTTTATTTAGAGTCTTCGAGTTCCTTAATCCTTTCTTCAAGGCTTCTAATTCTACAAACAAGATTGAGATGCATAGCATTAATTTGCTGGCCCATTGTCTCAAATCCCTCATTAATGGACCTACTTATAATCTTAAGCAATGTTGTTTCAGATTTCGTCAATGAGGCTACATCTTCATCATCTGAGTAGTCATTATTAATAACTTCCAGTTTAGCCTTTGGTTTTTCAACATCTTCTCTTTTTGTTTCATGATTTTGAAGTGGTGAAAGATATGCTTTGCTGGGCACTTCTCTGTGGTTTTGTATTTTTTCTTCTGTTTGTGTTATTATTTTGGGAGTGTCGATCTCTTCCGTTTTTAACTCAGATATCTGATTAGGTGAAGGATCTTTAAGTTTGGGTTTTAGAATTTGATCAGGTGTTGGAATCTGCAATTTCGTGTTTTCAGCTTCTTCTGGTTTATTTTCTGATACTTGAACTGACGAAGGAGCTTTAATTGCTTGTTTGGATTTGCTAACTGTGATATCTTTGAGTTTGGGTTTTGTTATTGGTTCATCAATTGAAGAAGATTTTGTTTGAGGTATTGTATCGATTTGTCTTGGTGCTTCGATAGTCATCTTTGATTGGAGTAGTGGTTTAATCATATCTCTCAGGGCGTTTTTTTGAGAATTGGGAGAAAACACTAAAGATTTCACTGAATGATCAGGTGTTTTTTCAATCAATGTTCTTTGTGATAACTCAGATACATTGATTTGATATATTCCATCATTCTCTATTGATACTATAAGAAACTTTCCATCATGACGGAATGATACAGCACATATTTTGGAACCCAGATTAATAGATACCAAAAGTTTAAGTTTATCTTTGTCGTAGAATAATAAATCACCACTGACTGTTCCAACCACTAATAACTTAGGAGCTGATGCGCAAACAGAAACACAACAAGCTTCATGCACTTTGGTTTCTATCATTATAGGCTGAGTTGCTTTCTCTTTTGATTCAGATACTTTTTGAATATATACATTACCACCTGCTGCAATGATCATTTTTCGGCCATCAATATCAAAATCCATATGGTACACATGACCATGCTTTGATGTCCATCCATAAAGAATACTTGGGCTTTTGAACGATGCCATACTGACTTTACCATTAGTATCACCTGCATATACAATCCTATTATCTGGTGAAAACATTACATGTGTAATCTTTGCTTTATGCCCTAAATGGCCACTCAGATTTTCATTGGAAATAGGTTTATTTGGGTTAAATACAACTAATTGCCCTTGTTGCGTTCCAAACGCAAGTAAAAGCCCATCCGAACTTATTGTTATTGCAGTAATTACCCCATACTTGAATTCATATTTTTTTTTCTCTTTGTTGATAATTCCGTATGAGTATATATTGTTATCACTATTACTAAAATATATAAGACACTGTTCTGGGTGGAAAACTATACAAGATACGTTCATAAACTCATCGTCAATAGTAAGAGGCACTGTTGTATCGTCTGTATCCCAGAGCTTAATGCTCTTCCACGCAGTAATCAGCATTTTTAAACGTCCATTTATCGTCCCCAATGTCGATTAATATTGCAGGTCTCTATGAGGCATTTGGGCTTGAGTATCAGCCTATACAAAATCGATATGTTCAATGTAAAAAATATCCTTTGGGGTATGATAATCTTGTTGTTCTCAATAAAAAGGAGAGTGGTTTTTTCTCATCAAAGATGGCGAGTAATTTCTATCACTATATTTCTGGATTGGATTTATCAACAGAAGCTCATTTTTCCGCATATTTTGTTCAGCTATTGAATCGTCAAGAAGCATATTCTTGGAGTCCTGGTGTAGCAAAGTTCCAAATCCTAAAAGGAACATGTTTTGTTTGGAACTCTTTTAAAGAATGTGATGTAACTCTATCTACAAAAGTTAATGGAGGGTTTCAGGCTCATGGAATTGGTGAAAAAGGCAGCCTCTTTGCACTGCAGAAAGAAGATTTCTATCAAATACATCTTAGTAGCTGTCTCCGTTATTTTCGATCTGGAGAGCATCTTAATCATGTTTTATTTGGGTTTCCTTTTGTAGATGTACCATTAATGAGCATTGTTTCAGGTGTCTCATTACAAATGGAAGATTTTCGGTATATTCTTGAGAATCATCCAATGAAAATGGACATTGGCATTCCGATTGCGAATGCTTTGATAATCTCATTATCAAGAGATTCTATTACTGATATTTTGAATCAGTATCACCTTGTATGTCCTGTTCTAATCAGTGGTTTTGTTGCCACGATTCATCCCACTTCGGGATTTGGCTTGTTTATTATGCCAATTTTAGAGTCATTCTTTATGAAATATCCTGATGACATTCCTACTGCTTATTACCTTTTACAACAATATCTTCATATAGGTCTTATTGAAAAATGCCAAACAGTGTTACCACTTTTGTACAATAATGTTTTCATGAATCCTCTGTCTGGGATCGGCTGTGCTTTATATTGTATATATGTATCCAAGTATTCTGAAGCTATTTCTTTTCTTAATGCAACCGCATATGCCAAGGGGTGGGATACTTTTTTTTCAAGTTCTCATAGTTGTGTTACAACTACTCCAACATTTGTTCCTCCGCTGAATCCAAACCAAGCAGAGAAGCATCTTTACACTTCCCCTTTAAATGGTCCATCATTTGAATATTTTCATGCATTAACAGTTATTTGCTCAAGTGTTGGAAGCGAGCATTTTGGAAAACTTTGTAAAGAATTCATTGGTTCAAAAAAAGTTGGACCCTCTGCCAAGGTTATTTCCGCAAAAATACCTCAGATTCAATATAATAAGTTTAATGTAACCGAGGATGATTTTTTATATGATCCAGGTTTAGAAAGTTTTTGTGTAGTTTCTGAAGAGCTTTGTGCATTACCTATATCGCACACATTTAAAGAAGCAGTATCATCGATTAGCAAAGCTTTTAAAGAAAGAACAAATTTATTGAGTGGAATCAAAAGTTCTTTTGATATAACACAAGAATTGATCCTTTCTATTAGGCTTAGAGACTCAAACCTATTTGAAGAACTATGTGCAATTCTATTTCGGAATGAAACACCAACGAGTTTTCAAAAGTTATTAATGTTTAGAGGAATCTCTCTTGGATTAACATCCCAATATGAAAGAATCCTTCCAATTAAACCCGTTGCTTATACCTTAACTGAAAAGAACTCTCTTGAGTTCGCAACTGTATTCTTTGAAAAACTCATAAAAATAAATTCTGAATGCACCAGATTTATTACACAACAAAAAGCTTAAATTGATCTAGAACCCATAACCATAGTGTAACCATTGGTACTACTAATACAACGGTCCAAAAAACCATTGTTGTTGAAACATCAGGCCCAAAACCTGCTGTCTGAGACATTGAGTAACAGATTGTGGCAGTATTAAAACTGGTCATAATCATGCATTGTCTTGTCTCTAAATTACTTAATCCAAATAAATATCCAAATAATCCAGAAAATGATGGCATTACAATGAACCTGAAAAACAATGAAGACAAAAATATGCTCCACTTGCAAGCAATAAATGAGTGTTGTGATAAAAACCCACCTACACAAAACAGTGCCAATCCCATTGTAGATTGAGAAATAACTGACATGAATTGATCGATAATAATTGGATTTGGCAATCCAATAAAAGACCATGTCATCCCTATGATGATTCCGATAATAATTGGACTGGAAATCACATTCTTTGCAATTTCATAAATTATAGATAACGAAAATTTTTCAATTTCTTTGCCATTCTCAAGATTTTCCTTGTTTCTCTGCCGTATTTTATAGATTGTTGTTAAAATTTGATACATAGGGACAATTATTAAATCATTAGAAATTATTACAACAGCAGTTATCTGATTGTTTGCTTCTCCCCAGATGCTATTGAAAATCGGAACTCCGATAATCAAATAGTTAAGGTATATAATCGGAAGAACCATGCTCAAATAGGTGAAAAAGGGATCCTCAAGCGGCAAAAGAAACAAAATACACAGCGCAAGCTGAGTCGAAATACTCGCACAAGAGGTAACAAGCATCGGTTTGAAGTCCAGGCTCCCAAAATTCCGATTCCAGAATGCGCGAGCCATCAATGGCACAAAATTAACCCGAAAAACAAACCCGTTGATAAGCCCTATAAATTCTTTCGGTAGAAAACCATATTTAATCACAATGTACCCTACAAAAATCTGGAAAAGCATAGACCCACCCGTCGAAAAAGTCTCACTGTATCCCACCATAGCGATAGAAAACGATAATCATCGGTTAACCCTGGTTGAAATATTTCGATACAAATGAAACGATAACGGACTCCCTCAATTGACCACACAATGATCAGTTATTCCGTTAGTTTTCAAAACATCTATTATACAATTGATTTTATATTTTTTATTACAAAACTGTAATCAAAATTGAATCTTTTCAAAGCCAGTTTTCAAAGAGATAAACAAAAATCAGATGGATGACAGCAATGTTTATCACGAAAGTTGTGAAGCCAACACACATCGGAAAAGGTTTACTGATGATGAGGATAATATATTGAAGAAGCTTTTGGATGTCGATGGTGTTAAAAACTGGGATCAAGTGGCAGAGCACTTGCCGGGGAGATCGCCACGCCAATGCAGGGACAGATACAATAATTATTTGGTCAAAAACTATGCGAAGAAGCCATGGACTGAAGAAGAAGATAGGATTATCATTGAACAATACAATATATTGGGTCCTCATTGGGTCAAGATATCCAAAATGCTTAAGGATAGGAGTGGGAATAATGTTAAGAATAGGTGGCATAAATCACTCTCTAAGCGTGCGAAACCAGAAATTCGATATCCGGATATACCTCAGATAATAAAACCAAGAAGGAAGGTTATATATGTGACAAGTCCTTCAGAAAGGGGGAGGGAAATCACGGGAATAACTATTAAGTGGGGATTGATTGATCTTCCGCTTCTTGTTGATGAAAGGGAAAGGGTGTTATAAACATATTTATGGTAGTGCTTTTTTGCCTGGTTTTAGCAGAAATGTCTGGTTTAGATGAAAAAATAAAAAAACTAGAAGAAATTCATCAAAATGTAATGTTGTTTTCGAGTGCAATTTCAAATCAAAAAGAATATAATTTAAATAGTATCAATGTCGAACTTTCAAGCGTCAATACTTCAAGAACCGAAGAATACTCAAATAAAATTAGTATTTTTTCCAAGTTTCTTGATGATGGCGAGAGTATGATTAGCAGCGGAGAGATATGTGTGAATTCTGTTGCACCTGTCTTTATTTTTGTGCCATTGGATAATTTCTATATTAGAAAAATTTCTATATCCGGTTATTTGGGGAAAAAATGCAACTCCAAAGGAATTGTATTCGAGTTTTATAATCATAGTATTAAAAGTTTCCAATCAGTTCAATATCTCATTCCATATGAATTATCAGAAGAAATTTTACTTGATTTTGAAACAGAGATCTATTGCAATCGTATTGAGGTTGGTATTCTAGAAAATTGGGGAGCTTATCATTCTTCTTGCCTTCCAAAATTAACATTTTTTGGGCCCGAATAGTTCTCAGTGCTTTTGTTTTGAGTTTAGCATTTTTTCAACTTTTGTAGAATAATCACAAGGAAGCTTTCCTTCATTATCTCTAATACCAAAATTTGCTCCCATTCTCATCAATGTTTTCAATCCTGCCATGTTTTCATGTTCTGAGAAATAATGAGCTGCTGTTTTCCCAAATTTATCTCTCATATCAAGATTAAGATCTTTGCGTAGGGTCAATAAATTATTTGAACGATTTCCGAACTTGCTAGCCATCATATGAAGGATTGTCTGGCCTTCATTATTAACTGCATTTATATCCAACAAATCATAAGTGAGTAATTCTACACATATATTGTCTGTGGACATCATTATCGGAGTTAGTCCATCATTGTTCTTTTGATTAACATTAACCCCTGACATCTTAATGGCAATAACCATTGTCACATAATACTTTACAGCATAATGAAGGATTGTGTTTCCTACACTATCAAGAATATTAACATCACAATCAGGACAATGCAAAATGTAATCAACAATTTCTGGTCTCTTTTTCATTAATGCAAGATGAATAGGTGATAATCCGTTCTCCCCTCTAATATTAATATTAATTTCGGAATCTCGATGATACTTCTGAAAATAGGAAGATGAATCAAATGCATAATGAAGAATGCAATTTCCTTTGTTATCAAACTTTGTTAAAAGATCTTTTGGCCATTCATTCACTCGAATTTGGTTCCATTTATCTTGATTAATGTGAGAAAAAATGGGTATAGTATACCCATATTTGTCAACCTGATAAATATCTAAGGAAAATGTGTTTCTAAGGTACTCAAAGAGTTCTGGATTCCCATCCGAATAGAACAGCGCGTTTCTTCCATTTTGATCAATCATTTTAACATCAAAAACACCTAAAGAAATTACATCCATGACAAAATTAGTTGAAGTTTTCTCAAGAGCTAAGAAGAAAACATTTTTCCCATCTTTGTTCTCCAAATATATATCAATTCCGGGAATACGAAGAGCTCTCTTAAAAAGTTCAAGATTTTCTTCTCTTATAAATTTAAAGAGAATATTCTCGCCTCTATAATCAAGTGCGAAAGGGTTAATGTTTTTGATACCTAATAGAAAGTCCAAAGCTTCCGTTGTCTTAACACAAAATATTGGAGGTGTGTTTTTTGAAACTTGGTTAAAATTGATATCAAAACCTTTATTATAAACCAAATCCGTAATATAATCATAAAGTCCTTTTTCTACTAATGCATGGAGTATAGAAAATCCCCTTTTGTTCTTTATGTTTAAATTAAGTCTAGGATCTTTCCATAGAAGCTGAAGAATCTTTGGATTAGGGCAATCAATTGCCGCAAAAACGATCGAATCTTTTTTTTCTGATGCAATATTAATATTAAGGGTTTCATCACTTAAAAATTCTTCGAAAATTTCCCATCCTAAATACTTTATTGATTCATGAAGTGGGGTTATAGAAAATTCGTATCTTTCTCTTGTTCTAATTATGTCCGCTCTATTCCCAATAGAAAGAAGATAGTCAATTATCCTACAATCATGAACTCGGATAGCTTTATAAAAAGCTCTCACATATTCAGGGTCATACAACAAAGCAATTTTGTCATATTTATTCTCTATTAACCAAACAAATACATCATAATTAGAGTAAATTATAGAAGAGGTTAAACAACTTTCAAAAGTAGTTTTAGACTCCAAAACTAAATGCAATATTTCTAAATTCCCTCCAATAGAACAGTGGTTCATTATCATATAATGAAAAGTATCATGATTAACCATAATATATTTAAAGCATTTAACTGATCCATATAATGCTGCGAATGATAGAAGGTCAACCTGATATAAATCATCTGAGTAAATTAACACAAATTCAGGTGAAGAAAAACAGAAAGTTTGAGAAAAAACAAACTCTGGAGAGGATGATATCTGTTGGAACAATTCAATGTCATCATAGAATATCGAATATGAAGTGCATTCCCTTGGTAGAATAAAACTAGAAATTTCTTTCAAAAGTTCCCTATCATTTTGTAGCAACTTAGTATAATCATAAATGTACATAATATTATAGAGATCGGATGCAATATCAGAAAAGAATTTGAGCTCTTCTTCATATGCTTTCACATCAAATTGAAATATCTCCTCGGAAAAACAAATAAAAAAGTACATCCTAATAATGGATTTCTTTTTTAAAGAAGGAAATTGGAATATCTCTTCAAAAGAAAAAAGTCCTTTAACAGTATAATAATGAAGAGAGAAAAGTATCAATCCATAAAATGATTTCGCTTTTTCGTATGCATGATCGAATATATAACTTAAAAACCATTTTTTCAGATTTCCATTTTGATCATGTTGGAAGATAAGCATAAAATTGGATAAAAAAATAGATTGTTTTGATGGTTTCCCAGAGAAAACTTTAAAAACTCTTTGGAAAAATGCATAAGACATAAACTCATCATCCAGATGACCATTAGCCAAAATATTCTCCACATTTGAGGAATCCTCACTAAAAAACATTCCATCAATCATCCAATCCCGTTCAACATATTTGGCAAGTCCTTTCCTATCACATAACATAGTGAATCAAATAAAAATTTATGTTGATTTTATTGTTCACATATTCTTCCAAATCCTAATCAATTAAACATATTATGGGCTTGGGCGCCCTGTTGTCTCTATGATACCCAGTTAACTTTTCACAGCTATTTGATTTTTGTGTGTGTATCTTGAAAATGCAGATAATTCTCAGAAAAGTGTAACTGTGGTAAAAACTCTGAATGTCTGTTCAAACCATACTGGCACCTTCTAAAATCGGTCCCTACAAATTTAAGAAGACAATTGGTGAAGGCGCATTTTCTGTGGTGAAACTGTCCTATCATGAGGAATTACAGACTTACTTTGCTTGCAAAGTTGTTCCTCGCTCATCTTTGCTGTCTCTTGATCTTGCAACACGGTTTGAAATTGAGATTCGTATTAACCAACAGCTTCATCATCCTGGGATTGTTCAGGTGATTGATTTACTTAAGGATGATATGAATTATTACGTTTTTATGGAATTATGTCCAAATGGTGAGCTTTTTAAATATATTATTGAACGAAAAAAGCTTAGAGAGCAAGAAGCATCACTAATTATGACACAGATACTTATGGCTCTTGAATACGTTCATTCTCAAAAGGTTGCTCATAGAGATTTGAAGCCTGAAAACCTTCTTTTCGATCCAATAGGGCATTTAAAAATAGGAGATTTTGGTCTTTCGAGATATCTTGGACCAAATGGCCTCGTTACAACCCCTTGTGGATCACCATGCTATGCATCCCCTGAGTGCTTAAGCGGGCTGCCATATGATGGATGCAAGAGCGATATGTGGAGTGTTGGGGTTATTTTATATGCAATGGTTACAGGACAGCTCCCATGGACAAAAAGGAATCAGAATCAATTGTTTGATCAAATAAGGAGAGCTGAGTTTACTATTCCTTCATTTCTAAGTGAATATTGCATTGATTTGATTCTGTCACTCATGTGCATCGATACAGATAAGAGATTTAGTGCCACTAAAGCATTAAAACATCCTTGGATAGCTGGGAATAATCATAATTATATTTCAAATTGGATATCTATCATGCCAATTGTTAGTTTGAAGAAAGTTGATACATTCTTTTGTGAGAATGAAGCCGATCCTAACATAGATACAGACTCATGCCAAGATATGAAAGCTAGATCAATGAGAAATCTCGATTTTGCTATTGCTATGAGGCTTATTAAGCAGCCATCAATGCTACCTCACCTAAAAAATCGTGAAAAGAGGCATTCTTTTTCAATGAGACCAGGAGCAAAATGCTCATCAATGATGCTTCCATCCAAACCATTGGGGAAGCATATAGATTTAGTCAAGCCAATTCCTGTAAGGATCAAATAACTCATATGTTTTTAATAAATTTTTATATATCTCTTAGATTTGGAGAGTTTGGAAAGACAGGTTTGTTAATCAAAAATAAATTTGCATTTATAAACAATTATATGATAACAACTACGTCACGATTCTTTTCCGCAAGAGCCGCAATATTTGTACAACACCATTCATCGGGTCTCTCTCTTGACCCAGCAGCGCATTTGAGTTCTTCAAAGATATCAACATTCATAGAATTCTGAAGTCTAGTATTTTCGAAATAGGACAAATCGAATGAATCAGAGAGTTCTGGAACAAATGGAGCAGAACTAGAATAAATAGTGCTCCAATCAATATCTTTGAAAGCTTCATAAGTTTTTAGCTTTCCAGCATCTGGTCTTTTATCTGCTGACATTTGTAATAAGTCATGTACAACTTCTTTATATTTCGGGCTTATTTCTTTATCTGCTGGCCAATCAAATTTTCCAGCAACTATCCTTGAAAACACCTGGGCTTCATTGTCCCCTAAAAATGGAGGCTCGCCACAAACCAACTCGTATGCAATTACACCAACAGCCCACCAATCAACAGCTGGGCTATAATCAGATCTGAGTAAAGACTCAGGAGATATGTAATGTGGAGTTCCAACAACTTTCCTTTGTCTATCAAAAAGATCATCACATTTGGTTTGTCTTGATGGAGCAAATCTAAACATTAGTGATCTACTAATTTCTCTTTGTTCAGCACCAAACTTACTTAAACCAAAATCGGTTAGCTGAAGATGCCCACTATCATTAATTAAAATATTATCTGGTTTCAAATCACAGTGAACAACATTAAGAGAGTGTAGATATTCCACTGCAATAATGAGTTCAGCTATATAAAAAATCGCCACTTCTTCATCGAGGGATCCAACAGATTCCAAAAGAGCATATAGATCTCCTCCTCTAGCAAAACTCATAACAAAAAACACAGTACTAGTTGCTCTGAAAGACCAGTATAGAGAAATCACTGATGGGTGCAATGCCCTGCACATAACTTCTCTCTCTGTATCAAGAACTTCGTTCTTCATGGAAAAATCATCTGCTGGAATCACCTTTAAAGCAAAAATATCCCCGGTGGTCACTCTCTGGCAGATGAATACACTTCCGAATGCTCCCCTTGATATTGGGGCGACAATTTTGAAGTCAGACAACCTTGGAGGAGGAAGTGGCGGCATTGAGTAACCGTCTGTCATATTTGGGGCATCATTTGTTGTTATTGAGTCTGTTGCAACCATTGCGGCACTTGTACCCTCTTCCATTAATGCATGTCTTTTATTAATGTATGAAACAATTGACTCTGGAATATTAAAAGATCCATTTTTGCATTGATTAATTAAGTTCTTCGACAAGAAAAGAGATAGTGAGCTGGTAAAAGAACTGCCTTGGATAGTATTCATCAAGATTTCCCTTTCATATTTGCCTAATTTCTCCGCTTCTGATATTATTACATCATTCAACTCTTGCCATTCGATCTTTAATGAATGGCATTTCAGACAATGAATATTGTGATTGTCAAAACATGATGGGGATATCTCACACTCGCATATTCTACATAACGGATTGTTGCTTTTCGAGGGAGAAGAAAAAAGCATTGGTTTTGCAGGCGAGGAAGGAGGAGTTTTAAGTAGGAGTTCACTACTGTCAGACTTGCAAGGCGATCTCTTCAGGAAAGATGAGGGCATTCTCTGTGGAGTTCTGTTTACAGCATCCCATCTTTTAGCCATTTGCTTATTCTGCTGCAAAAATGGGTGTAATGCATGTTTGAATTTTAGTAAGAGAAACAACAGTTCTAGCCTTATTTGATTATATTGTTCTGATGATAGATGAAACTCATTCGAATACAAGTTGATTAAGTTTTCCAAAGTTAACTCGAGGTCGTTTAAAGTCGAATCAACTAAAGATTGGTAAACTGTCGTTACTTTCAGAGCAATAAGAGCCCCCGGAGGAATATTATTAATAAAATCATCAATCAAAGAAAGGCCCCATTCTTTGGTTTCCTGAAGATAATCCATTGTGTAATGAGTACGTTTACTTATTCGGTTTTCTTTAATTGTTCCATTTTGTGGTTGACAACCTCGTCTATCTGGGTGATGTTATAGTTAGGCAGAGTGAATGTGTTGTTAATTCCTTTAACAATGAAATCCATTATATCCACTACTCTTCTAGTACTTGAATAAACAAGGGGAGCCTCTTGTTTTTGTTGTGATCTCCAGAACATCATTGTTGGATATCCATCATATTGAGGAACAGTGTCTGGTGTATCATTAGCCGATCCATCCATCCAATAGAAGTTAATTGGAAGTCCTATGAATTCCTTGGATATTTCTTCAATGATAATTTTGAATCTGGGGCAATGTTGACACCATGGAGCGGTAAATACTAAAACTGAGTGATTGGTATTTTTGTATATCCTGTCATGGAATGTTGAACCGACGACTTTTTGGAATGATCTATCTGCATCTTTGGGTTCTTCTTCGCTGATTATAGAGTGAGGCAATTCACCTGAAAGAATCTGTCCCAAAAATGTTTCAACTGATTGTTGATCCATGAAATGGTCATCTTCTCGATATAGAAGCCATCTTCCACCAGTGATATCACTCGCATTAAACACAACAAAATATGGGGCCGAAAGTGCCTCCATTTTTCCTGCTTTGAGGAATAATGCAGCATTATCTCCATGTATGGGAGCAAATCCAAAATCTTTGGAGAATTTGTTACTAAGAACTTTAAGAATCTCGATTTGCCTTTCACTAACACTTGTTAAAGATGGATCAATTACATAGCCAGCGAAATATGGCTTCTTAGTGATATCAACCTCCATTGGGTCTGTTAGAGTGGTGGTGACTGGGGATGTGTAGGGAACAATTTGTCTGTCAACAGATGTATAAACATACAATCCCTTAGTTAATGATATATTAAAATATGAGAAAACAGATGAGGGAACAAGATAAAAGTCCTGATCTTTGGTTATGTTTTTCGGCCTCGAATCTAAATCAACACCAAAATATGCAACGCATGGTCCTTTTAGCACTTTCCGAAGTTGTTCCGGAACGGTAATGGTATTAACAGTTGGAGAAACGACCCCTTTCATCCATGACAAAAGAGATGCCGCACGAGTGGGCCCGTGAGGTATTTCCATCTGCTTGCCTTTCTCAAAAGCAACAACGCATGGATAATACTGACAACCACATTTTTCACCATCGGAAGCGCCAGATCTGAGGAATGAAATTTTGTTCCTATATTGATCAATAACAAAATTCGCAAAATCTAAGTTTGAAGGACCATCATGAAAAATTACAACAGTCTTTTCTTGTGTTTTGAGTAACTCAGTAAAAAAAACGCCAGTGAAAAATGGCAAATTACTACTTTCGCCAATAGGGTTCTTAACTCGGAAGAGCAATAATGATACTAACATTATCCTAATATATATTTTCAATTGTTTTTAATCGTTTGACCTAATCTGACACCTGGGACAACAGGTGGATGATCGCATTTCTCCATCTTATTGCCTCGTTGATATCCATGAATTCTCCGATGCAGTGAGCCTTTGGTATTGATGGACAGACTGCTATCATTTCAGCGTCTGTGTATCCAAGCTGCTTGAATTGAGCAGGCTCAATTGTAACATGAAGTAGTCCTTCTTCTAGTAGGATACTGTTCTGGTTTTCAAATGATTTTATCATTTTTGATGCCAATTCTGATCCGAGTTTTGGCTCCCATGGGGTTCCAGCATCTGCTATTGAGCATTTAAGCGATTCACCATATAAAAACATTAGCGATTTCATCTCTTCGTCAATAATTTTGAGCTGATAACTGGTATTACTTCTTGAAAACACACAAACATTGATATTTGAGCCGCTAATGGAAACAAGAGATAAGCACTGAGAAGTATCAACAATTGCAGTGAATTCTGGGTGCATTCTGATTGGACCATGTTTTATAAGACTCAAAAACGAGAGGATCTTTCTTGTTTCATATGGATCGATCAAGAAATCAGGTTGAAAATCGATCTCTTGCACCATGAATTTGGGGTTAGTTTCAATGTTCTTGAACTGCGAGCATATCTCGTTATATTTTGCTTTGCAATTTTCAACGAATTGCTTAGAATCACTACTAATGACACTGACTACTGCTTCGCAATTTGTTGGGATTGCATTCAACGCTGTTCCACCTGTTAATTTGCATAATGAAAACTCAATGCTTTGGGATAAAAGGATGGAAACAATCCATTTAATCGCATTCCCTCTTCCAAAATGAATAGCTCCTCCGGAATGCCCTCCAGTTAGGTTCTCAACAGATAGTGTTATGTATGATTTTTCAGGTTTGGCATCAATAGGAGAAAAGCCAAGAGAAAAATTGAACAACGTTCCTCCAGCACTACCAATATATACTTTGTCACCTGAAAGGGCATCCATATTAATCAAGTATCGAAACTCGAATGGAGAAATTGGCGAGGAATTTTTGCTGTTTTTGCTTGGGAGCTTTCGGACACCTACTAGTCCTTTTTCCTCGTCAGAGGTTAGTATTAATTCTAAAGGTCCATGCTTGAATTGATCCCTTTTTTCAATAATCTCAAGGATCAAAGCGACACCAAAACCATCATCTGCTCCAAGTGTGGAATGTGGGGATACAAGTATCTGTTTTCCATCAATTTCTTGGTATTCTACCTTAACCTTATTGTCAAACAACTCTCCAACAAGCACCATATCTGTATGTGCCTGTAAAGCTATTACTGGAGTGGTTTCTGGCATTTGGTTTGCTGGAATTCTAATCACTATATTATAATTTTCATCTGATTCGGGTTCAACTCCAAGGATAGTGCACCAAGTTACAATCATTGACGTGATTTCTTCAGAATGATACGTTGGATGGTATATCTCCGTTAGTGCCAAAAACCACTTATAATAACATCGATACTTGGGATCAATCTTATCCAAAATAGAAAGCTTTTCGGATGAAAGAAGGTCCTTTGGATCCATAAATTTTATGAACAACACCTTCTTGTTTCTATCTATTAGCGGGTCTTACACATCTCCATATTTTGTTTCTGGTGCATATTTGGTAAGAAGATCTAGATTCTCCAAATTTGGACTCCCCTTGTTTTTTCAGAATCAATTGATTCATTCACACAAAACAGTATTCAAGCATTTTTCTAGTAATATTGTACATATAAATTCCCAAATAATTAGTATTAGGATTGAAAAGAATAGCTCTCCTGTCACCTTAGTCGATTCATCGATTATTGGCATTACCAATAGCGGGAATGGAGGTGCAATGCTTCTTTCTAATGTGGATTTGACAATTGTCAGATGTTATTTTATTAACTGCAGCAGTCTTAGAGGTGGCGCATTTCATCAGACACAAGGAAAAACTCATGTAACTCGAACCTGCTTCTATTCATGCAGTGGGGTTTCAACTAGCGATCAAACTGGAAGGTGCTTTTATTCATATTCATGTTCAAGACTTATTAATTATACAACTTTTTCTTATTGTGCCAAATCTGTATCTGAAGGGGGAGACTCAACTTTTTTTTGTTCATATGGACTGAGCATTGTTAAAGGTATTAATATTTCTAAATGCTATGGGAGAAATGGATCTGCTGGTGGCGAGTTTTGGTATCCCGATGCTAATAATGTTTATTCATTGTCAACTGTTGTCGATTGCATCGATTATAATTCTCTTGGATGTGTCTATAAATCAATGACATTTCAGTTTATTAATCTTATAGACATGCCATATCTAACAACATGCTTGTTGTATGGGCAAGATCAAGGAACATTAACATTAACAGATTCTGTTATTATCAATTGCATTCACCATCTTGCATACTCACAAATTTTTCTAAGAGTCCTATCAGACTATGCATATGGTTCTGGAGTAACTGTTGTTATGAATCCCTCGTCGCTTTGTTTGGATGTGTATGCATGTGAAAACATAGCTATCACTCCAAGTATGTATTACAATGGAAAAATCCGTAACTCCATTCATGCAGTCCTTCTATCTCAAGCTCTTGTTTATTATTGAATGATGAGTTTTAATATTTGGTCCAAAGAATCAATGAAAAACATCCAAAACATAGTCTTTATATGATTTATTCAAAAGATATGGATGATTGAGCATTCAAAGATTGAACTTCAGCAATCCTAAATGATCCTTTTGTAACTTCTTTCTCTCTCTCAATTTGAACCCATTTTGTGTTATTCTGTATAAGAAGTTTAAGATTATTCAGATCCTTCTTCTTGTCTTCAAACAAAGAGTCTGCCAGCATAACAGTTAATGCTTTTAATAATGGGGCAACAATTTCAGGGAAAGCAATCCTGTTTTTAAGTCCATTCAAACACGCTTTAATGAGATGTATTGATTTTTCAAACAAACATGTTTGGTACTTTTTGGTTCTCGCAATTGACTTATCAGCCACTATGATTGTGTCAAAGTCAAAGCCGATTTCCTCGCTTGTTTTTGATGAAAATGACTTGGTCAAAATTCTTATTAAAGGAGAAATACAATGAATATATTGTCCATTCATGATTAAAACTTCTAAAATATGAAGTCTATATGGATTGAGTTTCAATGATAGGTCACACCTTATACTATGTATGCACAAAGTTATGAAAGCAATTTCAAAATTCTGATACTGGAATGCATAGTGTGCCCAAAACTTAATGCTATTTAAAAACAATATATTAACTCTTTCAGATTCACCATCCCGAATCCTTTTAGCTAATTGGAGTAAAGATTCTTTCATCAATTCCTGTACAGCTACTGCCGTTAGAGACTCATTGAAATCTGTTAAAGAATAAAATATGGAAGATATGGAAGCAAAATTGGGAGAATTCATATGCATAACGATTTTCGAGTATAATGATTTAATTCCCCACCCAAAAAACTCTGAATTATTTAATCCTGCTCGCGAAACAATAAATAAAACCAAATCCTTGGTTCTTTTGACATTGCTCCCGATGTTCTTGGTAATTACATCAAAAACAAAACTAGAAAAATCAACCATATCGATTCGTTCAAATATTGAAGAAAAACTATTAAAAACCTGATTGAATTCAAATGAAGCAAGGAAAAAAATCATAAAGTCATCTCCGAAATCTATCCAATTTGTCGGTGTTAAATTCTCTGAAATAACTTTCGCCATTTCATTAAGCAATTCGTTTTCTCCATTCATAGAAATCTGAACAAGAGGAGAAATCGAATTATAATCACATTCTCTTAATTTGTTCAATTCTTGATCCTTATTATACTCTGAAGACATAATACTAAACCAAACACACATGTTCAATATCCTTATTTTACATAATCACACATTTCACTCGAAAGGCCTTGGGGACCTGATAAGCTTGTCGAAGTATACCCTGTTTGTTACATTAATTGTGCTATCCCTATATACACCTATTTTCAAATAAGCTGGGGCGTCATTGTACATATTGATTCCATAGTATTTATAGTCATATCCATTGAATGCATTAAATCTTGTTTGGTTTAACCAAGATTCAACAAATCCCCGATCTGTTCGAGACCAGTACACATGTGTAGTTATGGTATTCCATGTTCCTTTTGTGAATGGGATTGAACCCACAATGGTTCTATTTGAACCCACTCCATATGAGAGCTTTAAATAGCAGGTATTATTAATAAAATAGTACAAATATGATAACATAGGCGAATGCGCTGGGTAATTTACCCATGTTTCTCCTTTTGATTTGTCTGGTTGATCATGCCACTGTCCAAACAGCTGCCATTTGTTGGATGGAGCATCAATATATGACGATGGTAAGTAAAAACTCCACCTATACCACGCCTCATTGCAAATAGGATCACTATTTTTCAGCACTACCTCTGCTCTGTTTCCATTATTAACTATTTCGCCTGGTTTCACAATGAATTGAATTGATCTTGTTCCTTCAAAAACAGGACTCGACACAAGTTGAACATTATCACTAGAATAGTTTTCGTAATTCCACAATGACTTGTTCAGATCTTTTTCAAATGATTCGCTAAGAAAAGTTGCAAATCCCCAACAATTTTTTTCAAAATCCTCTCTTGTTAGCATTAGAATAGTAACTAGAGCTATAAAGCATGTTGAAAGTCCAAAAATGGTAATTTTCTTGTATGGACTCTTCTTAAAACTAACCCACATAAAAAAGTTGCCATCAGCAACAACCACAAAGATGAGTTTCCTTTTTAATCATTTAAAGATATTTCTGATATTGCTGTTAGATGGAATGTATTTGAGAAGCCTTCCAATCAATGATCCATCAATTTTATACAGGGTTTCAGTTGATGGCATTGAAAGAGGGTCGATTGTGACTACATTACTTCCAAAATTGATTTCTTCTTCATGATCATTAATGAGTCCTAATTCGATCATTAACAAAAGAATAAATGAAAACATATTACCACAAGGATTCTCTTCATCTTCAATAAACTCGGTGTTACTATAAGATGCTCCTGTACATTGGCTAAAAATATCGGTCAATTCGTAATCATTGAATCCTGTGTAGTCAATTGTGACTGGTTTACGAGGAACTCTTCTTTGGATATCAATCAGGTCTTTCTCGTCTTGGGCTTCAAATATTCTATCATGATTAGTTTTAAGGTATTTCAAGACTTCATCTGAAGTCCAATCAACAATCTCAATAATTGGGGATTCGATGTAGAAGAGTTCAGGGATTGATTGCTTCATGAAATTGACATATGTTCCATCTTTCGTTTTGTTAAGATATTGATGAAAATCACATCTTATAACAGAAATGCTCGAGTTATACAAGAAAAAGGGGATCTTTGGTGTTTCTTCAGGATTATAAATGGTTTCGATAATTCTATTGTATGTTTTGATAAAGTGTTCAGAATACATATTCAGAATATATGCCAAGGATTTAT
>Ga0209639_1001076_pt1 | contig 30737 bp, 22 predicted proteins | sample EPASupsiteHSE605_FD_187268 | JGI IMG/M metagenome (GOLD analysis project Ga0209639, IMG submission 187268) | Bioremediated contaminated groundwater from EPA Superfund site, New Mexico - Sample HSE6-05 (SPAdes) (version 2) | ecosystem: Environmental > Aquatic > Deep subsurface > Groundwater >... | reverse complement strand
GGCCGAATCTTTGGGAAACTAACAATTCGATCCACACAAAACTCCATATCATCAATAAAAACTTCATTACCCTCTCCAAAAAGAAATCCCTCATATGAAACCTTCTTTTCCATCTGACAAAAAATTTCATCTTTTTTTATATATCTACTAGTTTTCATGCTAGAAGAAGTGATTCATTTCTATTCAAGCAAGCCATAAACGAAGAGAAGGTTTCTTAAGAGTAATCATTGTTGATAGAAACTACTGAAACTTTCCTTGAGCTACAGATATTCCAGACAAAGCTTTCGGTTTTCATTCAAAGATTAACAATTAGCATGGAGAAAAAGAATTATTGAAATAAAAAAGAAATCATGATTGGAAAGAGGTCTTAGCTCATTGGTAGAGCATGGATAAAATATATAAATTAAGTGGTTACCGAACTTGTTATCAATATAACAACAGTGTCCAAGAAGTTGGTTCGATTCCAACGGACCTCTATAATTTTTCTTCATTCTTCATTCTTGAACTTTAAGTCAACAAATCTGAATCACTCTTGATTCTAGATTTTGACTTATCTCAAAAACTACTCAAAAAAATCATAATTGAAATGGTGGGATATTAGATTCACTGGAAAATATTCTCTTTCATCTGATATATAACAACCAATTCATTATATCTTGAGGAACATAACAATTATTATGGAAAACCTGCCAAGAGGAAAAGACCAAAATAAATTATGGTGGTAATACTTGTAAAACCCTACTGGAGGACTATTTTACAAACTTTACGAAATAACCGATAACCGCAACCATTTTCTCGAGACATGGTTTTTTGCATCAGCGTTCTCTTTACTGTCTTCGCTTCTGCACGAAAACACGATATGGCAAGGGAAAAATTTCATAAAGATAATGATCCAGTTCATTATATGAGAGAATTAGAGTTTAGAAATACAATTGATCAGTATGATTTAGCTATTGTTATGTTCTTTAAGAAAGACTCAGATGATTGTAAAAGAATCATGCCTGGGTTCAGATATGCTGCCCATAAGGCAACCGGAAAAGCTGATTTTATATCTGTAAGTGCAAAAACTGCTCCTGATCTTGTTGATGAATTGGGAGTTGATTCATTCCCTACTATTTTCACTTTTAGGAATGGTCATTTGATTGATAAACTTCCTAATACCACACATCCTAAGGATATTTGGCATTATATCAAAAACGTAACAGCTCATAGGTATGCATATATTCACGAACCTCAAGAGGCCAAATCTTTATGTACCGTCACAAATGCTACCCTGATCGTAGCATTACCTCTTATTGATGCACGTATGGATAAGCTTTTATCTGTTATTTCTACTAAGTTCATGAAGAAATGTAAAGTTGTTGTTGCTACCACACCAGAACTTGCAGCTGCATTCTCTATTACGAAATTCCCCTCAATAACAATGTTGAGGATACAGGATGATACGAATATTACATTCCCGGGAGAACCACTGAAAGCAACTGTAAAGTCTTTAACAGATTTTGTTGAAAGCACAATGCAATCCAGATATGAGTTAATGCCTTCTTTCAGACTAGCTGTTCAGGATAATTCTATGTTTTTCGCAGCCATTTTTGATTTTGGTAATGAAAATCAAAAGGCCGAGGTTCATGAAGTTCTTGAAAAGGTAGCTAATGAGCATGCAGGTGCTTTCCCAATAAGATATGGAGATGAAGGTCAACTTAGATGGAATCTTTCCATGTTATTGTTACAAAATCGAACTCTTCCAATATATGGATTTTTCAAAAATGAAAGCTTCTCATACAGAAAATGGTTGTTTGATGGAAAAGCGACCCCTCTCTCTGTTGCTGCTTTTTGTGCAGATCAACTCCGTGGAAGAAACACAGAGACAATTGTTGAATCAGAGATTAGTGAGAAATCGAAGTCTCCCTTATTATTGCTTTCTGGTGCAGAATTAAAATCTCAGCTTGAAAAGTATAACGACAAAGATTTTGTGGTTAATTTTGTTGGATATCCATGCCACAATTGCGAATCTGTTGATGAATTATTCCATGAAACAGCTACATGGACACGCCAAAAGGGAATTCGACATGTCCTTTTCGCAAGAGTCAATGCAAGCTGTAATGATATTCCAATGCAAGTTTGGAGAAACGAGACTTATCCTTACGCCTGGATGTTCCCAGGTAAGAATAGATCCGGTGCCTTCCCAATTGGCAAGAGAAGACACTTATACTGGATGATTCAGCTCCTTGTTGATAACTCTACACATCCAATTAAAGTAGATATGCCACCAAAGCCTGCAAAAACTCCAATGATAAAGAAAGAAGATCTCTAAAGCGGCAAATGTCTCAATTTATTTAATCGGCTGTCCGTTATTAATTTAGTAAATGACTGAGGCACCTACAAGCTCAGACTTCAATCAGTTTGCTCTAGACACAAAAGCGTATGAGGAATTGGAGCAAAACTTCCAGAGTGTCATTCAAGAATTGATTGGTGATAGAAGTCTTGAGAAATTTAGGGAAGAATATGAAAAACTTCATAAAGCTCTGAAAAGGTCACATGAGAGTAACAAAAGGTTGATTTCCAAATGTAGGGAACTTAACGACGAAATTTTGTCGAATTCTACTAAAGTTGAAAGATCACTGGAGTTACTACAGCAAGATAGAAGAACAATTACTGCTTTGAGACAAGAAATTGATAAAGCATGGAAAATGGTCGAAACTGCCCAAGGAAGAGAGAAAAAAGCTAGTGAAACTATCGAATCCTTGAAATCAGAAATTGCCCATCTTACACAACTCGTTGAACAAGGTGGTCTTTTGAGCTATGGTCACGATAATACAGTGAAATCTCTTTTACAGGAAAAAGAGTCATTAATTAGGGAGAGAGATAACCAACTCAACCAGATTATCCAGTTAAGGAATGAATTGACATCTGTTCTTGAATCTCATAGAGTTGCTGAGCAAGAAAAAATCCAAATGGAGCAAAAAGTTCAACATTTACGTAGTACACTTACACAGAAAAGAGGGCAAGTTGAGCATGAGTCACTACACAGAGAAAGGCTTCTCAAGCAATTACAAAATTTGCAAGCTTCACAACAAAAACTTGCAAACCAAATTGAGGCTCAAAATAAAGAGTTGGCTCAACTCACAGCAGAGGAAGATCGATTGAATCAGGAAATTACTGATGCTAAAGCAACAATCGAACAAATACGTAACGAAAACAAAACAGCGCAACTTCAGGAAGAAGAAATCGAAGAACAAATTAAGAAAGAAACAAATAAGAATAAGGAACTACAAAATGATTTAAAGAATTTGGAAGAGAAACTCCAAGAAAAAGAAAAAGAGATCAGGTCCATTAAGAATGAAATTGAGAGAAAAACACGAGAAAACCATACTCTTCAACAGAATATCATTCAAACGCGTCATATATGCAGCCAAGATGAGGCAGAATTAGCGACTCTCAAAACCGAGGTCAGTGGAATGGAGAAAGAAATTGCCGAATTGAATCGATCACTTGCGACAAGCAATGAAGAGCATGAGCAACTTAAGACTAAGTTAGCATCTTTAGAACAGACTAAGGCTACAACAAAGCACCAACTTGAAACACAGAAGAAATTGACATCCGAAGAAATGGAACACAGGAAAGAACTTGAAGATAAATTGGTTGACTACCAATCGGAAGCTACAAGAATGAGGAAAATTATCAATGATTTGGAAAAGAAACGTGAGCAATGTGCAAGAGAAGCTGCCGATGCTCAGACCAAGTATGTGAAGGCCAAAGAAGAGGCTAAGATGAGCGAGATTCAGTTAAACCATACACAAAGATTAATAGCTGCCGCTGATGAAGAATTGAAAACAAAACAGAAGGAATATGAACAACTCAGAGTAGAGAGAAACAACTATAACAAACAACTTTTAAGTGCCCAAGATCAAAATGTTGACCTTAAGAAGAAATACAAGACCATGTCACAACAAGCAGCTCAGCTTAAAACCGAGATTCGTGAAAAAGAAGATACATATGCTTCTGAACACTTTGAGCTTAAAAAAGCAGAAGGAAAGAAAGAAAAACTTGAAAGTGAAATGAAAAGACTCAAAGCAGATTGGCAGGAGGCTGAAGCCACAATGGTTAAACATCAAGAAGAGCTAAAAGTATTAGATGCAAGGATAAAAGAAGCTGATGCTGAAAGGCAGAAACTCTTGTCAGAGCAACTCAAAATGATGAAAGAAAGAGACGCATATGGAACTCAATTAATCAGAAGAAACGATGAAATTGCACTTCTATATGAGAAAATTAAGATTCTTCAGGATACTCTTAAAAGAGGCGAAATCGAGTACAATAAGAGATGCGAAGATGCAAACGAGCTTAAGAGGCTTATAAAAGATACACAAAGAAAGAACCTCATTCTTCAAAGGCAGTGCGATCAAACTCAAGAGCTTGAGAAGAAGGTTGAGACTCTTCAAAGCGATTTAGAGAAGGAACAAAAGAGGGTTAGAGCCTTATCAGAAGAACTAGAAGATCCAAATAATCCACATAGATGGCGCCATCTTTATGACGAAGATCCATCACCTGCAGAATTGCTTAAGACAATCAAACAATTACAGAGAAGATTAATCAAAAAGACAGAAGAAATTGTTAATATCAAGAAAGAGATATCCGATTTGAAGAAACAGATGGAAACAACCCAAAAAATGATGAACGAACAACCATCACAAGAAATGTTACATCAATTAAAGCAATTACAAATGAAGGTCAAACAAAAGGATCGCCAACTAAAGGCCATGGCTGCAGAACTCAATACACAACAATCCAAACTTGCAGAGTATCAGTCACAATATGAAGTACTCAACAAACAGCTCGGAGATGCAAGAGAAATGCAATTTTCTGAGAAGAAAGCATATAATAGGCTCAAGGAGAAACTCCAAAAAACAACAGGCTCTAATATACAAGGTAGTTTATCAGGCGAAGGATCAATGCCGACACTTCCAGGATCAATGAAATAGTTAAATGTCTTTTCGTTTATTTTATCGATAGGTCGAATGGAAAACGAATTTAAATCATCACGTGCGCGTGTTGAAGATATCATGTACCAATGTGTTAAAAGTATACTTGATGAATGTGAATATGTACCTGATAAAGTACAACAATGGCTTTCCATAATATTTCAAAACGTTTTATCTGAAATCAGCGATTTATTCCTCGAAACATCATATAAATTTTGTGCAAATGGTGTTATAACGCAGAATTGTGGAGCAGGTTTGTATATGGCCTGTAGTAGTCGCAACGAGACTAATCAGGAGAATTATGCTTTTGTGTTTTATCAAAATGATCATTTGTTATGTACTCTTGTTTTATATTGCATGGGATCAATGTAGAATGTCTTTTGTTAAAATATGAAAAAATTATTAAAAATCATAGATAATACAATTCGATTATTTAACTAAACCTTTTATGTTTGCAAAAGATCAGCAGCATTCAACAATTCGATCGCCATTTTTGGATCAATCTGTATTTTCGGCAATTGATCAATATGATCAGAATATTGGGTTCTATAGTGCCAGTACTCGATGATTTTCTCTAAAATTGCAGATCTTATGTGTGGCAAACGAATTGTTTTGGAGTTTTGCTCTTCATAATTGCCACCACCAAAAATAATATTTCTTATAGTCTGGCTTATCATTGCAGTCCTTTTTTCTACAACAAATTTATAACCATCATTCGAAATCAAAGTTATTGCGTCAATTGTCCCAAAATCATCTTCAAATTTTTCTTCTTCTTCGACATTCTTTTTCTCAGGAACTGGAGCAGCAGGTGCAGGTTCCTTCCTTTTAGACCGACTGCTTCCAATCCTAGTACCTCTTGCAGACATAACGAATATATATATGTCGACAGAAATGGTTCAAATTTTACTCAATTTTTGGCATAGCACCATAAACAAAGCTTTCTACAAGACCTTCATTAGAGTGCATTTTTATCCTCATTCTTCCATTCTCTCCCCAATGTGTACCGTATTGATTTAGTAGTATCCAATATTCTATATTTTTCTCTATTCCCCATCCAATGATTTCTACTGCATGATTCCCTGCTTCTATTTTTCCAATTAATGAGGAGGTATATATTCCACCTCTATATGATGCGAATTGTCTGTCACATGCGATGGAAGCACTTACTGGACCATGCAATAATATCGCTTTCTTGATGTTTTCCACGCCTACATAGTGGGTTGTACTTGCATACTCAGCTTTGAAGACTTTGTATGTTGCATTGGTCGAGCACTTCAAACAGTAGGACGCATCATATGTTTTCTTGCTTCTCCAAGGATGGCAATCTACATCTGTTATTCCATGTTGTTCCATAAAATAAAAAACACTCCTTTCGCAGCCACCCACACATGCATTATCAACGAGATCGCAAGCAACAATATACTGGGATGACAATAATATCGATTTATTCATCAATTTACAGAATCTATGACTCATAGCTTTAATTACTCCATAAGCATAACAACATCCGCATTCTTGCGATAATGGTCCAAAATCGCAAATTGGGTATTCTTTAAGAAAATCGTAAGCATCTGGAATCGGAATATCTATATTACTGAAATCTGTAACAGGTGCTCTGGGTGATAAACGGACAAAAAGGAGAAAAAAACAAATTGGATTTAACATTTTTGTTTATTCTTCATACCATGGTGGATTTTGTTGAACCTGATTCCTCATGAATGCCATGCATATCAAATGAGTTGATATGTAGACATTTTGTACCATTGATATTTGGAGCAATAAGCCTTATTCGAATATAATGTGTTAACATTCTGGTATTCAAATATATCAATCCAGATTTGAAGCCCTCCATATTCACTCTTTTATCGACAACTTTCCATTTATCAATACTTGGTATCATAGCATTTTCTGTTTGTTTTACAGGATTGGGGTTGTTCCTACCATCATTAGGGGTTTCATTATTAGTTTCAAAAGGTTTATCTGGAATGCATTCAACAACCCAAGAGGTTGGCAAAAAACCCTCTCTAAATGTGATAAAATAAGAAATAAAGAAAAAATTGCCTGTGAATGGAGGAACTAATTCAAATGAAACCCATGCTAATTCAGACGTATCTTGAGTGGCGATAGTTAAATCAGGAGATTTCTTAAATGTTAATTTTGAAGAAACCCGTATAGAGATAGCTTCGTGTTTAATTAGCGATTTCATAAACGATTCCTCCCCTTTGTGCTTAAACTGACGAACCAAAGTAATTCCAGCACCATTCTTTTGGAATCCCTCAAGAAAATGATGGAAAGAATCAAATTTAAGCCTATCTATTGGCATGGTTGGGTCTTTGATTGTGGAGGGAATCGGCGAATTCCTTTTAATATAGGCTCTAATAATTCCTGAGTTAATTGGATCCCGAAAAAAATGAATATTAATATCTCGCAAAAACCTTTCAATTTCATTACCAACAATGGTTTCATATTCTCCAATTTCTTTATTCTTTCCCACAATAAATGACACTTCAAACAAATTATCATATGGTAGATCTAAAATAATCCGAATTGCGGAAAGAAGCGCGCACTCTCTACTAATTCCATGACAATCGAGTTTTCTTTGGAAGCAATAGTCTTTTGGTTCGCTAGAAAACTCCTTTATCTTATTAATAAATGAAACAGAATCGATTGAGCATTCACTTATGTTGTTTTGGTGACAATGGGGAAATTGGTCCAACAATCCCATACAATGATCTAAAGCATCATTGAAGTCCATCTCTTGAAGAATATCATGAATATATTTTGTGCTAATATGGGTGGAGGACATCAGATTGACAATAGTTGCCTCATCCATTAAAAGTGTCTGGATAAATTTTAATAACCTTTCTATATGAGTCCTTGGAGTGAGTTCTTTTATGCGAAATCACTATTGATTTAGCGATCTTCCTTTGTTTTCCATCAAGAGAAAAAATAGGTAATGAATCAGTCATGTTATTTCTATTGATTTGAGACGTTTTGGTGCATCTTTTCTGCTCAAATAGCGAGTCCGATAGGTAAATATGTAAAACATCACTAGCTACAGATTTAGAAATCGCTGCAAAAACTTCATCCTTTTGAGGATCTTTGAACACAGGCTCAATCATTGAATGGAAATTAGAGATAGGAAATTGAGCTTTATGCGTAATCGGCGGATCCATTATAAGGGGCTTCCAATGATAATGCTCCCTAACAACAGATTTGTCATGTAGAAAATCTTCCATTTACTTAGTTTACTCACGTAAACTAGAATCACTTTACAAAAAAAATTCTCAAGTTTACTAATATTTTGAATGCAAATTGCGGTTTGGCCGACCTTTTCAAAATGGTGCACCATCCTAAGACCAAAAAGTTTTTCTGCAAGTTCTGCAAATCTCACCAATTACATAAGGTATCCCAAGCTAGCCGTGGTGAAGAAAGAAAATCTTCATTAGGTCGTAGGAGGTATGACCGTAAGCAACGCGGTTTTCGTGGACGTGTTAAGCCCATCCTTCGTCGTTCAAAGAAGACATCAAAGAAGATTTCCTTGAAATTTACATGCCAGAAATGTAAGAAATCCTCCATGTACTGCCTTGGCAGGTTGAGGAAGTTCGAATGGACAGTTGAAAAGAAGAAGAAGCATGCTGAACCAACATGGTAAATGAAAGCTAATTTTTATCATCTATATCTTTTTACTATTCTGGGTATTTAATCCCCTCTATTTGGAACCTTTCTTTGATATAATCCCTCAATGTATGAAGGGTCTGAAGACTGATACTATTCAGATCAAAAATTATCTCCTTTTTTGTATTCTTGGAATCAGGCCTTAATGCTTCCAATATTGAAATCACTCCATTTAGTGTTTTCTCATTTTTGATGTTGGAAATCGCCAAACCAAGAAGTTCAATTTCAAGTGCAGAGAATGGTTTAAAGATTGGTTCATGTATATCCTTCAGCAATCTCTGCTTAAAATCAGAAATCAATAATGGTGGGTCCTTCATATGTCTCAATATAGCCTCGTAGGAGCTAATAATAGGCTCGATATTTTTCGATCTATAGATTTTCTCTCTCTCTCTATTGTATTTATTCTCCAATTCTTTACAGCATAATTCAGCATATATATTCCCAATGGTAAGTTTTTTTGCTTCTTCAAAGAAGGATACAATATCATTATGTATTTTACTAGCATTTTGATATTCTCCATTAGTTAATTTAGAAGCAATTATTTCGATTCCATTTTTTTCTCTAAATATTCTTTTTTCTAATTCCGTTTTTACGACACTATAAATGGGTCTTTGCATTAATTTGAGCAGAAATCTGGAATAAAATGCCTGAATTCCAATTTCCATCTGTAGCAAAAGATGGGGAAAGTTGCTATTTACAAATGGGAAGAAAAAAATCAAAAGATGCTTTATTCAGTTGCTCCATTGTTCATTAATATGGGAATAATGTTCTGGAGATTTTTTCCGATGGCAATTCCGAGAGGAGTCTGATTCCCAAGATCTCTTTCGTTTACTAAAGATCCATTCGCTAAAAGAAAATTAACCATTTCCAAATTTCCTTTATCAACAGCAAGATGCAAAGGAATTCTTTCATAAATCACAAAAAGAAAAAATTGGTGATGGAATTTATATCAGCACCTTGAGTTAAGAGATATTTTGCAACTTCCAAGTGTCCGTTTTCAACTGCCCTATGGAATGGTGTTTTTTTAAAACCACGTTCAAAATCTCAAATGAATATTTCAAACACCTCCTCTTTCATATACTTTGGCACCTTTAACTTCTACCAAGTATTTCACAGCCTCTAGATCACCTTTGATTGAACTATCATGGATATTAATTGCTCTCTTTTCCATTAATACAAATGACACAATTAAATTATCAGAAATTCGTTGTTAATTTTTATGAAATATAACAATGATGTGAGTTCATCTGGTACAAGAATATGTTTTTTTTCTTTTTCAGAGTTTTAGACTCTTCTTCTGCTCATGAATGTCTCATTAATCATTAATCTTCTTTGTGTTGTCAATACATTGACTTCTTTCAAATCCAATTAGCTGTCTTATCTCTTATATTTATGGTTTTTTCCCTTCTCTTTGAGGATGTGGGGTTTCTGACTTAATACCTCATATTTTCCTGAGGCATTCGACAAAATTTTAAAAAAAACTGAATGTGTTGTTCAAGATTCTGCTTTTTGATTAGCACACTTCTCAATTTCTAATGATGATGATGAACTATTATTCTGACTCCTTTGACTTCCAATTAAGTAAGATATCATCACTACTATGATCAAAAACATACCAACAGTTGAATACAAGAGTACTGAATTTGATTTGTTTTCATCAAGATTATTATTTGATTGATCTTTTGTTATTGATTGTGTTCTTTCAATGAAATCGACAGGAAAGAAAATCAGGAAGTGTAAAGAACTCTGGAATTAACTCTCGAAAGTCAGGACTGTTAGAATTAACTCCTTCCCAGCTTTTTTCAACAGACCAAAAGAAACAATTCGGTTTATCGAATTTCTGATCTTGTAATTCGATATGAATAGATATAAATGGTTCAACTCGCACTAAATAATGAATAACATTGAATGGATTAGAGCAATGAAAATGATATAGACACTTCTCAGTAATTACATCTGTACATGCTAAATAATTATCCAAAAGCTTATGAAGCCTATTCTCATTGAAAGCACCAACAGGTTTAGAGAAATCCCTGTATACTAAAGGATTATTCAAATCAATCTCTTTTGAGGAATAGTTTGATAATAACCTTTGAAAAATTGGGAAACTGCACTAGAGCACTATTTTTTTGGTAATTCTGTAGTAAACCATTTTACCCAGATTTGATGCTATTTATCATGGATTTCTCGCTGTTTTCCAAAAATCTTACCCAAAAAAGACATTAAATGATTGATTTCGCCAAAAAGGGTAATCACTTTTTTTAACACCGTTTTTCATATATTTGTTGAATATCAGGGTTAATGAGTTCATATTGAGTATTCTTTATCGAGTAATCGGTACCATCCAATTCATTTTTAAACTCCATTAAGTATAAGACCTTAGATAGATTATCATCTGCGAATCTAATTCTTGTCTGTAAATGATTCTTAATCTCAATATTTTTGGATAATTTAATAATCTCTTTGCATTTGAAATAGTTCAGAACAGCATTGAATGAAACATATTTATGAAGGGGGCTTGATGAAGATAAAAGAATATCTTTAATATCCCTTTTAATAGGATATTTGCATACTCTATATACCTGACCTATATATTTTTTAAGTTCTTCTGTTTCCTGAAAATTCTCTTGCTTCATTGATATAAGTGTTTGAGCCATAATCTGATTCTTGACTTCTTTGAGATTTGCTAATAAAAATGATAAGTCAAGGGTTAAGTTAGTATTGGCATTTTCATCATTGGAGATTAATTCATTGAGAACAGTTTCATTTAATTCAAGATCTTTCATATACATTTCATAAAAGTATTCTTCGTTTTTTAAAACAATTTCATCTAATTTGTCACTAACTGTCATTTGAATCATATCAATCATGGACATTTTCATATCTTTCGCCTTCTTTAACAAAAACTGGTATTTTTCAAATAATTCGGGATTACAATTATCTGACAATTTTGGTATTTTAAAATCAGAACTTTTAGGAAGGGAAAAACTAATTTCAGTGAAAGTGTGAATTATGGGCTTTAACAATTTATCATTATCTTTTGACAAAAGAGTATTATCAATAATAATATCAAACATGATTATATCATAATTGGTGAAAAACATTTTAACCTGTTGATTTGTGAATATCTTATTCATTCTTTTATGTTCGAAATACGAATCAATGCTTAAAATAGTATTTAAATGACTATCGTTGACTTCTCCTTCGTTAAAATTGAATTTAAATGTCGAAAATACCCTTGAATGAGTCCATTTATCGACAAGTTTAGGCAAGAAAAACTCAACAAAAAATCTCCTGAAAACATCTTTTCCTAATTTGGCTACAAATTGCAGTGCCTTCAGTTTATACTCATCCAAAAATGTGCAACATAATGTTAATGAAGACATAACACAATCCAGATCTATGATTTCTCTGGCAATTGATTGATATAACATGTTATTACCAAGAATTTCAGAAAATGAAAAATCACACTTAATGTAAGATGCCACTAATCGTAAAACAGAATCTAGTTGAGACTTTTCACCATTGCTATGGTAACAATTTATCACATAGAATCCTGCTTTGTTTGCAAAATCATAGCTAAAAAACTGAAATAGGGTGGGAAAAAATATATCCTCACAATAATGATCAATGTTGGCAGTATCAACAATGATATATCTCAACTTTTTTGCCAAATTTTGGCACTCTTGTTCAAAATTTTTATGAAAATTATTCAAGTAATTTCTAAAACAATCGCTAATAGCAGAAAAAGAATAGAGGGAATAGTTTGAGGAAAAAAAATTGGCATTGAGATAATTTGTTGAAGCAATTATTCGATCGTAACTCGGTTCTTTCTCATAAATCAATAATGACTTAACCAATGCGAGATATCGTTGGTATTTAGTATGATATGTGATTCTAAACATATCTTTAATAGAATCTCGAGAGATATCAGCTGTTAGAACCTTTTTTTTAACTTGACCAATTAAAACGCACTTTTTGTAGTAATCAAGAATTGGACCTTCAATTGTCTTAAAAACTGATGGTTCAACAACCACAATAATATTGTCGCTTTCTATATTATAAGAGCTGAAAGAACGAGATCCTGCTAATATTTCATTATGGAAAATGAAAACTTTGTCTTCTTCTCGAATACCCTTATATATGCTCATTATCGGACTTTCTTTTTCAATTATATGCTCTTCGATACATAAACTAGTATTCACCACATTAATAGACATATCTTTCTCCATCTAGAGACTTTCAATAGTAAAGTGGCATTTAAAAAAGAATGTCAGAAGGGTAATTTTACCACGATTCAAACCTGGTTTGTAAATATGCCAGGTTTCATCAACAAATTTTTCGTCAAATTGGATTTTTTATTGTTTCAAGAAACTTAATGACCCAAATTGGGTAATTTCCTGTATAAAATGCAAAAACATCCATATTTTTGTGATGGGATGCTTTCAGGAAAATTTGAGTGATATGGATTTAAAAAAGGAATTAATTGCTTCAAATAGTTCATTTTATCTTTTTTAAAGTGATTCTTATTCTTATTGAATGATAAAAACATGAACTTACTTAATTTGAATGAGAAATGATCTCTATAAGAGAAGCTTGAAGTAATTATGGGTTTTAAATGGGTTTTTGTTCAACTGAAAACATATTGATTTCAACAGTGTTCAGATTCTTCTTAGAGATGGATATGGTATGGAGAGTACAATGAAAGCAGCTTTCTCTCTTTGAGTAAGTCTTCACCATCTGTTATGGTATGGGGATGTATTGGTCTTGACTATAAATCTGAATTGGGGTTAATTGATTAAAATATCGATAGCCGGAAGTATGTTGATATTGTTTTAGGTAGCGATCTTGGATCTTATGCTAATAATAAAAATCATAAATATCATTGTTTTTTTCAACAAAATGGGGCACCTTCTCATCGTGTTTTCTTGAAAGAGTAAGAATGTGCTTAGAAAAAGGAGGAGAATCAATACATTGTTTTATTCGAAACAATATTCACTGCATTCCCGAGTTTTATTGCTGCAAAGAAGAGAATAGTCCTGTTTTGTGGACCAATGAAGATGATGAACTTTTAAAAAATTAAAAGTCAATGAACTTGGCTCACATTGGAAATAATTGGAATATTTTATCCCAAACCGAACATCGAATGAAATTAAACTTAGGTATGATTATGGAAAAACTAAATGAACCAAAACAACACAGAAGTGATACCAACACATTAACCAATTATTTGAATAATGTTCCTTTTTGCTTACTCAATGGTGATCAGAGAGTTGACAATACAAACATTTCAATGAAAATCGTTTATCAGTGTTCTGGATTATATATATATATTCTCCATCATCTTTCACAAGCTCACATTGCACCTTCTCAAATAACAAAGTATCCAATGGCATTTGCATACACATCTCTTCTAGCTCAGGGACAACAATAATGTCATATACTAACATTGTTTATAACAACAGTCCATCTCAATATGGAGTTGAATATGTTGATGGTGCAGGATCAAGAAATATGATGTATTGAATATTTAATAATAATCAAAACTGTCTATTCTATGTACTTCAGGTTCTCTTGAAGTGTTTCATTCGTTCATAGATCATTCAGGATCATTCTCTACTGGAACTGTAGTATCAACATCAAATAATAACTCGTTCACAAATTTCCTCACTTATCAATTACAATTCTTCAATTCTTTTCATTGTAATGCTGATATCCCCCTTATAGATACAACATCAACAATAACATTAGAGAAATCTCCATATAGATCTTATGCTGAATGCATATTCACTTACCAATTGGCAAAATGGCAAGAGATCAGTGTGCTATTTCCTTTCGAATATCCATTGATATTCCTTACGATATCATGAGTAAAAGGCCATTCTGCGAGTGTTGTTTTTTTGTGTTTGAAATATCTAATGATAGTTTCCGATTCTGGTTTGGGTAGCGAAATTGAAAGTATACTTCTATTTGTTTCTTCACAAGATTTTCTCTAGACTCTGGAGATGGTGATGTAATAAATGTGTCCTGACTAATTAGATTATATAATAGAATCTCATCCATTAGCAAACAATTATGATCTTATTCGAGACATTAGATATGAATAGGTCTATAATGAAATTTGTGCCAAACTTGTGTTCAAATAATTTGAATGGAGGATTAAGCTTTGACAGAACCCTGAAATCTATCAATGAAATGTTGAACAGTATTAGCGCCTTCTTTTCTTTCATATATTGCGAAAACTATTCTGTTGAAGAAGCTCTTCATATTCTGTTCTTCAAGCAAATGGTAAAATATACCTGCAACAATTTTTGAATCATTTCCAAAAGCACCACATCCAAAAGCGCCTAATACAAGATTATCATAACCTTCTTCAATAGCTAAATGAAGGATTTTTCGGATTCTTGTTGTCATCACTTGGAAGATAGCTTTTGAATCAGCATTTTGAGTACGACTCACAGCTTTGGCATTCACAGATGGTGATGTAATAAAAGAAACCAGATAAGGCTGATCAAGAAGCTGATAATTTGAAGCCCTAAACACTGGAACGTTATGTGAAGATATCATATAATCGCTGTAATATGGATTTCGATGACTTCTATTATAAATATACATATTTTGATGTTCAATTAGCGTCAGATACAAACCAGAAGATCTTGCCAATGTTTCTTCTTGGGCCCTAGCGAATGCAGTAAATCCTCCACCTGGATTATATGCGGATGCAAAATTCAAACAGGCAACATTGCTCTCTCCCTCATCAACAACCATCCGATACGAAGCATTAAGAGTTGTTTCCTCGGTGATTTCAATGAATCCTCTCCTATTTGGTGATTCTTTTTCTAAAAAATTATAACCTGGCTCGAATTCTTTGGAATTAACAAGTGAGAAAGATACACTATTCCTAATATCAATTTCTTCCCCTTTTCGGTTAATATACGATCCCCTCTTAAGAATCTCGAGTGTTTCTCGTGTAATATCATTCTGGCAGTTGATTAACAACTCATCAACTGACTTCATAAAATGATTCTTTCATCAACATTTTTCATGGAAGAATGTATTCTGTTCGATGAGAGTCTTTTTGGGGATGAACCTGTGTTTAAAAAGGTACCTGTATCGGATTTAAACTTTTGGGTTAGTAGATTGGTTTCTTTTCCTAGTTATAGACCAATGTTTTTAGCCGAGATTGTTGAATTATGTAAAGAGTACTGCTTGGATCCTGTTTTTCGGAAATCATTTTTAGAAAATGCCTGGAAGAGAAAATCTGTTTTGGTTCATCGACTATATCAAAAAGGATTTTTGGAATTCTCGGAAATTAAGCCTTTCTTCAATATTGAGAGTGATTATAAGATGTGTTACTATTTCCAAAACGAGCTCGATGATTTTGAGAATATGATTAAGGGTAAGAAAATCCCAGATGATTATATTAAACACTATTTCTCAGATCTATCACAGATTAATGAGTTAATTATGTTTGGGTATCCCAGGAATTCAGTGGAGTATTGTTTAAAGTATGACGATGTTGATACATTAATTAACCTTTTATCAAATCCTGGTTTTGAAAAATGTACCAAAGCGAAATTAAGTCCATTTGAATGGTCTATCTGTCCCTCTTCAATGAGTTTTTTACCAGTAGCTGGACACTATGGGTCGATTAAATGTTTTAAGCACCTATTGTTTAACGGGCACATGATAGATGCAGATGTCTGCCAGTCTGTTACATTCGGTGGCTCCACTGAACTTTTTCATTTGTGTTTTAATTCTTCTAATGATATGTCAGTCTTTTGTTCATATGCAGCAAAAGCATCAAGGTTTTCCATTCTTAGATATTTTCTTGAGAATAATATTAGCTTAAACTCAAAAAATGATAGAATTCTGATTCCAAGTTTTCATTGACCCCTCTTCATACAGCCGCAATCGGAAATCATCTTGCTGTTGCACATTTTTTAGTTAATAATGGAGCAGATATCAATATTCTGGACGATTCAAATCAATAATTTATTGTAAGCTTTCTCCTCTTCAATACTCAGCAAGGTTTTGTCATTCTCTAATGTTACGCTTTCTAGGGAACCATGGTGCAGATATTAATTCATGTGACAATAATTCTGCAGGGGTTAATATGGGGTTACTCCTCTTCATTTTGCAGCCAATTATGGGAATGTAGACTCTGTTGAATATCTGATTGAACATGGTGCCAATGTTAATTCAAATGATGTTTTCAAATGTTTTTTAATTTTTCTGTCACCCCTACTGAGTGGGCAGCTGAAGAAGGACATATAAAAGTCATCGAAATAATTGTAAAGCATGGTTCATTTATAATTAGTGAGGATAGAAAGTTGATTTTTCCCCCTTATTGTCCAATGAATTGCATTATGCTGCTCGAAGGGGTCAAATAGAGGCTGTCCGTTTGCTCTTAAGTGTAGGATTTAACATTAATAAGCAAGATTCGGAATCACTCACTCCTCTTCTAGCTGCAATTAGAAACGGACAAAAGATGATGGTTGATTTTCTTCTTTCCAATGGTGCTGATGCATCATGCTATGATAGTAGTGTTTTATTTGGATTTTTAAGAATACATGTCTTCATTTTGCTTGTTCGTTCGGTTATATAGGTATTACTATTTCATTAATAAATCAAGGAGTTGATATCAATGCGAAAAATAAGGAAAATCATGATATATTAATTTGATAACACTCCTCTTCATTTTGCATCAAAAAATGGTCATATCGAATGTGTAGAACATCTTTGTCGAAATGGAGCAGCAATAAATGAAATCGATAAAACTTAATTATTGGAATTATTAAAAGTACACCGCTCCATCAAGCAGCCCAAAAGGGTCACTTAGAAATAGTTAAGTATCTTGTTGAAAATGGGGCATCGCTTTTTTCAAAAGACCAAGATATTTCATGTCAAATGATGGCTTAACTCCCCTATTAATTGCGGAAAAATATGATAATGTAGGAATTGTCCTTTACCTGAAAACAAGTGCATAGTCAATGATTAAATAAAGATTTTTACTTATTATTATTTTTTGTTCTATAGATCAGAAAGATCAGATACTTTTTCTTTAACACATAAGAGATACAAATTGTCCCTTTTGGAAGGGACAATCATTGATGATATTGCTGGCAAAATGAAAAAACCATGGAAAATCCCGAAAATGGAGGAAAGAACCAAAAAGGTTCCAAAAGGGGGGAAAATCATGATTTTTGATGGAAACAAGAAAATTGCTGATCCAACAGTTGTTAAAAATGCAAATGAAACAGGAGTACAATAAACAGTCAATGCACTTTGAAGTTTTGAGTACTGTGATTTGGATGAATCATTTGCCATATGAAGTAATGTGTGAATGATATAATCTGTACAAAACCCTGATGCTATTGTGAGCATAACTGCTTCAGACAGTCCAATACCCCATCCAAACAATTCTAAAATTCCCATTATTGAAAATACAACTGATGATAATGAAAATGCAAAAAAGAAAGTATATAAAATGCTTAGAGTGGACAAAAAGGCGACAAGTACAGAGAATATTAATGATGACACAATCCCTGTAAAAGTTGCTTTAATAAAATTCTCTTGTGTAAGCATTGCAATCCAAGAAAAAGATGTTGAAAACCCAATTTTGTATCCTTCAGGTGCTAATTGATTTACCTCTTTCTCTAATTGAATCACCTTTTCATATATAGGTCTTAAGTATTGGGGTTCCATTTTTGAAGGCAAGATTAGGTTTGCCTTCATTCCAATATATGCAATCTGGTTGGTTTGCACATTAAAGCCAATTGTATCTCGTGATGAAAGTCCAGCAAGAATTTCTCCTTCATTAGCTCCAAGATTTGAAGATAAATAATCTGGAAAACCATTCATCACTCTTTCATAATCATTAATTGGGATTGGGAAACTTGAAGAGTTCAAAATTGAAAAATTCTTGAGTAATCTAATAGGACAAACAACTGCATTTTCCGAATTAACATTGACAATATCTTTTTGAGATTCTATTAAATCACACACATCATATAAAAACTGCTGAAATGAATGATTATTCATGTTAAAAGGAATATATGAAGCTGAACCATATTGATTGATGGTAAGTTTATCTTCAGAAGATACATTAACTTTTTGATTAATCCCCCAAACTAAGTTAAATCCAAATGAATAAAAGGACGATGTTTGAAAAACATTTTCACTTAAAGTATATCCACGTTGAATTGGCAGCTCATTGGCCATAAATTGCATTTCAGATTTTGATTCCATTTGAAGAGCATGATACGTAAGAAAGATTGTGATTATAACAGTTACAACAGAAATAACAAATCTATAATGATAAATAAAGGAAGATAAATAATTATGGAAAAAGCGTTCATATGTATTGAGAGTGGAAACATCAATTCCTGAGGAATTAATGCAATAGGTGGGCTTGTCTTTGATAAAAGCAAACAAATCATCATTAATTGAAATTTCATGTGGTATTGGTGAAATATTATCTTCTTTGTTATTTGTGTCAATATCATTATTCTCAAAAATCTTTGACCATATTGCTAATGAAGCTGCAAACCAAGTAACACTAAAAATCCAATCGAATATTACTTCCAAAAAGCAGAAAACACCAAAAAACCTTAATGTTCGAGATCCTGATGTGTAGAGTGAAACAAAACAAATGGCAGTGGTCATACATGAAACAAATGTTGCAAATGAGCCCTTTTGGATAGCATATGCTAATCTTTTTGAATTTGGAATATTGAATTGTTTTGATTGTTTATAAAAATCAAAATAAATGAAAATACTATCGGATCCAATTCCACATATCAGAAATAATCCAAGAACATTTAGGGCATCGAATGTTTTAATCCCAATCAAACAATATTGAACTGATATTGCAGCTGGAATGGAAAAAAATACTCCGATCATTCCCATTAATGAAAGGAATGATGATCTTAGGTGACAAACAACAATGATAATGGACAATCCAAAAGATCCACCCAGCCAAACTAGTTCTTTTTTGATGACATTTGATATTTGAATATTTATTGTACCTGGAACAAAACAATAAGCCTTGAGTTCTTGTGGAGATAAATCAGAGAATATACTTATTGGTTCCACAAACTTCAGTCCCCAATCAGATAACTTATCCATTTGCTCTGAATTTCTATCATTTCTGTTTTTATATCCTTTTAATGGAAATCCAAAAGATAAACCTGTCCTCAGATATTCGGAACGATTTGATTTGTCATAGTCTCGTGATAAAAATGCGGATTTAATAGAATCTATGTTAGGGTTATTCTCTGACAAAACAATTTGCAAAATTGTCTCGTTTAAAAATTTTGGAGAAGGGTTTGGATATCCCAACACCATCATAGTCTTTTTAAGAACGCCAATGAAGCTAGAAAAATATTTGCAATTGTTTGAGGGATCATATTCATTGGGAACTGAAGATTTTAGACAATAATCTGAAATCCCATCAGACAGCCACAGTTTGTCTTCGAGTTCCCAAATTTCTTGAAGAACTGAGACTTCTAATAGGTTTTTTCCTGGTCTTTCATATAATAGTAACCCAAATGACACTTGCATAGTTTGGGTTGGTATTGTATCAGTTAACTGATTCTTTTCTTTAATAGATGAATATGTTCTCTTAGATGCATCAACAAATGCATCCCACTTATCAACTTCTGGAATCTCAGACCATCTGTAATTTTCATCATCGGCAGTAATACTAAAATCATTTTGCTTCAAGAAACAATAACAAAGGAAACCAACAAATGAAAAACAAATAATTATTACTAGAGAAGGGCATTTATATATAAAACCAGTGTACAAGCTGCATATATAATTAATTTCTACCTTATTATCACTACTATATGATTTTTCCTCGCGTTCTGTAGAAACACTCATAAAAATGATCTGATATCTATCATTCAAAAATTCAAAGAAATATGGTAAATTTGTGACATGTTTTAGCACTTTCCATTTCAGAGAAGATATGGAGATGATACTTTTTTTGAAATACTTTGACGGTTCAAACAGAAAAGTCAATTACTTTCTGTTATGTTAAGAAAAAATCAATATAAAAATAATTTAACTGGGAGGATTGTTATTATTTGAAGAACTTCCTTAATATCTAAGAATCATTGTGCCTTTAATTGATCTTGAACAATGGAGAAACAAAAAGGTTCTTAGAAGTCAAAGAGCAAAATTTTGGAATATGTTGATTCTCTCAGATTCACCTAATTAGTGAAAAGAATCAGATCTTCATTCATTTTCATACTTTTCATCAACAGAGATTTAATCAAAACATTCACAAACTCTGTTTGGTTCAGAATTAACCTTGTTCTGTAATATTATTATCCCTTATGCAAATTTGTGACACTATTTGCTTAATTATATCCATTCCATAAGATTTCCTCTTATTACAGAAGATTCTCTTAAAAATTTTGATTTTTAAAAAGAGTTTTTTTGAGTAGTTTATGAGATAAGTCAAAATCTAGAATCAAGAGTGATTCAGATTAGTTGACTTAAAGTTGAAGAATGAAGAATGAAGAAAAATTATAGAGGTCCGTTGGAATCGAACCAACTTCTTGGACACTGTTGTTATATTGATAACAAGTTCGGTAACCAATTCATCTCAATTTTTCTATCCATGCTCTACCAATGAGCTAAGACCTCTTTCCAATTATGATTTCTTTTTTATTTCAATAATTCTTTTTCTCCATGTTAATTGTTAATCTTTGAATGAAAAATGAAACCTTGTTCTGGAATATCTGCTTTTCTTGAAATTTGAGCTTTGAAACATAGATGGGTCTAGTATTAATGGATTCATGATTAAATGTTCATGTTCACCATTATGATTTCGAATTATTGATATTGTTGAATCATCATCTATGAGTGATTTCAATATATCTATTTTCTGTAGTATCTCCAAGAATTCATCGAAATAATGGTGCTCAAACTTATGAAAGAGGATGATTATGAGAAATCATGTTTTCCTTGAGTTGCAGATATTCCAGACAAAGGTTTCATTTTTCATTCAAAGATTAACAATTAACATGGAGAAAAAGAATTATTGAAATAAAAAAGAAATCATGATTGGAAAGAGGTCTTAGCTCATTGGTAGAGCATGGATAGAAAAATTGAGATGAATTGGTTACCGAACTTGTTATCAATATAACAACAGTGTCCAAGAAGTTGGTTCGATTCCAACGGACCTCTATAATTTTTCTTCATTCTTCATTCTTCAACTTTCAGTCAACAAATCTGAATCACTCTTGATTCTAGATTTTGACTTATCTCATAAACTACTCAAAAAAAATAATTGATGAATTTACAATAAAATTCAAAAAAATCTGATTCACAATATTCTTTAACATTTATTCATTCAACTTGGAGCCCAATTAATCATGAATATTATTCTTAACTCTCATAAATCATAATTTTTCTCTTATGAATATTTCTAGAAACACGTCATTTTTCAAGAAAAGAACAATAATTTTGGGCTATTCTCCATAAGAATCTTTTCTGTTTTAATAATAGGCTTGAGCCCTCGGGCATGATCGATCAAAACTTTGCAATGCTCGAGCAAAAAGTGTCATAAGAACATCTGTTCATCAGTGTTCATGATCATTTTTGCCTAAGCCTATTCAATAATCAGATCTTATGAATAGATCAACGAGATTGGATGATTCTTTTGAGTTTAAGATTCTGTTAATAGTACGAAATCAACGAATCGTGACTTAACAATGATAAAGACAATAGGAAAAATCAACCACTTTTTTTACAATTGAAACATTCAATTTGAATATAAACTCTCATTGTATTGATTCAAAAATATGATTGTTTTCAATATCATTGCACATCTTGTTCTAGATTATTTCCAGTCAAACACATACAAAGACAAGGCACATAATGAGTTATATAATAATCCAATGACAAATAACGAATTGGTTGGATATGTTGAGAATATCGAAGATTATTATGTCAGAACAACTGAGCCAAATCATCCATCATGTTCTCTTAATGAAAATGATATAATAAGAGCCCATAAAAATATTGAAAGGCATCAATGGGCATCTAAAAGAGCAAATAGCTTAATCAGTATTGCAAATTATTATGTTAGAATGTTCAATGACACATTTATTCATAATATGATTCTACCAAACACCCCAACAGCAAGAACATTCTGCCCACATTGTGTAAAACAAAAGTTTAATTGGCACCCAAATGGAAATTGGAAATGGACAATTGAGAACCCTGATTCGATTAAGTGTAATGTTTGTGGAACCATTTTCCCAAATTCTGAATACCCGGAGTCGATTCAAATTAGGTCAGAATACGATCCATCCCAAGTATTTACATATATTGATGGTGAAATTGTTAAATGTATGGGTTATAAATACTGTTTATCTTCAATTAACAGAGTAATTTATGGTAATAAAGTCCAATACATGATTGACAGTCTGTCAGCTTTGTCTCAGGGTTATGTCTTATCCAACAATGCAACATATGCTTTATATGTTAAAAAGATACTAATCAGGTTGGCCGATGTATTTCCCAAGTATTTGGTTTCATCTGGATACTCTTATGGCGAAGTTGCTGATTGTGATCCTCATATTGCTATTCGTAATCTATCTGCCCTTCCAACAAAAAAGATAGCTGCTCCTCCAAATGCCAGAACAAAAGCGCTTTATGCAGGATATTGGTCCTCTTCCAGACTTGGTACATCTGGAATGGATGGAGTTTATGTAACCAAACTAGCTGATGCTTATGATCTAGTGTTTAAAGCCCATTATCATAATAATACCCCAATGTTTTCCCAATCTGAAAAATTACATATTGAAAATGATCTATTAATTGAATCAGCATTATTAGCAATATATGATAAACCAATTAATAACAAATCTGTTGGAAACAGGGCAGGGGCAGCTTTTGTGGGGCTTGTATGTGGGATTGCAAAATTTGTGGAATTTGGACTGGAAGGGTTTTATGAAACATTGAAAACAATGTTTTTACCTGATGGAGGTTCACTAGAATCATCAGCTTATGGTTTTATGACAATGTCAGGAATATTTGGATATGGATATGCTTTTCGAAATTTCAGTTCTTCTGATAACAAATCAATTAATATCAATAAGGTAATGAATTTTGATGAATGTTGGCAAGCATTAGAACTTACATCTCGTGAAAATTTGCAATATCCAGCTTTAGGTGATAGTTATGTAACAACTTCTTTGAGCTCCGTATTCGCAGAATATACTTCAATGGCATTTCCTCAATCACATAGAATGTCTTTATTAGTTGAGAAAACCAAAGGGAGTATCCCAAGTCCAAGTGCTTTGTTTTATAGAGATATTAATTTCAATGAATCCAACATTAATCCATTATCTTTACCCAATATAGTATTTCCATATTATAAACAAGGATTTCTTCGAACTGGACCACTTGGTAGGAATTCAACTTGTATTCTTCAAGGTGCCGATTACAATAGCCATCATCATAATGATGCTCTCAATTTGTATTACTCGAAAGATGGAAGAGAATTATTAAATGATTTGGGATATCTATGGGATCATGTTAATGCATCATTCACCAAAAGAACAAGGGCCCACAATCTCGTTATGATCGACAATAAGGAGCAAATCACTAAAGGGACCAAAGGAAGTTTCCATATGTTTAGTCATATTAAGAATGTTAAATGTATGCAAGCTTCATCAAATCCATATGAAAAAACAAGCATATATAATAGGACTGTTATACAAGTGGAACATGGTGATTCAAATTATATTTTGGATATTTTTCGAGCTGATGGAGGTGAGTTAAGAGAATATGTTTTCCATGGTCCAAATCAAAATTATAGTTATGATTCAAATTTAAGAAGTTATATTGAAGTTGATCCACAAAATGTTTGGTTCGGAGTAATGCTAAGACTGGATAAAATTGGATACATTGATTTAACAGATGTTACACTTCAAGAAGTCTTTCCTAATGGATCATTTGGAAACACTATGTTGCAATCGATTCCTGACACTGTTTCTTCAAGTTGTCCAAAAAACAATAATTGGTGCTATTATGCAGGAAACGGAAAAGCAGAGTGGTCAATAATTGATACTCCATATGGGAAAGGAATTCGATTGAATGCAACTCAAGAGCAAGATGGAAGAGTTAATGTAGCGTTAATCATTGGAAACTCTAATGGGTATACTGGGACAAATTCTTTGAAAGGAAAGTTAGGTCATAGTTACAAGTTATCATACAAAATGAGGGGAAGCAAGAGCATATCATCAATGGTTGTATACTGGATTAATGGAACAGAAAACAATCCATTATCTCGCCTGTTTACACCTTTATCATATGTGAATCAGCCTCCAACAAATTCAACTTGGCAAATCTATGAAGGAATGGTAATAATTGACACGTTTTATCAATCTTTTCTAAATTCTTCTTATTCACCAAAACCATGGTCAATCACTTGGAGAATTGACCATAGTTACTCATTCACAACATTTTTACCAGGCGGAGAAAATGAACTTGTGTTGATTAATGATGATTGGGGACAGAGATTTTATGATAATTCGGATTATGGAATTAAATTGCCCTATATATCTGTATTCAAAAAGAAAGAAAAGGTATCAACATTTGTTTCAGTTTTTGAAGGATATTTTAATGAAAACAAACATGTTAATAGAGTCGAAACTATGGATTTAGGTCAAGGCAATGTTTTAATTACCGTTCATACAACAAAAGGAGATGATGTATTTATCAGTTCATTCAATTCTAGTCTGATTTCTCATAATAATATCACAACAGATGCTTCTATTGCGTTTAAAACATGTGATGGAAAATATGGAATGATAGGAGGGACTCAGTATTATTATTTGGATCATATGTTATTTAATGATATGTCCCAATACAGTGGAAATATTATTGGATCGATCAATCATGAATGTGATTCATATTTTGTTATTGATAAGTTTGTACATTCATCTCATTTACTAAACCAAACAATATTTGTTTCATCAAATGATGAAATTGAACATGCATATCCAATTATGGATTTTCAAAATATAGTTACTGATCAAACAATTATATTCACGAGAAAAGGATGCTATGGATTTCGGGTTCATAATGAAACATTATGGAGAATCCCATCAATTTCTGAACAGGAAATCTCAAATTTCAATACAATTGAACCAACACCCATTTATACTCTTGATAATACACCTCTTATCACATTTGAACAAACACCAATCAAATCGTATGAAAGAACATACACTCAAACAATAGGGCAAACACCAATGATTTCATTAGAACAAACACCATTGATTTCATTAGAACCAACACCAATGATTTCATTAGAACAAACACCAATGTTGTCATTTGAACAAACACCAATAAGATCATCTGAACAAACACCAATGATGTCATTTGAACAAACACCATTGATGTCATCTGAACAAACACCAATAAGATCATTAGAACCAACACCATTGATTTCATTAGAACAAACACCAATGATGTCATTAGAACAAACACCATTGATGTCATTAGAACAAACACCAATGATGTCATTTGAACAAACACCATTGATGTCATCTGAACAAACACCAATGATGTCATCTGAACAAACACCAATAAGATCATCTGAACAAACACCAATGATGTCATTTGAACAAACACCATTGATGTCATTTGAACAAACACCATTGATGTCATCTGAACAAACACCAATAAGATCATCTGAACAAACACCAATAAGATCATCTGAACAAACACCAATGATGTCATTTGAACAAACACCATTGATGTCATCTGAACAAACACCAATAAGATCATCTGAACAAACACCAATGATGTCATTTGAACAAACACCATTGATGTCATTTGAACAAACACCATTGATGTCATTTGAACAAACACCATTGATGTCATTTGAACAAACACCATTGATGTCATCTGAACAAACACCAATAAGATCATCTGAACAAACACCAATAAGATCATCTGAACAAACACCATTGATGTCATTTGAACAAACACCATTGATGTCATCTGAACAAACACCAATAAGATCATCTGAACAAACACCAATGATGTCATTTGAACAAACACCATTGATGTCATTTGAACAAACACCATTGATGTCATTTGAACAAACACCATTGATGTCATCTGAACAAACACCAATGATGTCATTAGAACAAACACCAATGATTTCAATAGAACAATCACCAATAAGATCATTAGAACCAACACCATTGATTTCATTAGAACAAACACAAAGGATGTCATTAGAACAAACACCAATGATTTCATTAGAACCAACACCAATAAGATCATTAGAACCAACACCAATAAGATCATTAGAACCAACACAAAGGATGTCATTAGAACAAACACCAATAAGATCATTAGAACCAACACCATTGATTTCATTAGAACAAACACAAAGGATGTCATTAGAACAAACACAAAGGATGTCATTAGAACAAACACCAATGATTTCATTAGAACCAACACCAATAAGATCATTAGAACAAACACAAAGGATGTCATTAGAACAAACACCAATAAGATCATTAGAACCAACACCATTGATTTCATTAGAACAAACACAAAGGATGTCATTAGAACAAACACCAATGATTTCATTAGAACCAACACAAAGGATGTCATTAGAACAAACACCAATAAGATCATTAGAACCAACACCATTGATTTCATTAGAACAAACACAAAGGATGTCATTAGAACAAACACCAATGATTTCATTAGAACCAACACCAATAAGATCATTAGAACCAACACAAAGGATGTCATTTGAACAAACACCAATAAGATCATTAGAACCAACACCAATAAGATCATTAGAACCAACACAAAGGATGTCATTAGAACAAACACCATTGATGTCATTTGAACCAACACCAATGATTTCATTAGAACCAACACAAAGGATGTCATTTGAACAAACACCAATGATTTCATTAGAACCAACACCAATAAGATCATTAGAACCAACACAAAGGATGTCATTAGAACAAACACCAATGATTTCATTAGAACCAACACAAAGGATGTCATTTGAACAAACACCATTCAATTCTCTTGATTATTCCATAATTAACACCATTAATGAAACATACGTTATCACCTTTACCGAATTGTCCACACAGATGCAAATCATACTCAACCTATTAGGAGTAACTCTGATGATTGTATTATTATTCTTAATAATATTCGTTATTTTTCACTTTCTTAATCCAAAAGTTGATAGTTCTGAACAATCTTTGTCATGTGCTAACGAAATGTGGGATTAAATAACATTCAGAGTAAAAACCAGTACCCGATTGTTAACTTATAAAGGGGTAAAAAACCCTTTGTCAATTTTTAGTTTACCCCTTTCAAGGGGAAAATAAATATGTCGCAACCAAAAGGGATTCCGAACGCTTCAGGTTGCGGATGTTGGTTTGCTTCCATCACCCAACTTCTTATAAGCCAGGAAGATGTTGTTAAGAAGATGGAAAGTTTTAGACCATCTTCTCAGGTAACCCAATTATTAAAGGATTATTTTTCCGGTATTGCTAAGGGTATAGATGTTAATAATAAAGAATTGCTGTATTCTTTAGTCAGAGAAAATGAAAAATTGTTTAAAATAGGTGACACTGGAGGAGAAACAATGAGGGGATTTGATTCTTTCATATATCATTTTGCCACTGAACTTGGGATAGAAAGAAGGGATATTTCTGATTTGGATTCATCTTGTTCAAATATTTATACTGATTATTCTCTATTTATATCTCCTCTATCGAAGTTTCTCTTCAAACTTTATGATAAAAATGGGAAAATACAGCAAATCGCCAATTGTCTAATTATTTCTTCTACCAATAAATCATTGGAAGAGCAAATAGCTGAGATCAGTAATATTCAATTATTTCCAGAATATCTTCTCCTTTCGATGGGTAGTTTGTATGAAACTTTCAATGATGAAATGCTTTTATTTAATCCCAAAGATTTACAATATACAAAGAATACCGGAGTCAATACCGTAAGGTTTTTAAAGTATGTACTGGCTGGTTTTATAGTATACCGAGGATCTAACTCAGATCATGCAATTGCCTATATCAATGTCAAGCATTCCAGATACCAAAAACTAGACAAAGAGTGGCTCGAATTTGATGATAACAATGTGACTCCAGTAGAGAAGCCCATATTCCATAAAGATAAATGGGCCAAAGTAGCATTCTATAAAAAAGTTAAGGTGTAATTTATATTTATCATGTTGTTAAAGAGTTTTTTTACACTTGGTAGTTTTTCGCTGCGATCTTCAATTGTTGAGACCCTTTATACGTCTAGGAACCCTTATGGCTCACCGGGGAGTGTTAATTTTGAGAAATGTGTTTTTGAGAATATTAGTAATGGTGAATGTGGTGGAGCTATTTATATTAACCACATTGGATTCTCTATTGGTTTATATTCGTGTGGTTTTCATCAATGCCGTAGTACAAAAACCGGGTTTTCGGCCGGGGGGATGACTGTATATTACGGATCCCAGGTTAGTATTGAAAAATCGTGCTTTTTTAAGTGTGGAAGCTCATCTGATACATCTGCATTCCAAATCGCATATCATTCCCAAGTTACATCGTTTTCATGCGACTTAACTTTCATTTCCAAACCAGTTCCCGATCCAATTAGCTGTACAATTTTGGTTCTTATAACAGGAAATAGCAATGCAATGTTTAGCAATAATAATGCATCAAATTCATTGACAACAGCTGCTGGTTTCATTTTGTCTCGTGTGCCTGGTAATACTATAATGAAACATTGTCAATTTCACAAGATTAAGGCTCCCTATTTTGTTATGTCTTATATAGCATCAATATCTTCACCAATTATTGAGAAAACATTCATTGTTGCGTGTCAATTAGATAATTTTGCTACATATTACGAATCTAATGTTATTTATATTTTCAATGAGTGTGGGGTTTATCTAAATAATAGCATACAGACGCCTACCTACACAAATCTGGGTGGTTCTATAAAGTTTATAAAATGTGGATTTATCCTCCCGTTTTCTAACAAAACAAATGTTGAGTTTTCTTCGGATTGCTTTGTTAATCCTACTTTTATTACTTCGATATATATGAATCCTATTGTTACTGGGCAATGCTGGCAGTTGGGAATTCTCTTCCAAAAACAAGATCTTACCATGAATTTGAGAGTTTCTAGATTAAGGCCATACTTTTTATTACTAATTAGTGGATTATTTTTTATATATTGATGTCTGTCATGGATTCTAGTATCTGGTTTAGAATTGATCATATCAAAGAGAAAATGAATAAAGAGGACATTCCAATTGTTGGTATTTCAATGAGAATATATTTATATTTTATTCTCATCAAATAAGATTGTCGGATATCACTAAGGAATCCTATATTTAAACCGGAATTCATTTGGTATTAATAATGTATTGTTTTCCAGTGTATCTAAGACACCACCAGTAAAATCAAACCATTTCAATAATGTTTTTTGAGTAGTTTTTGAGATAAGTCAAAATCTAGAATCAAGAGTGATTCAGATTTGTTGACTGAAAGTTCAAGAATGAAGAATGAAGAAAAATTATAGAGGTCCGTTAGAATCGAACCAACTTCTTGGACACTGTTGTTATATTGATAACAAGTTCGGTAACCAATTCATCTCAATTATTCTATCCATGCTCTACCAATGAGCTAAGACCTCTTTCCAATCATGATTTCTTTTTTGTTTCAATAATTATTTTTCTTCATGTTAATTGTTAATCTTTGAATGGAAAATAAAACCTTGGTCTGGAATTTCTGCTATTCAAGGTAAGTTTCAGTAGTTTCTATCAGCAATGATTACTCTGAAGAAGCCTTCTCTTCGTTAATGATTTTCTTGAATAGAAATGAATCACTTCTTCTAGCAGGAAAACTAGTAGAAGATTAAAAAAGATAAAATTTTTTGTCAGATGGAAAAGAAGGTTTCATATGAGGGATTTCTTTTTGGAGAGGGTAATGAAGTTTTTATTGATGATATGGAGTTTTGTGTGGATCGAATTGTTAGTTTCCCAAAGATTCGGCC
>Ga0209639_1001073_pt1 | contig 30807 bp, 25 predicted proteins | sample EPASupsiteHSE605_FD_187268 | JGI IMG/M metagenome (GOLD analysis project Ga0209639, IMG submission 187268) | Bioremediated contaminated groundwater from EPA Superfund site, New Mexico - Sample HSE6-05 (SPAdes) (version 2) | ecosystem: Environmental > Aquatic > Deep subsurface > Groundwater >... | reverse complement strand
TGCAATAAACAAAACCCAAATGCATATACACTCGACTTCAAACTCACGGATGGCGCTTCGTTCGATTGTTCCATTGTTCTTCCGGTAGAATTTCTTGATTTCAATGTTGCTGTAAAACCTGCGGCCATTGATTTAATCTGGAAAACGGCCTCGGAAACCAACAATGACTATTTTACGGTGGAGCGTTCGCTGGATGGAGAAACTTTTGTACCCCTGGCCGTAATGGATGGTAGTGGCAACAGCAATGAAATTGTACGCTATTTTTACTCCGATGAAAACCCATTTCCCGGCCTGGCCTATTACAGAATAAAACAAACCGATTTTGATGGAAATTTCGATTACAGTCAGGTTTTGCCGGTAGACTTTATGGATAAAAAACTACCATGGCTGAGTGTTTATCCGAGCCCGGCTTCAGATATGCTGCATATTTCGACCGATGAATCGTCCTTAAATGCCCAATTTACTATTTTCAACGCTCTTGGAGCTGAAGTTGAGAACGGCATCTGCGTGAACGCCGAATTTGATATTCCGGTGTCGGATTATGATGAAGGACTGTATTATTTCTCGATTAATGGCTCAAAACGAACATCCTTTCTGGTCACACATTGAATCAGGATTATTCTTTCGTGAAAAGTCAGGGGTTTCCCTGACTTTTTCTTTTTCATTGCTTTATGAGCTATAAAGTCATACCTTTACATGTATTATCTTTGCACTATGAAAAAATGGATGTTGATTTGGGTTTGTTTGTTGCCGATTTTTACCGTTGCTCAACCACCCGCAGGTTATTATGATGCCGCCGAAGGCCTCTCGGGAAGCGCTCTGAAAACAGCTTTACACAATATTATTTCGAACGGCTATACGATGACCATATATGATAATTTATGGGATGTGTACCCGACTACCGACAATAAACCCAACGGGAAATTATGGGATATGTACTCGGATATTCCCGGTGGTACCGCTCCGTATGAATTTACATTCGTTACTGATCAATGTGGCTCCTACAGCAGCGAAGGCGATTGTTACAACCGCGAGCATTCTGTGCCTCAGAGCTGGTTTGGCGGTTCTTCGCCCATGTACAGTGACATTTTCCATGTAGTACCCACCGATGGAAAAGTGAATGGTCAAAGAAGCAATTATCCTTTCGGCGAAGTAAGTTCTGCATCATGGACATCGCAGAATGGCAGCAAACTGGGTCCATGTAGTTTTCCGGGCTACACCGGAACGGTATTCGAACCCATCGATAGTTTTAAAGGCGATTTTGCGCGTATTTATTTTTACATGTGCGTTCGCTACAAGGATGAAATGCCCTCTTGGACCGGAGAATCGTTCAGCGGCGGCGACCTGTCTGTTTGGACCGAAAACATGCTGCTTGAGTGGCATGCACTCGATCCGGTCAGCACCAAAGAAATTGACCGCAACAACGATGTATATGGCATTCAGCATAACCGAAATCCGTTTGTCGACCGTCCCGAATGGGCCCATTACATCTGGGGACCAACCGCCGGATGCGAAGAACCCGATTTTCAAAATCTTGTTTCAGTATTTCCTAATCCGGCTGATGAAAACACCATTATCCGGTATGCAACGGACGAACGTCCGGAAAACGTGTATTTATGCGATATACAGGGGAGAGTTGTGTACAGTGGCACCGGTGAAACCACCATTGAAACCCGCGACCTGCCCAATGGTTATTATTTTCTGAAATTTTCTTTTAAAAACGGTGTAGCTGAAAAAGAAATCGTAATTATGCATTGATTTTTCTCTATGCCTTTAGTGTATCACGAATGGATTCATCCGGACCTGCAAATGGGCCTGTGGCACATCACCGAAAGTGTGGATGAGCTTATTTCCATGTTGTTTCTGAACAAAGAAGAATTTGATACGCTGGCCTCGTTCGGCAACGATACGCGTCGGCGCCAATGGCTGAGCTATCGTGCACTGATACGCAATCTGGTAAAAGCTGATTACATCTACCGTATATATTACGACGACAACAACAAACCCTTTCTGGTCAATCCGCAGCGTTCCATCAGCATTACACATTGTACCGATTATTCTGCTGTGTTGATTTCGCCCAACATGAAACTGATGCATGGACTTGACATAGAACCCATTCATCCGAAAATTCTGAAAGTAACTCAGAAATTCATGAGTGCACAGGAACACGAAGAATGGAAAAAAACTGAAAACCTTGAAAAAGCAGTTGCCTACTGGACTTTCAAGGAAGCCATATTCAAAGCTTACGGAAAGCGCTATATTACTTTACGCAGCAATATTCACATCGATCCGTTCGAAATGGAAAAAGCAAAAGCCGATGGATTTATCCGGCTGAAATCAAAACAATTTCCATACAGTCTGCACCTGCGGCAGTTTCAGAATATGCTGATTTCTGTAGCGCATGAGCCGGAATGAGATACGAAATCAGAAATACGAAATTAGAAATACGAAATTAGAAATTAGAAAAACAAAGTCAGAAGAACAAAACTACAAGAGAATAAATAAAAACAGAAAAATGAAACATCAGGATCATCCAAAGGAGCCATTCGTTGATCCATGTGTAGAAGACGTGAAAAGCAGATATCAGACAGAAGAACGTTTGGTGAATTTTTCTGTTTCAATTCTGGATTTATGTCATGATTTCCCTCAAATTCATATTGCAGAGTATTTTTCTGATCAACTATCTCGAGCAGCTGTGTCAGCCTCATTGAATTATGGTGAAGCTCAGGCAGCTGAATCAACCAAAGATTTTATTCACAAAATGAAAATCTCCCTGAAAGAGTTACGAGAAACATTGGTCTGCCTGAAAATTATTAACCGGTCAAAATACTTCTTACAAATTAAAGATGGACTTATTATTCAAAAAGAAGCTGAAGAACTGGTAGCCATCTTTGTTGCAAGTATGCGCACTATTCATGCAAAACAAATACAAAGCACGAAATAATCTGTTTTATTTAGTATCTCGCATTTCATATTTCGCATCTTGTATTTCGCATTTCGTTTCTCGTATTTCGTATTTCGTATTTCAAAAGAGTCCGGTCACATGTCCATCCTCATCAAAGCCAATGTTCTCGGCCGATGGCACAGCAGGCAGACCCGGCATGCGCATGATGGTTCCTGCGATTGGAACAACAAATCCGGCGCCTGAAGAAATTTCAATTTCACGAATATTCACGGTAAAATCTTTCGGACGATTGCGCAATTCAGGAACATCAGACAATGAATTCTGTGTCTTGGCCATGCATACAGCCAGTTTATCGAGTCCGAGCGAAACAATATTTTCAAGGTCCTTTCTCGCTTTCAGCGAATACTCAACATCTTTTGCGCCATACATGTTTGTGACAATGGTATTGATTTTTTTCTCCACATCCCAGCTCTTGTCGTAGAGCGGTTTGAAGCACGAAGGACATGATTTTGCCTCATTGATTACTGCTTCGGCAAGCGCAACCGCGCCACCTGAACCTTTGGCCCAGGATTCGTTTACAGCCATTGGCACTTTTTGGGAATTACAAAAATCTTCAATCACCTGAATTTCCTCATCGCTGTCGGTATCAAATTTATTGATGGCAACTACAGGTGTAAATCCAAACATTTTCATGTTTTCGACATGCTTTTCCAGATTCGGCAAACCTTTGCGAACCAGCTCCGCATCGGGCTTTGCGAACTGATCCTTCTTTGCGCCGCCATGATATTTCAGTGCACGTACCGTTGCAACAATCACAACTGCATTCGGCATCAATCCAGCCGTTTGACATTTGATGTCAAAAAACTTTTCGGCACCAAGGTCGCTTGCAAAGCCGGCTTCGGTAACCACATATTCCGACAGCGACAATCCGGTTTTGGTAGCAATAATGGAATTGGTTCCCTGTGCAATATTGGCGAAAGGTCCGCCGTGAATAATGGCAGGTGTATTATCCAGCGTCTGCACCAGATTAGGCATAATGGCATCTTTCAGTAACACCGCCATAGCGCCCTGTGCGTTCAGATCGCGCGCATACACCGGTTTTTTATCGAAAGTAAATCCGATAAAAATATTTCCCAGTCTTTTTTCAAGATCGTCTTTATCAGTGGCCATGCACAGAATCGCCATCACTTCGGATGCAGCTGTAATATTAAAGCCGGTTTCGCGCGGAATACCGTTGGCAGTTCCACCCAAACCAATAACAATGTCGCGCAGCGAGCGGTCGTTCATATCCATCACCCGCTTCCAGCTGATGGTGCGCGGATCAAGGTTCAGACTGTTTTTTGTATTCTGAAGATTATTGTCAATCAATGCCGATAACAGATTGTTTGCTTTCTCGACTGCAGCCATATCGCCTGTAAAATGCAGGTTGATATCTTCCATTGGAATCACCTGCGCAAAGCCACCGCCGGCTGCACCGCCTTTCACGCCGAAAACGGGACCCAGAGAGGGCTCGCGAAGAACCACCGTAGCTTTCTTGCCAATACGGTTCAGTCCCATGGCCAAACCAATAGAAGTGGTTGTTTTTCCTTCACCGGCAGGCGTTGGTGTAATTGCAGTAACCAAAATCAGTTTTGATTGCTTGATTTTTTTCTCATCAATGTAACTCAGTGGAATTTTGGCTTTATGCTTTCCATACAGATCCAGATCGTCTGGATTAATTCCCAATTGTCTGGCAACTTCAACAATAGGTTTGATCGGCGTTTCGCGGGCAATCTGAATGTCTGATTTCATAATAAATGCTTTTTGCAAAAATACAAAAGAGAAAGGCGGTTGTCAACATAATCTGATACTTATCACAGGTTAAAAAATCCTCTATACTCTCAAAATAGTTGTAATTTTACGCAGTTAAAAGACATCGCTATGAAAGAATTGAAGATAAGGGATCTTACGCTGCGCGACGGCCAGCAATCATTATTTGCAACCCGCATGAACCAGGCCCAGGTTGATCATGTACTGCCTTTGTTTAAAGAAGCACGTTTTTATGCTATGGAAGTCTGGGGTGGCGCCGTACCCGATAGCATTATGCGTTATCTGAACGAAGATCCGTGGGAACGCCTTGCCAAAATCAAAGAAGCCATTGGAACATCTTCAAAACTGACCGCCTTATCACGCGGACGTAATCTGTTTGGCTACAATCCATATCCGGAACACGTTATTGAAGGATTCATCAAAAACGCCATGTCGACCGGTATTGACATTCTCCGCATTTTCGATGCGCTGAACGACATGAATAATATTAAGAGCTCTGTTGAATATGTAAAAAAATATGGCGGCATTGCCGATGGAACCATCAGCTACACCGTTGATCCGAAGCTCGAACTCAAAAAGAAATTTTTCGGTCTGGTTAAGGAAAAACCGAAACCGCCCATTTTTACTGTTGAATATTTTGTTGGCAAAGCCAAAGAAATCGAAGCCATGGGCGCCGATATGATTACACTGAAAGATATGGCCGGACTGGTCGATCATGTAAGTGCCGCCAAGATTATTCGTGCACTGAAAAACAATGTAAAAATTCCGGTCGATTTCCATACCCACTCAACTCCTGGCTACGGGCTGGCTTCGGTGCTCACCGCCATGATGAACGGCGCCGATATTGTCGACACCAACCTGATGCCTTTCGCTGGTGGCAGCGCTGCACCTGCGTATGAAATCATTCATCTGTTCTGTCAGAAACTCGGATACGAAACCAATGTCAACATCGAAGTGCTGAAAAAACTCAGTGATAAACTGGAGGAAATCCGGCACCAGATGGACGAATACGACAGTTACAAAATGTTCCCGAAAAGTTTTGATCTTACCAAAGACAAACTGCCAACCGAAATTGAAAAAGTATTCGACCGCGCCATCAATTCGGTTGAAAAAGAAAACTACGAAGATGTACTGCAGGCCTGCAACGAAATTGAAGCCTATTTCAATTTCCCTGCTCCCAACGAAATGGTGAAAAACGCCCAGATTCCGGGCGGTATGTACACCAATATGCTGGCTCAGCTCAAAGCAGTAAAACTCGAAGAACTGCTGCCACGCGTATTGATGGCTGTGCCACGCGTGCGCACCGATGCCGGTTCCATTCCGCTGGTGACCCCTACCAGTCAGATTGTCGGTGTACAGGCCGTTAACTGCATTCTTGATGAAAACAAAGGTCTGCCCTGGTATACCAATGTAAACACCCAATACATCAATCTGGTCAAAGGCTCCTACGGAAAAACACCGGTGCCGATCGATCCTGATTTCCGCGAAAAAATTACCGGCTCACGCGAAGAAGTTCCCTACAACACCGATAAATACAAGCCGCAGCAAAACAAGGTTTTGGCGCAATACGGCGACCGCAATCTGGTGAATAACGAAAAAGATCAATTACTGCTTGAGCTGTTTCCGGCAGTAGCAGAGCCATTTCTGACCGACCGCGCCAAAAAAGAGTGGGATGCCGAACAGGCCATTATTAAAGCCGAACAGGATGCTATCCGCGCCGAAGAAGAACGCAAACGCGAAGAAGAGCGCGCCGCCTTCGAAGCCGAAAAAGCCGCCTACAAAGCCCTCAGCAAGGAAGAAAAAGAAAAGCGGTTGCTGGATGGGTTGTACAACTACAAGTGGTTTACGTTTTAATTACAACCTTCAAACTTCGTCGAAGTTCAAAACTTCGACGAAGTTTTGGTTGAAGGTTGTAATTAAAACTGGAAGTAAATAAACGGCTGTACCGACGCACTCCGAAACTGTATCACCAGCTGAATCAACACGATAAAGGCAAACGCTTTCAATACAAAGGGCGTTTGTACAAATGCATTTTCCATTTTCGGGAAAAGGCGCGATGGCACTGCATGTATGGCAGCACCTGTGAGTAACATGACTACAAAAATGTAGCGCACACTCCAGAACGGCTGTAAATATGCCATGTCCATCGACCCAAATATTTGACCAATCATCTCCCAGGCCAGGTCGAAACTCTGTGCGCGGAAGAAAATCCATAGAAAGACCACAAAATGGAAAGTCAGAAACCAGGATAAAAACTTGTATAAAATAGCTGCAGGCTTCGATTTTAGCTCACCAGGCATGACATACGTTTTCCATAATTTATGAATGGCAAGACCGGCTCCATGCATACCGCCCCAGAAAACAAACTTCCATGAAGGACCGTGCCAGAGCCCTCCAAGCAACATTGTGATGAATAAATTAATGTATGTCCTCCATTTACCTTTGCGGTTACCCCCCAGCGGGATATAAAGATAATCGCGTAACCAGGTTGACAAACTGATGTGCCAGCGACGCCAGAATTCAGTAATACTTAAAGACTGATACGGCTTGTTGAAGTTAATACCCAGATCAAAGCCCATCATTTTCCCAATCCCAATAGCCATATCGCTGTAGCCACTGAAATCGCAGTAAATCTGCAGCGTGTAACCATATACCGCCATCAGATTTTCAAAACCGCTGTAGGTGCCCGGAGAGGCAAAAATCAGATCGTTGTATTGCGACACATAATCGGCCAGAACTGCTTTTTTAAACAATCCCTGCATGATGAGAAAAAATCCTTTCTGGACTTCTGCCGCATGAATGATAATTCTGTTTTTGAGTTGTGGCAGAAACAAACTGGCCCGCACAATTGGCCCGGCCACTAATTGCGGGAAAAATGTAATATAAAAAGCGTAGTTCAGAAAATCCTTCTCTGGCTCCAGGTCTCGCCTGTACACATCAAAAACATAACTCAGAATCTGAAAAGTGTAAAACGAAATTCCGACGGGCAGAAAAATATCGGCATGATCAAAATCGTTGCCCGTAAGCAAAGCAAAGTTATCCAGAAAAAAATTGGTGTATTTGTAATACGCCAGAAAACCAAGCGTAACAATAACATTAAAAATCAGCATCCATCGCTTTCTGCGCTGATTCTGCTGACGGTGCATCAGTCTGGTAAGATAGTAGACAAAAACAATGGTGCCTATCAGCAACAACACATATACACCACTCGATTTATAATAAAAGAACAGGCTAAAGCCCAACAGAAAAACAGTACGGGCTGTATTGTTGCGATAAATGGCAGCATATACCGAAAGTACCAGAATAAACAACAACCAGAATATTCCGCTGTTGAACAGAATGGGCGCATCGGGTTTATAAAAAAGCAGGTCCTGAAATAATGTACTCCACTGCATCAGAAAGGCGGATTGGGTTGTAAAATAACCGTGGGCGGCACTTTGCCGTACAAGGTGTCGGGCGGTGTCATCAGCACTTTATAGGCTGCTTTGTTTTGCATAAATACGGCAATCGAATCCATCCATTTATACGCCGATTCACGCTTTGGATGCGCCCCGTCCTTGGTGCGCTCGTAGGTCAGATTCTTTGATGGAAAATAGCGCGATTCGCCGGCATATTGCAAAATCAGATCGTTGATGCCTGTATCATCTTTCCAGTTGGGAGGTCCCACCCAGATGAAAGGCAGTTTTCCCATTTGTGCAACAATGTTGCTGACAAATTTTGCACGTTCGGTTTTAATGTCTTTGATGAACAGCTCATTGGCACCCAATACCAGCACAACATAAGTTGGATTGTATTTCTTGATGAAGTGTTGTAATGTGTCGCACTGACCATACCAAAGCGACGAAGAACTGTACCAGATGACAGTTTGCATGGTATGACCATTTTTTTTGCAGTATTCATTCATGCGGATTCGCAAAAACTCAAGCATGGAATCGCCAATAAACAAAAATCGCTGCGCCGAAGAATCAACCTTTTCGGTTATTTGCGATGAATCAATTTTAGGTGCAACAGGAACAGTATCGGGATAGAAAAACTGCTTTATTTTCGAGTCCTTCAGTGCTACAGAGCCGATTTGAAGCGTGTATCCGGAAAAAGATAAAACAGCAAATGCAATCAGTGTACCTGCAAGTAAATACAGATATCTGAAATAATCATGCGGAGGCCAGTGTCTCTTAAAAAATTTCAAAACAGGATTTTGAGCGCAAAATTAATTATTTCCCGCGTTTCTGCGAAAACAACCAACGGATGTTTTCAACATTACTGTAGACTTGTTCCCAGCACAAGTGACCAAGTTTCGGGAAAATGGTGTATTCGGCATGGCCACCGGCATCGTTGACCGCATTCACCATGTTTACTGTTCGCGCGGGTATGACAAGATGATCCAGATTGCCATGAAAAGCCCTGATGGGCGTTTGCGTCATTAAATTGGCTGTCGATTCATCGCCACCACCGCAAACCGGCATGGCTGCTGCAAAATATCCCGGCCTGCGCGCCAACGCATCCCATGTGCCAAAGCCTCCCATCGACAATCCGGTGATATAAACGCGGTTGGTATCAATCGGCAATACCGCAACCAATGAGTCGAGCAAGGCAAACAATTGTGTCATCGGAACAGAAATCTGCGGCATTTTGTGCGATGGACGCGACCAGTCAACCTCTACCCAACGCGCACTGAGCGGACATTGTGGCGCCAGCACTATACAGGGAAACTCGTGTTGAATACTGTCGGTCAGAAAATGTTTTACACCATGCAACAGCTGACTCTCATTGTCGTCGCCACGCTCGCCTGCACCATGAAGAAACAATACCAACGGGATTTTTTCATCAGCGCCAACCGAATCCGGAATAAATATGCGATATGGCAGTGACCCTTTTGTTGTTGTATAATTGTCTTTGTCCATTGTTTCCTTCCACGAAGACTGGCACTGTCCATTCATGAAGAAAACCATCAGACAATAAAAAAGGATAACCCGGGGAACCTGATTCATGAGAAAATTTTTTTCAAATATCGGAATTCTTTATTAATCCGTATTTTTACAAAAATTATTCCGCTGATGAAAACTAAAATCCGAAGAATAATACGCATCATCTTTTTTACGCTGCTGATTCTATTGGGACTGTTTGCAGCGTATGCCATCGTTGTTATTGCTGTGAATGCCGGCAACCGCTACCAACCTGCACCTGCCGACACACTATCGGTTCACGAAGGCCGCCGTGCTTTTCTGTATCCCGATGTCAACATGTCACTTATCTGCTGGAATATCGGCCATTGTACATCATCCGCCGATCAGAAACAATTCAACCGCTTCGGATATTCGTTTCGGCCGGATAAGGAACAATATAAAGCAACCTTTTCTGCCATTCTGAATATCATTTCTGCTATGGATAGTGTTGATTTTCTGCTGTTGCAGGAAGTCGACTATAATTCACGGAAATCATTTTATACGGCTCAGGATAGCGCGTTGATAAAATTACTGAAACGAAAAAGTTCGGTCTGCACCATCAACAAGCAAACTCGTTTTGAATACTGGCCCCTCTTTAATCCAGCGCTGAAAGCCAATTCCGGAATGGTGTTTTTTTCAAGATATATTCCTGAATGGGCACACCGCATTGCATTTCCTTCAGATGAAAACTGGTTTTCGGAGCTGACCGCAGCTGATCGCTGTTTCATGATTATGCGCTATGATCTTGAAAACGGAAAAGATTTGTACATCATCAATACGCAGACTGCAATCGCCGATGAAAACATGGAAACACGAATTGCAGAATGGCAATATCTGCGCAGCTATATGCTCGATCTGTTCAGCCGGGGTCATTATGTAATAGCCGGTGGAAGCTGGAATCAGAATCCTGCCGGATATTCTGTCCGCAACATAACTTCGGGTGATAAGGCTGTCGGACTTCCTGCTGTTGCAAGCGATCAGTTTTTTCCGAAAGGCTGGAAATGGATATTTGATTCAACCTTGCCTACAGAGCGCGATTTCAGCAATCCATATCAGAAGGGAACAACACCTGCGACCATTTCCGATTTTTATATCTGCTCGCCCAATATTAAAGTGAATACGGTAAAAACCATTCCGATGGATTTTGCGCACACCGCACACAATCCCGTGTACATGAATATCTCACTTGTCCCCGATAGCTCCTGCTGCGACTCAACAAAAGTGTACAAAATCATGAAAGACCGACTGGCACTGGAAAAGAAAAATAAAAAGAAAAAAAATAAAACATCAACAATATGAAATCTGTTATTCAACGCGTCACTGGTGCATGCGTTACTGTTGAAGGAGAAATTATTTCTGCAATCGGCCATGGACTTCTTGTTTTGCTGGGCATTCATAAAGATGATACAGATGAGGATATGGACTGGATGGTGAAAAAAATTGCAGGGCTTCGTATATTCGATGATGAAAACGGCGTGATGAATAATGATGTTACACAGTCAGGAGGCGATATTATGGTGATCAGTCAGTTCACTCTGCTGGCAGCCACCAGCAAAGGCAACCGCCCTTCGTACATTGCTGCTATGGAACCGGCAAAGGCAGAAATTATTGTAGAGAAATTCATTCAAAAGCTGGAAAAAATGATTCAAAAAATAGTTGCCACAGGATCATTCGGAGCACACATGAAAATCAGCCTCGTCAACGATGGACCGGTAACCATCATAATGGATTCAAAAAATAAAGACCTATGACCATCGAAGAACTTCAGATAAAAGTAGACGAATGGATAAAGCAGCATGGGGTGCGGTATTTCAACGAACTGACCAATACCGCTGTTTTGATGGAAGAAGTTGGCGAACTCGCCCGGCACATGGCACGACAATATGGCGAGCAATCGTATAAGGAAGGCGAAAATCCCGAAGACCTGAAAAAAGAAATGGCCGATGTTTTATTTGTTCTCGTTTGTCTGGCCAATCAATGTGGTGTGGATCTCGAAGAGGCCTTGATGAAAAATCTGGAACGCAAGGCTGCACGCGACTCCGAACGACACCGGAACAATCCGAAACTAAAAGATTAATTCCTTTAAAAGTCTGCGAAGTAAATAAAATATTTTCTTTGTAGTTAATATATTCCGTATATTTGTCCAAATGAAAATGCATGACCCACGCTGAAATTCTTTTAGAAGCCATCCAACGGATGCCTGCCGGAAAAGTATTCGGATACAGCGATCTGTCCGATACACGGTTAAAGCACAATGCCATGGTGATTGAGATGAACAGACTGGTTCAGCGGGGCGAAGTAGCCCGTGTTCTGCGCGGACGCTTTGTGGCTTCGGATGGACAGAAAAGCACCGTTTCAGCACCGGAAATCATTCATGCTGTGTGTCATTACCGCAATAAAGTCTGCGGCTACGAAACGGGTCCCTCGGTTTGGGAAAAATGGGGACTGATTCCGGCACAAAAACAACGAAAAGAGTTTTATGTTTCCATTGTTCAGATGCGTCCGGCTCAGCAACATGGAAAATTCACCATCCGTTTCAAACGTACCAAGCTCGATCCGGCGCGATACAATCACGAAATCATGCAGTTTCTCGACGCACTGGAATCCGTCAATACCATAGCGCAGCAGACAAAAACAAATATAATAAAGCAGCTCGAAAACCGCTTTCTGTCATGGAATGAGAGCTACAGAACGCAGCTACCCGTGTATGCACTGGCCTATCGGCCTGTAGCACGGGCATTGGCCGGAAGCATTCTGCAAAATAACGGCTACACCGTCGAAGCGCGAAGACTGGCTGCCAGTCTGCATCCGGCATCGACATATAGCATTAACACCGATTGCAGTCATTGGCACAACACCTCTGAATGGCGCATCATAAGCCAGAAAGATTCAGGTGTAACATCAAAAAAAGCAAGCACATCAAAACGAAAATCCAAATAACGTGGAAGGAATTGTAATTTGCTCAACCGGCCGCTGGTGCGACGTTTATTCTGAAGGGAATCTGTATAAATGTTCGCTCAAAGGCAATCTGCGTCTTAAAGGATTGAAAACCACCAATCCGGTGGCTGTGGGCGACCGTGTGCTTTTCGAAGCCGATGAAAAGAATGCCAGCGGCCGTGTGTACGAAATTCTGGATCGCAAAAATGTACTCATCCGTCGTGCAACGAATCTGTCGCGACAGACCCATATTCTGGCGGCCAATGTGGATCTGGCTGTAGTCATTGCAACGCCGGTGCTGCCGCGCACTTCCACAGGTTTTATCGATCGCTTTCTCATTACCGCCGAAGCGTATAATATTCCTGTTTTAATTGTCTTCAACAAAATGGATTTGTTTGAGCAGGAAATGAGCATTGTTGACTATTACAACGAAATTTATCAGGGTGCCGGATACTCCACCATGACGGTTTCATCAACAAAAGGAACCAATACAGAAGATTTCAGAAAAATTATTTCCGGGAAAACCATTCTGCTGACCGGCCACAGCGGTGTCGGAAAATCGACACTCATAAAAGCGCTGGCACCTGATCTGAAAATCAAAATCGGCAACATTTCCGAAGCCCATCTGAAAGGCACACACACAACCACATTTGCGCGCATGTATATGCTGCCCGACGACACGCTTATCATCGATACGCCTGGTATCAAGGAATTCGGCGTGGTAGACTTTGTGCCCTGGGAACTGGGTCATTGGTTCCGCGAATTCAAGGAATATATTCCGCAGTGCCGCTATGCCAACTGCACGCACCAGCACGAGCCCGGATGCGCTGTACGTGAAGCCGCCGAAGCCGGAAAAATACACGAAGAACGATACTCGAATTATCTGGGAATACTCAACAATATCAGCACGTAGCGCAGGCGGCATGAGGCAGGCGGCAGGCGGTGCTTCGCTTTGCGGGTAGAAAGTCATCAAGTTTTAAAGTTAATAACGACATCCTGAAAAGCGCGTAGCGCAGGCGGCTAGCGGCGCTTCGCGAGTTAAAAGATATCAAGTTTTAAAGTTTGTAACGGCATCGTGGAAAACGAATGCAGAATGTTGGGTGTAGTCTTTTTATACGGAGTTTGTGGTTGAGTCTGGAGACTCAACCCACAAGAATTTTTTATTCAGACTACACCCAACACAGAAATAAAACTGCTCCTTAAGCACCTTTGAGTTGAATTATTTCTAAAATATATTTTCTATATAGTTTATATTCTATATATTTTCTCACTAAATCTCAGCCATATCTCTTCAAAATAATGTTCAGGTTCACCAAATAAATTGATTACATTTGAAAAAACAAACCATGAATCTGTCAGGATGCATTCAAATAAACATGTTGTTTCTTTTGATGACTGTGTCATTTCACGTTGCAGCACAATCCAACAAACAGCTATGGGACACTATATATCTGAAAGAAACAAATGAGGGTATTGATGAAATCTTCGGGACACAAAACACTTATACAAAACCGGTAAAAGCATTTGAAATTTCAGCGCAGGAATTTCAATCTGCGAAAAATAAAACTACTATCATTAAAACTTATACTGATTATTACGAAGAGCTTGACGCCATAACCGATTCGTTTTGCAAAGTAAATAATATTAAAGACTGGTATTCATTACGCACTCGGGATCTCCTTTCTCAACAACAGATTCTGAAAAACGACCTCAGCAGCCATGTTCGTATAGATTACAGAAAATGGGAAACAGATTCCGGATATGTAAAAGACAGCACTATGTACCTGATTCATTTACAAGCATCGAATAATGTGATGAAGCAAATTAATATAAATGAGGGATTATATGGATTTTATTTCGGCGAGTATTTTAAGGATTTCAATATTTTTGAAATCAATCTGACCTCCGAATTCGGCCCGATGGGAGAGCTTTTATTCAATACAAAAGAAGGATATTTATATAAAACCGACGGTGAGCTGATTGCAAGGACCCAAGATTCTTTGCTGCTGTTTGAAACCAATTACCTGAAATATTTTCCCGGTCCCGGATCTTATTATAACAAAGCTGAATTCTACGATTTTACTGCATCAGAACTATATAGCTTTGACATGGACTCTGTAGTGAGTAAACTGAATCGCAATAGCAATTCCGACAAAAAAGAAACTGAAATTTTCTGGGGGATTTCGGATTTCGCTGTGGTAAAAACAACAGAACAGATCAGAGAGTTACGCTTAGTATATTACGATGTCTTTGTGCAGCTTTCGGCAATTATCTACGACGAACAATTTCCGTATAAAATCATCGAAAGCAAATATTACAAAACAAATCCACGCAATGGTATTTATCCAAAAAAGTGAGTGAGCGTTCAAAATGTAACAGACGACAGGGCGAAGCTCAACGCAGCATTTTATGTTTCACATTTTACGTATCTTTGCACCACGGCCCCGTAGTTCAATGGATAGAACGGAAGTTTCCTAAACTTTAGATACAGGTTCGATTCCTGTCGGGGCTACATTAAACAGAGCGAGAATCAGAGCGAGAGCGAAGATTCTCACTCTGTTTTTCTTCGTACCCGCTCTCATACTCACTTATAAATCAGAGCGAGAGCGAAGATTCTCACTCTGTTTTTTTCTGTACTCGCTCTCACACACGCTCCTAAAACAGAGCGAGAGCGAAGATACTTGCTCTTTTTTTCTATTATGATTCTGTCCCCGAAATACAACAGTATTTCAGACTATTCATATAATCCAACGCCGGAATTGTTATTGCTCATTTCTTGTTTTTACATCCTGTAAAACAGGGCAATCCAGGTGATTAATACAATGCTACACACAATTTTCGACCTGTATTTGCGTATTTATACGCATTTTTTGATCTATTTCTGTGTTTTTATACACATTTTTTGATCTATTTTTGCGTATTTAATAAAACTGCATTTGTTTCTGCTGATCAATATTTCGCCAAAAACACTACATTTGCCTATTCTCCCCTAAAGTTTGTATGATAAAACGACCTGCTGTTTTACTTCTTCTGCTGATTCTGACAACCGCTGCCAGCGCCCAGTATTATATGCTCGGCGAAGATGCCGCCCATCAGAAATGGTATCGCATCGAAACAAAACACTTTGAACTGGTCTTTCCCGAATCTTTCTCAAACCGCGCCCAGTCACTCGCCAATCAGTGCGAACAATATTACAATACCGTTACCGGTTCACTCAATCATGTCTCCCGCAAAATTCCCGTACTCATTCATACCGGCTCGGTAGTGGCCAATGCTTACAGCCTGTGGACACCCGAACGTACTGAATATTTCATGACGCCTTCGCAAAACAACTATGCACACAACTGGCTCCAGCAGCTGATTATACACGAGAACCGACATATGGTTCAGATGGACAAACTCAACCAGGGTCTTACAAGTAAATTCGGAATCCTTGTCGGAGAGCAGGCTGTGGCGTTTGCACTCGGTTTATTTATGCCCATGTGGTATATGGAAGGCGATGCAGTTACCACCGAAACCGCATTCAGTGCCAGCGGGCGCGGACGCATCCCTTCGTTTGAAATGAAAATGAAAGCGCAACTGCTCACCGAAGGCTTGTATAATTTCGAGAAAGCCAGCCTGGGATCGTACAAAGACTATGTTCCCGATCAGTACTATTTCGGATATTATTATGTGGCCCAAAGCCGCAAATTTTACGGAGCTTCGCTCTGGGACAACGCTATACGAAACAGCGCGCGCAACTGGTATCAGCTCAGCCCCATTTCATATTCCTTTAAAAAACAAACCGGTTACAATAAAAAACAACTCTATCAGAAATTTTTTCAGGATCTGAAAGATCAGTGGCTCATGCAGGCCGCATCCACACCCACTGCGCGATATGCCCTGGTGCCAACCGTCGAAAATAAAGTTCAGACGCATTATAAATATCCGGAATTTATCAACGACTCCACCATCCTCGCTGAAAAAAGCGGCATGGATGCATATGCACGGTTTGTAACCGTCAATATCAACAGTGGTGAAGAAAAAAATATTTGCAACGCCGGTTTCTATGCATCGGAGGAACTACCCGCAACCGATGTAATACCGGTGTTTTCGAAAAACAGCCCGGGATCATGGACTACCGATAACATCAGCGTTGCACAGAACATGTTTGTGTGGGCCGAAAAAAAAGCGCATCCGCGATGGGAACATGTGAGCTATTCTGTGATTATGAAACATGATCTGACGAGTGGCAAAACAACACAGCTTACGCATCGGTCAAAATATTTCAGCCCAGCGCTGTCGGCCGATGGCAAGCGGATTACAGCCATTGAGTTTCTTCCGGATGGCCAGTGCAATGTCGTGATTTTATCGGCAGAGAACGGAACACCGGAAAAATCTTTTACACTTGAACCTGGCGCATTCGCGATAAATCCAGCGTTTTCGCCCGATGGAAAACAAATTGTGTGTATCACACAAAAACCCGATCTCAAAGGAATTGAAATTCTGGATATTGCAACAGGTTCATGGAATACAGTGCTGGCGCCCTCTTCGGCCGATATCTCCAATCCGGACTGGAAAAGCGGTGGCATTTATTTCAATGCGCCATTCAGTGGCGTTGATAATGTGTACCTGCTCGATCCGGCTTCCTGTGCGGTTTCGCAAATAACGTTTGATGTATTCGGTGCCGGTAATATTACATTTTCTCCAAGCGGCAATCGCTTTGTTTTTTCTTCGTATCAGAATGCAGGCTATGTGCTGAAAATGGCCAGGACACACGAAATAAAACCGGTCGCATTTCAATCGGTCTGCAACAATTGCATTGGACTCGATAGTTGCTACAGCGCGCAGGAAAAACCTTTTGTGCCGGACAGTCTCTGGCGCGATTCCACTTATGAAATGAAACCTTACCGCCGTGGTCTTCATTTGTTCAATCTGCATTCATGGCTGCCGGTTTCGTTCAATGCCGACAATTATTCCGTCATGCCGGGCCTCACCTTCTCTTCGCAGAATCTGCTTTCAACATCCGTACTCACCGGTGGTTACGAGTATCTCACCAATGAACAGACCGGACGCTTCTTTGCCGATTACAGCTACACGGGCTGGTTTCCGGTGATCTCCCTGAAAGCCGCATACGGTACACGTCACGGCTTGTCTGGTTTCGAAAACTACAACGATTTTCACACCTGGATGGAGACCATGGGCGGCATCAGTATGAACATTCCGCTGAAAACAACCATGCACGAATTTTTCCAGAAATATAATCTCAGTGCGGGTTTCAATGTACGTAACATTGATCCGTATGTAAGCACCAACGGAACTACACTTATTCCGCTGCCGCAGGGAAATGCGCTTTCGTACGAGGTTGCATTTGATTGCATGAACCGTCAGAAGACCGTTCTGCGCGACCTGATGCCACGCTGGGGACAGGATTTTTCAATCCGTTATCAGCATTCATTGAACTCCGATATCAATCAGGGAACACAAATAAGTGCCTCCGCAAAATTGTTTTTCCCGGGGATTGCAAAACATCACGGATTCAGACTGGATGCATCGTACATGAATAAGACCATAGGTGACTATTCCTTCAGCGACGATTTCATTTTTCCACGAGGATTTACCAACATCCGCGCTGCATCGGCGCAGAAGATCGGTCTGAATTATAAATTTCCGCTGTGGTATCCCGACCTGAACATTGGATCGCTGCTCTATTTCAAACGTCTCAAACTGAATATGTTTTACGATTACGGCGAATACACACTGCATAACGACCGTCATATATTATCATCGGCGGGCTGCGAGTGGACCTGCGATACGCATGTCTTCCGCTTTTTTATTCCGCTCGACATCGGTATCCGTTATGCCTATCTGCCACGTCAGAATAACAGCACCTTCGAATTTCTGCTCGGCATCAACTTCTCCGGTTTCTGATCTTCTTGCTGAGCGTATAGCAAGGAGGCTGTCTCAAAAAGTCTTCAGCGACAAAAACAACATTCCATCGTCTGGAAGCGACGCAGGAGCTGGAGGACATGGAACCGTTGTTTTTGCTATTGTTACGACGGTTCCATGTTCCGGCCGGTGGAAGAACCCTCGAAGAGTTCGGAACTCTTCGAGGGTTTGTTGTAGCCGGAACGGTGGAATGTCGTAACAACCCGCTGTTTTGATACAGCCTCTTCTTCATCCACCGCAGATCCTGATCTTCATCAGGATGACACGGTGGATGAAGATAATGCTCCCAACGGCTTTTGCGACCACGATATCCGTGTACATCCATATAATCTGTGATAATCCGTGCCTGCCTGTCTGCTTTAACTGCAACAGGCAGTCAGACTGGTTCAAAAACGGAGTTTAATCCGCGTTTATCGTTGAAGTTTTCTGTGTATTCCGCGTACTCCGCGTCAATTTATCTTCCGCGTTTATCGTTTATGCTTTAATTGTATTCCGCGTTTTCCGCGTCTAATCCCCTTCTTCCGCGTTTATCGTTGATGTTTTCAGTGTATTCCGCGTCCCTCCGCGTCTAATCCCCTCCGCGTTTATCGTTGATGTTTTCAGTGTATTCCGCGTCTGAATCTTTTTGTCCGCAGATTCACGCAAATTTCCGCAGACCCGCCTGCAGCGGGCAGGCGAAAACACCAAAAAATTACCACAGCGGCCCTGACAATTTTCGCAGATCTGAATCACCCTTCACCTTCGGTGAAGACTAATTCAGGTTTGTTCAATATATTTCGCGTTTATCGTTGATGTTTTCAGTGTATTCCGCGTCCTTCCGCGTCTAATCCCCCCGCGTTTATCGTTGATGTTTTTCCGTGTATTCCGCGTACTCCGCGTCAATTTATCTTCCGCGTTTATCGTTTATGCTTTAATTGTATTCCGCGTCAATCCGCGTCTAATTCCATCTTCCGCGTTTATCGTTGATGTTTTCAGTGTATTCCGCGTCCTTCCGCGTCTAATCCCCCCGCGTTTATCGTTTATGCTTTAATTGTATTCCGCGTTCCACCGCGTCTAATCCATCTTCCGCGTTTATCGTTGAAGTTTTCAGTGTATTCCGCGTCTTTCCGCGTCTAAAATCAATATTCAATCATTTTTGTATTTTTGCGCCCGCAACAGCATTATTTGTCCATACAACCATGAGAAAAATATTCGAAACAGCAGGCGAAAAAATCCGGAAAGTCATCGACTTTTTCTACCCGCCGTTTCGCCGTTACATGTCGGCCCAGTTTTTCCGCTATGGCGTAACAGGCGCTGCCAATCTTGTTTTCGACTGGATTCTGTATTTCATCATCTTTCAGTTTATTCTGCAAAAACAAATGCTTGACCTCGGCTTTATTGTGCTGGGATCGCACATTGCCACGTTTGCCATTAAATTTCCCATTGTTTTTATGTCGGGATTTCTCCTGCAGAAATACGTCACCTTTACGCTCTCAGAGCTGCGCGGACATGTGCAGCTGTACCGCTATCTCATAGTAGTTCTCATCAATCTCTTTGTCAATTATATCGGCCTGAAAGTGATGGTCGAAATCTGGAATATTTATCCGTCCATTGCCAATATCCTGGTGTCGTCGTTCACCGTACTCATCAGCTATTTCTTCCAGAACCACTACACCTTCAAGGCTCCGGGGTCGAAAGAATAATTTTCGCTTAACTCCTGAAAAACAATTGTATTAAGTCCTGTTTTGCATTGAAAACAATGCAGTAATAAACACATTCAATTTTCAACAACATTTATAAAAAACACCAAAAGTCACCCGGCAACAAGTCCCTTTTCCGCATCCAGCCCAATATATAAAAAACATGTATATTTGTTATTTGTAACCGGATTGAAATACGATGGGTTTTGAATTTCTTGATATACTGTTTGTTTTTGTCGGCATTTATCTGGCGATTATGCTGGTATATGTCATGGAGGCCATTAAACGAAGAAAGAACAGGCCGGATGAGGAAACCGACATGCGCCTGCTGGCGCTCACCGAAGGGGTATTATGGCTTGGGCCGGTGATCAATTTTACACAGAAATGCACATTGCTGCTCAAAGATTTCAGAAACGGCGAAATATCGGATCAGGAGCTGGCTTCAGCCTGGCCAAAAATCAATCTGAAAGAATTGAGAACCGAACAAGGAAAAGCCTCTGCTCCATGGTTGCCTGCCGGTATTTTTCAAAAAGGCATGAGTTTGATTGCGTCGCTCGATTACATTATTCCATTGCTTCCGTCGTTGGTTTTAAACAATAGCGATATGGAAGAACGTCGCGAGATTACAGATAATTACATCACACGCTTAAGCAATCTGCACGAAAGTTTTCTGGCGCTGGATCTCGAATTACGCAATCTGATTGCTGAAATCGGGAGAGAGAAAAAGTAATACCCGGCACTCGCATTCTGAGGCCCATTGTGCTTTCTGTGAGTTTTGAAAAATTAATTTGTGGCAGATAAACCATTTCAGCACTGTATTCCCTGTCCGCAGATTCCGCCGCGGCGGACACAAATTTTCGCACATGGTTTTGAATAATAGTCGATTATCACAGACAGTTTTAAAACATTGCTTTGCATTTTTTTAAAACGAGATAGAGCAATCTGAACCGGGCTTTTCAAAATGAAAAGACTGATTCCAATTTGTGATAATTGATAGTGCCCCAATGAAATTTGTTTTGTCTGCGTATATTTGCGCAAATCTGTAGACGAAAAAATCCGGAACTCTGATCATTATTATTGTTGCGGGATTTATTCACTCTTTTAAATGCGTAGCCCCGGGCCAATGGATCGAAAAAAACGTTCTGAATAAAAATAATCTGTAAATTTGCACTCCCAAACGGGAAAAAGGAGAGATGCCAGAGTGGTCGTCCCGATAGCTATCGGGAGGGGCGGTCTGGGATCTGAAAAGGAGAGATGCCAGAGTGGTCGATCGGGGCGGTCTCGAAAACCGTTGACCCTTCGGGGTCCCAGGGTTCGAATCCCTGTCTCTCCGCCAAGAGAAATAGCAAACTAAAGAAAAGTCCTGAAAATCAACAACTTCGGGACTTTTTTTATTCCCCGAAATGTTAAAAAACCACCCTGAAACACCCTGGTTAGCTGTCATTTTAGCTACACTTTTTGAAAAGGGGGCAAAGTGTAGCGAAAATGGTTCTTATTCGCTGTAATGCAATACTTTGCATTTTGTCTGAAGCCTAAAATTTCGTAGTTTTAACCTATCAAAAATCGGAGGTCAAGATGGCAAACAGGTGCAAAATTTCAATCTCATTCTACGTGCGTAGAACCAAAATTCTTCAAAACGGCGAAGTCCCCATTTACGTAAAAATCGTGGCTGACAAAGGGAAAGAAGAATTTTCAATTGCAAAATCAGTAAATCCGGAATTGTGGAATACTGAAAAAAATGGTGTAACCGGCAACACAAAAGAGGCCCGGGAAATTAATGCCTATATTCACTATGTGCGGCTCCAAATCACAGAACACGTAAACCGGTTACGCGAAGAGGTTCAGGAGCTGACGGCTCTGAATATAAAAAACGCCTTTCTCGGCATAAAATCCAATGAAAAAACACTGGTTTCAGTTTACCAGGAACACAATGACAACGTGAAAAAACTCATTGGAAAAGACTTTGCCAAAGCGACTCATACCCGCTATGTAACAAATCTGACATTGCTTAAAGAGTACATGAAAGAGCGCTTCAAAGTCAATGATATGCCCTTACGGAAAATTACCCCTGACTTTATCAACGGTTTCGAAATATATCTGAAAACAACCAGAGGCTGCAACCACAACACAGCAACAAAGTATCTGAAAAATTTCAAGAAAATCATGTCAATCTGCACAGGAAACGGTTGGATTGACATCAATCCATTTGCCAACATCAAATTTCACCTCGACAAAGTTGACAAAGGCTTCCTTACAGAAGCAGAAATTGAAAAAATCAGAGCAAAGAAGTTTCCCTCTGAACGACTGCAACAGGTTGCCGATGTGTTTATTTTCGGCTGCTTTACCGGCTATGCCTATTCCGATTTACAAAGGTTGACCCCTGAAAACCTGGTGCAATCCGATGATGGCAAACTCTGGATTCACACCCGAAGACATAAAACAGATATGATTTCACATGTTCCATTGTTGCCGACAGCAAAGCAAATCCTTGACAAATACAAGTTTCACCCATACTGCATTGAAAAAAATGTACTGTTACCGGTCATGTCAAACCAAAAGCTGAACGCTTATCTAAAGGAGATAGCTGATGTTTGCGGTATTGACAAGGAAATAACCACACACATGGCACGACACACTTTCGCCACAACAGTGACCCTGAACAACGATATCCCGATCGAAAGTGTTTCAAAAATGCTTGGTCACAGCTCCATTTCAATGACGCAGATCTATGCCCGGCTACTTGATAAAAAAGTCAGCCGCGACATGGATAAGCTTACTGAAAAATTTAATGACAATAAAAACGCTCTCTCTTTTGAAATAAACCCGAATTAGAAAGTTTCAGGTACATTCAGAAAGGTCACTCACTCGGGTGGCCTTTTTTGTTGCAATCTACAGAATAATGAAGCAGCAAACTGAATGAAAACCAGTCGTAGCAATATTTTCCGAATACCAACGTATCTTTGATAAAAACAATCAAGTCATGTCAAAGATCGTAAAAACTCAGAAAGAATTAGCCCAGGAATATGGTGTTTGCCGCAACACCTTCCGCAAATGGCTCAAACCCATTGAAAAGCAATTAAAACTCACCCGTAGGCCTTTGCTTGCCTGGCAGGTGAAGATGATTTATGAGTTTTTGGATGAACCGTAACTGCAAGAATTAACTCAATACCAAATAATGTCTTTGATTGATTGAACTGTAAGTTGATTGGTGTGAATTGCAAATGTGATTAACTGAGCATTTGGGCCTCCTTACCTAATCTTATTAATTAAATTTCTAAAATTTGAATAAATCTCATTTTCAACATCCTTTACAGATAATCCTCTTTTATTTGCTAAATAATCAATAACAATAGTTACATCAGATGGCTTCGTATGACGACCACTAATTTTTGTATATGGCGAATCTGTTTCTGTTAAAATCCTATTCAACGGCATCTCAGATATTATCTTTATACCAGATTGACTTTTTGTCATTGTTGGATTTATTGATAAATAATATCCATTATCAATTATTTCTTTTAATATTATCGAATTACCAGAATACCAATGAAAAACAGCATTTTTTATCTTATAATGCTTTAGCATTTCAAGAACTTCTGTCTCGGCTCTCGTTGAATGAATACTGACAATTTTATTATTTGATCGTATCTTATCTAATATATAATTGAAACTTTTGATTTGAATATCTTTTGTTGTAATACCATTCCTTGAAAAATCTAAACCAACTTCTCCAATGTATGATGTCTTATTTACATTTTTTGCAAAAAGAACCAATTCTTTGCTGTGTTCTTTTGCCAATAATGGGTGTAAACCTAATGCCATACGAATGTATCGATATCCTTTAATATGAGGAAATCCCTTTTCAAAATGACTAGGCAAATTGGTCATACCAATAGTAATAGTTTTATTATCCTCACAATCTTTTATGATTTGGGTTGGATTCTCAAACATATCATAATGGCAGTGTGTATCAATAATCATCTTAACCCTAACTCAGATTTTATAAAACTATTTCCTTTATCTCGAAACAATTGTAAAACTTCTTGTTTTGATCTTAATACCATTTCAGCATAATTTGTAAGATCTGAAATTTCAATGTTTCCATAGACCAATAAATCCCTTTTCATTTTGTCTAAAGATAAATTTCTATTTAAATAGCTTATTACTGCTGGTAAATCTTTACAGTAATGTCGAGACATGGGTCTTGTAACAAAATTTCCATAATGTATTTCATTATCTAATCCAGCTTTATTTAAAGCCGCTCTTCTATATATGCAAGGCATACATATTCCACATTCCTTAACGCCAATTTTTACATCCCAATATTGTTTTCTTCCTCTTTTTCCACAGGATACGGATTCTTGATAAACTCTTCTAATTAATGTTTGGTTAGTACATTCAACAAACATTTCTCCCTTAGTTTTAAATTTATAAGGATTATAGACATTTGTCGGAAAGCCCAGTTCTGACAAAAGTTCTTGAATGTTTTTTAATACATAAGGGTGCGTTGTTCTTGTACTTAAAGAACTCACTCTTGATGGAGTAAGTGGATAATTAATTGATATTGTTCCATTCTCAGGAATTATCAATTCATTAATAGGTGACAAATAACAACCTAATCCGATAAAAAACAGCGAGCGACTTCTATAATTATTTTCTACACTTATTCTGAATCCATCATTATCTCGTCTAGATAATGCTAATTTTGATTGTACCCAATATATCTTGTTCGGATATTGAGTTTTTAAATGCCATAATAATCTTGTTTGATCTCCATTCGGACCAGGAGATTTTGAATCAAAATGAGATACTAAAAGTAATCTTTCATTTTCATTTAGCTTTTCTAATTCATCAATAACACCAATCAAAGAATCTAAACCACCAGAAAATAAACTAACGGTTTTGACAGTGCTTATTTCATATTGTGCAATTTTTCTTCTGTTTGTGCGTGGCAGAAACAATTCTCTACTTCCTAAATCGCAAAAGGAAATTTGCCAATTATCTCCTGTAAGAAAATCTAAAATAGTTTTTAATTTATTCTCTTTTCCAGTCCAAATAGTTAAATTTTTTACTGGGAATTCAACTTCAATATCCCTAGTCCAACCGTCATTTGAATAAATATCCCGACAAAGTAAGTTGTCAACGCCATAAACTATTGCTGAAATAAGAAAAAAATCAAATTTTACAGATGTAAAGTCTCTTGTAAAGTCATAAACTCGTTCATATTTAAACAATCTTAACGGAACATGTCTTTCAATTCCATTATCTGAATAACGGAGTAGCAAATCTGAAAATTTGCCACAAACTGGATCCTGAATATCAATATTTACTTTCATAACTATTCAAATACTGTTAAAACATCTTGTTGAATATTTTTCACTAATCTATCAGCTTCGTCAGAACTCCAATCGATATTTTGCAGAGGATTATTTTTGTGCATATCACCAACTCTTTGAACTATGAAGTTTTTTATTTGAATGAAGAGGTTGTTGCAATCTCTTTCGTTTTTCTCTCTTATTAATTTCTCATAGAACCACTTTGATAAAAGTTCATTAATATAATATCCAAAATACTTTATTATGACATCTTCCAACGAGTTAGTAGTGAACGTGTTTTCTAAAAAAGCTTGTATTTCATCGATGGTTTCAGCTTGTCCAAATAGTTCCTCAAATAATAATCGAGTTGCCTCCTTTGCAGCATTATCATCAATAGTCGTCGCACTTCCTGAGCAATATTCTATTAAATGGTTGATTACATCCCCGACAGTTTTTGTTTCAATATTTGTTAATCCTGTAGATTCAAGAGTTTCTCTAATATTATTTCCAGAACTTATAAATTGAGAAAACACTTTTCCTATTTTCCTTGCTGTTCCGATACTACTTCTTCCTCCAACTTTTGATCCTCCACGACCGCCAGTTGATGCTCCTCCTAATGTCGAGACAAAATTCCCCATAATGTTCTGTAACTTTTCAGGTGTAAGAACAGTAGAATCACAATTTGAAGTAAGTGAAGAACTTAGTGCGCCCCAGTTGGGAATCATTGGGTGCTTTGTGTCTGAAAAAGATTTAGATGTCCCCATAATTATTTTTTTATATTAAATGCTTTACTTGCTTTTGTGCTTCCATCATTAAAATACTCATTTAAAAATGGTCCAAATTCCGGGTCTGATTTATAATCAGCTAGTTTTACACCAATAGAAGGTTCGATATCAGACGCGCTTATTACTTTAAGAGCTTCAATGTAATGACGAACGGTGTTTTCTATTTTCTCATCAAGCATCGCATTGAAAATATCATATAATCGTTTTTGTGTTGGATTTCGTTTTAAATTAGAGGAAAGAAGACTAAAAAAAGCTTCTTGTTCAATCTCATTAAATGATTTGAAATTCCTTGTTATTAAAGATTTTGTTACAGAAACTGTCATTTGTTCAGGCAATAGTTCATTGAAAAATTTCTTCACTAAAGGTGGAATCATACTTGTTGCTGAAATAGAATTTTCCAATTGGTCTCGTGCTATCCAATAATAATCTCTTAAATCAATTCCAGATAATAATGGTTCAATTTGAAACCATTTAATAATTTTTGTTTTGTTCCATTCTTTGAAATTAGAATTGCTTAGTTCTGAACTTGAATCATCAATGCTCTTTTCTTTACATTTTTCTTCAATTTCTGATATTTCTTTAGGTATGCCATCTTGAGATATTTGCCAATCAAATAACTTCCTGAATAATTTGGGTTCAGAATATTCAAGTATCATAAGCTTTGCAAGGACTGCATCATTAAAACTTTGTAATGAGGCAACAGATGCAAGTCTTTTTCTAATAGTATAAGTATTAAGAAATCTTTTTATTTGTCGTGGGTTTCCATATAAACTATTTGTTATTAATGGTGCTAATGAAGGAATAGCTATTACATTGTTCTTGACTTTGTTAAAATCTTCAGGGTCTAAAATTTCTTCAAAATTTGCAAGCCCAAACGCTGAATATTTGTTTGTTAATCTATACTCGTTAAATTTTTCAAGTACCTTTTTAAACTTATTTTCACCAATCTCTTTCTTGCAAATGAGCATTGAGATATATGTTTCTACTTCTGATTCTGAAAGTTTAGGTAGAGAATAGGGTAGTTGAATTAATTTTTCTAAATAATCAATAACAATTCTGCTATTATCCTCTTCTATATCTTTATCGTTTTTGTATTTAAATTCAATTGCGTATTTTACTATTCGTGGATCAGCTCCAATTATAAATGCTGTATTGGGGACATTTAAAAATAATTTAATGGCTTCAAGATTCTCAATAATTCTTTCCGGACTGCATCTATCTAAATCATCAATTATAACAACTAATCTTTTAAATCGTGTAGATTTTAAAAGGTCATTAAAATCCTCTCTAAATTCTGCTACTGCATTTATAGAAGTTGAGTTTTCCTCTTTTCTTTCCTTAATGAACGATTTATAAATTGCTTTACCTTCTTCAGTTTGAAGTTTCTCAATTATTTTCTCGGGATTATCACTCCATTCAGATAGTTTTTGTATTGCGTAAGGAACAAGACTAATTCCTCCCGTAAAGTATGCTGAAACTGCTGGTAATGCGATGTTTTTCATAACCATTCCTGCTCCTCGCATCCAATCAACAGATTTCCAAAGCTTTTTTGCTTTTTCTTTTATAGTATTTTTTAATTCCGCAGATATTTTTTTATTGTTTTCTAATTCTTTCAGAATAGTATTTAACAATGCTGCTTTAGCATCATCGTATCCTTCGAAAGTCCAGCCATTAAAATAAATACATAAAGAATCTGTATCTTCTACTTTTTCAAATTCTTCATTAACAATTTTTAATATGCTAGATTTCCCACTTCCCCAATCTCCAAAAACCCCTATGGTTATCGGTAAAACTGATTCATCTTTAATAATATCAATTATTAAATCGGCGTGAACTTTAAATCCCAATAAATCTTCCGATGTTTCGTTATCTGACCACATATAACCCTTGTTTTATACAGAATGTTGATTGAATGTGAAATATTGTGTGTTCTTGTGCGAATTGCAAATGTACGCAATATACTTGGGCTTCACAAACTATCCCGAAGGGCAAAATCCGGTGGGTGAAAACAATTTATTCTTGCTCCGAATTTTAACAAATGAACTAATATTTGTTGTTCGCTTTTTCAGCTTTCCATTATGTTTTCAATTTGTTTATTGTCTCAATTTCACTTGTGCCCAACTTCCCACAACACAAATATAGCAATTGCGCTTAATCTATTATAAATTTTGTACATTTATTTTAAATAAACTTTTTATGTCATTGATACATAGGCGTTAACAAATCATATTTATAATTCATGCATTTTGAGCTATTTGCAAAGCAGGGCAAAAAACATTATCTCTGCTTCGCCCTACTTTGTAACACTTTGCCCTACTCCGCCCTGATTGTTTAAGTTTTGCATCAGCACACCCCGCACCCCGACACATCTTTGTATCACTAACCGCCCGAAAATGGGCTAAAAAGCAAAGATATGTCACAGAACGAAACAAATTCAATGATTTCAACGGCCTCGGGGATGGCCGGGGGTATTGGGAAAGCCCTTTCCTTCAATCCGATATTCGCTACCGTTTCAATGCAGGCAATCCTTGAGGTTGCTCTGTATGCAGCAGTATCGGCATTGGTAGGGTATGGGGTCAAATTAATGATTGATTTAATCAGAAAACCGCGCCGGTAATGAATCCCCTGTTCAAAATAGGCATCGTTGGCGGGCTTGCATATGGGGTCTACAAAGTCCTTGGGATGAAGAAAATCTCGGAGAAGGTAATAACCTCATTATCCAATCCGAGGGTTCATGCCATTGACCTTCGCGGAATGGTTGTCCGAACAGAGATTAAGGTTGACAATCCAACCAGATCGCGCATGACAATTACGAAGCCGGTAATCACCCTGTATACAAACGGGCGGTACATTTCAAGCTCAAAGCCGGAGAACAAAATATTCAGGATAGAGCCGCTGTCGCAAACAGTAATTGACACCATAGAAATGGCTGTTCCCTGGAACATTCTGTTGGGATATGTCAACGGATTGCTTCCAAAAATTCCCAAAATCATTGCAGCATTCAAGAGCAAAGATATGAACGCAGTGGCCGAGGTCCTTTCAATCCCGCTTGAAATGCAGTATTCGTTGTATGCCAACGGCCTTTCCTATGAATCTGAAGTGGAAAAAATATTATGAGCAACCGAATGTCCATACAATCCATCAGCAGCGGCTATCGACCTATTCAGGACGGCAGCAGGTTCAATCAGTTTTTCGGTTTCCCCGACGAAAAAGACAGAGTTGTTATTGAAGATGGCGAAGTGGAAGACACTGTTGAACTCATGAAAAAGGTTGTTTGGAAATATCTGGGCGATACCAGAAAAATAGCGGCCTATCTCAAAGGGAAAAATCTGGGCGATACCTGCGAAAACATCTGGAATTTTCTGTACAACCATATTCAATACAAACTCGATCAGAAGGGGCTTGAACAATTGCGTCGCCCGAGTCGCAGCTGGTCGGAACGGGATACCGGTATCGATTGCGACTGCTTTTCCATTTTTGTTTCATCCATTCTTACCAATCTGAAAATTCCGCACCGCTTCAGAATTACCAAATACAATCAGGACATGTATCAGCATGTATATGTGGTAGTGCCAAAAGAAAGCGGAAACGGAGAATATATCATCGATTGCGTCTTGTCGCGCTTCAATTTCGAAAAACCATACACTGCTAAAAAAGATTTTACCATGAGTCTGAACGGAATAAATGTAGCTGTCCTTTCCGGCACCATCTCCAATATAATGGATCTGGTGAATGACCTGGATGGACTTGAAAACCTGGGTACAGAAAACCGGCAAGAGCAATTGCAGGCGATCTATGACCACCTTGTAAAAACCAGAAATATCATTGCTGCGAATCCTCAGCTGATACAGAATGTGGACTATCCGCCTGCATTTCTGAAAATGCTGGATTATGCCATTGACAACTGGAATACGCCAAAACGTGACAAAGCATTGTCCATTCTGGCGCAGAACGAAGACGCCCTGAACAAGCACTATCTGCTGGAAAATGCCGAAGAAAACTCGGATATGGAAGGGCTGGACAATGACTGGTCTGAACTTGACAACCTCACCGATGAAGAGTTATTGGGAGAGTTAGGCGGCAAAAAGAAAAAAGACAAAAAGAATTCAATCTCCAAAGAGAAAAAAGCGGAGCCAACCAAAAAAGGCTTTTTCAAAAAGATTGGAGAGGCTGCAAAAAAAGGAGGCAAAGCTTTTATCCGGTATAATCCTGTTACAGTTTCAGCCAGAAACGGATTTCTGCTGGCGCTCAAGTTGAACATCAAAAAAATGAGTTCGCGACTTAAATGGGGCTATGCAACAAAAGAACAGGCCGCAGCAAAAGGCATCACAGCCGACAAATGGGAAAAGAGTAAAAACGCTCTGATTAAAGTTGAAAAGCTGTTTGCCGACAAACTGCAAGGTAAAAGAGACAAACTCAGAAACGCCATCCTGAACGGCAAAGCAGGTGGTCTTAATGGCACCACCGAATCGGAATTCAATCTTTCAGGATTGGGTGCAGCACCCG
>Ga0209639_1001070_pt1 | contig 30854 bp, 19 predicted proteins | sample EPASupsiteHSE605_FD_187268 | JGI IMG/M metagenome (GOLD analysis project Ga0209639, IMG submission 187268) | Bioremediated contaminated groundwater from EPA Superfund site, New Mexico - Sample HSE6-05 (SPAdes) (version 2) | ecosystem: Environmental > Aquatic > Deep subsurface > Groundwater >... | reverse complement strand
CATCGCTCTCAGATAAGCAGAGTGAGTTAGAATCTATTGTTGTTTCACTTTCAGAAGATAAGAAGCAATTTGAAAACACAGTTTCATCACTATCAGATAAGCAGAATGAATTAGAGAATACAGTTTCTTCACTATCAGAAGATAAGAAGCAATTAGAGAATACAGTTTTAACACTCTCAGATAAGCAGAATGAATTAGAAAACACAGTTTCAACACTATCAGAAGATAAGAAGCAATTAGAAAACACTGTTTTAACACTATCAGATAAGCAGAATGAATTAGAAAACACTGTTTCAACACTCTCAGATGATAAGAAGCAATTAGAAAACACTGTTTTAACACTATCAGATAAGCAGAATGAATTAGAAAACACAGTTTCAACACTATCAGAAGATAAGAAGCAATTAGAAGACACTGTTTCAACACTTTCAGAGAATAAGAAGCAATTAGAAAACACTGTTTCATCACTATCAGAAGATAAGAAGCAATTAGAGAATACAGTTTCATCACTATCAGAAGATAAGAAGCAATTAGAGAATACTGTTTCATCACTATCAGAAGATAAGAACCAATTAGAAAACACAGTTTCAACACTATCAGAAGATAAGAAGCAATTAGAAAACACAGTTTCATCACTATCAGAAGATAAGAAGCAATTAGAAAACACTGTTTCAACACTATCAGAAGATAAGAAGCAATTAGAGAATACAGTTTCATCACTCTCAGAAGATAAGAAGCAATTAGAGAATACAGTTTCATCACTATCAGATAAGCAGAATGAATTAGAGAATACAGTTTCATCACTCTCAGAATATAAGAAGCAATTAGAAGACACTGTTTCAACACTTTCAGAGGATAAGAAGCAATTAGAAGACACTGTTTCATCACTCTCAGAAGATAAGAAGCAATTAGAAGACACTGTTACATCACTATCAGAGGACAAGAAGCAATTAGGACTTGCATTTCAACAATTATCCCAAGAAAAACAGCAATTATTTACTGAAAACAATTCTATTAAAGCTAGTTATGAGCAATACAAGAAAACCTTACTTGGATTTCAAGAGAAAGTATTAGTATTGTGTAGCTTTTCCAAGGTTCCAATTAAAAATGTTAACGTAGCAATTAAGGAATTGCGAAAAAGGTTGGATGACTATGATAACATACACAACAGAGTATCATCTTTGGAAAAACAGATAGGATTCATATCTGATTTGATTTTTGAAATGGATCCTAATCATGATCACAACAATATATATAATTCGATTGAAAGAATCAAACAATATATGAATAATACTTCCTTATCATCGAAAGCTCTTGAAGAAACTTTAGCAAACAACACATTGATGATACAGAGACAAATGAAAACCATTACTAGGTTTAAAGAATCTGAGAAGACAATCAGAGCTATGGTTTTTTCTATTGATCCTGAACTTATCAACAGTTTTACTAAGAAAACATCATTAGATCATATTTTGTCCACTGTCTTCTGCAGAATCCGCTTAAGATTTCAATTAAGATTGGAGAAATTGTTTGGGTTAACAATTTCCAATTTTGAAAAATCTTTATCAGAATCACAAAAAAGGCTCGCAAATTTTGATATTTGTTTTGAATCGATGATAACATATGTCAGAAGGATTTTTATTGAATATCCTAAGACACAAGCGCAACTTAAAGTTATGTCTGAATCATATCGATACACTCTCAGTGAAATCTTTCCATCTCATTTAAGTGTTACTCCATACTCATCATCAAAAGATGTTGCAAAATGTATATCGAAGCTTCGAAATAATATGCTATCTATTTTCAATTTGGTTCCTCGTGTTCAGCCTCCAAAAACTAATGCTATCTATTCAATGACAAATGTATTGAAACGGATTCTCTCATCAAGTTCGCCAGATTTGTCATCTGATATATCTGGAGAAATATCTAATAGTGATGTTAATATCAATGGAGGAGGAATGCTTTTCCATTATGAAAAACAAATTGAAGAACTGAAAAATACAATGGCTTCAGCAGTACCATTGAAAGAGATTATTTATCAAATTGGTAGTGTCATTGGTGTTGAACCAAATTGTATTAATGAAGATGCCTTGACAGACATGATTTCTGAACTAAAAGTTAGATTTAATGAAATCGAATCGTTAAAGCATGAATTCGATGAGTATAAGAACAATACTAATATGTTACTTCGTGGCATTAGTGGTCATTTACCGAGTACTCTTGCTCCTTTGGTCAAAAAACTATTGAAAAAATAAACAAATGTTAGCATTATGAGTTTATTTAGTCCGATTTTGCATGTTTGCCTTTGCTGATACTTTGGTTACCTCGGTATTTAAATATCTTAGCTATATAGGTGAGAAAAGTAAAATCAATTCCTTTTGGAGTTTTCAAACCAAATATAATATTGTCGATGAGCGAAATGATTGAAAATATTCCCCATCCATATATCTTTACACCCTCTCGGGTAGTATCGACATAGTCGCTGAAATACTCAGGATATTGTGTAAGAGCTAAATAACAAGAAGCAAATGCTAAATTCTTCAGAATGGATCTGACTGACCAGTCCCTAGTTTGGGAGAAAAAGAGAAGCCAAATAAAAGAATCGACTGAAGATAAAACCAATGATATTGCAACAGAACCCACAATACTTGATGGGAAAGCACGGAGACCAATGTCAATACCATGGCTTGATTCTCTGATTTGAATTAGAGATTGGCATAACTGAAGCAAAAAGAAAAAGAAACCACTGTTGCAGACTCTGTAAAAAATATCGAATGGGAAGGAATTAATACAAAACCAAATAAGAACAAAAAATGGTGTATAGTATGGATTCTCTAAAAGTGGTGGACGCCTATTAGTGAATAAAGCAACTAAAACTCTACCTAAGGATGATAAAGAAAAAGAAATCAACAACGATTGCCACCAATCAAGCTTTGGTTGGTTATTCCTCACAATAATACATATCCATATGGATTGTAAAATGAAGAAAATTGGAAAATGAACTGTCAAGAATAAGAAATCATGGGCAAGATCAAAGGTCATATCCAAAACAAAATCCTCAAGACGAATATAATACTCTCTTGCTAAATCAGTTATCCCATCAATATCGATGGATTTAAGGTAAGTAAAGAGTTGTTCCATTTGTAAATATAAAAGTGACTTTTGTAAACCAGATGGTTTATAAAGTGATTTACAACTAATTGAGAAAATTATTCGTTGGCAAATTATTTGAACTGTTTATTACAATATTCTCACAATAATCTCTTTACTTAACTCGGTTTAAATCAAGCCTATCTGTAATTGTTTGTGCGCTTCCTTCTGCTTTCAGTTTTTCTATAGGTTTTTCGATAACATTTTTGATCATAGAGACTAATTCTTTGATATTAGAAATATCAATTAGTCTCATTTTTTCAAGATTAAGGTAAATTTCATCATTCGATAGTGCATAACAAGATGTGTAAAACGATGCATAAGCTAATTCTGATGGTAGATATGTGGCTAGTTCAATTTCGCATATTGATGTTTTAAGAATAAAATCTGCAAACATATAAACTTCTTCTGAAGCACATGTTGCTTTCATATATCGCCTAAGAAACTCTTTTGGTGTGGGATAAGAGAGGCAGAAGTCAAGAGACTCGAATATTTCAATTTCCATAGCCATGAATTGTTCTTTAGTAAATATGTTTGAGGATTTCTGATTTAAAATCGCAAATGAAAGAGTACGAACCGAATCAACTTTTGTTGCTAACCAAAAACAAACAGCCGCAACTAAATGTAATTGTTCCTTTTGTATTGATTTTTTCATTAAAAAATTATCAAAGTAAGCAATAGCTAAAAATATTGAATCTGATGAATTGGATAAATCATTATGCAGTTGTATCATCCAATTAATCACAATTCTTCTGTATTCATTTTTAAACCAATTCTGCAAAGCAATTATTGTTTCTGGCCTTACTCTGTACTTTTCCTCTAATAATAAATGATTATGATATATTATTGGTACCATATTAGACACACATGTCCCCGCAAGAACTTCAGGTTCGCTGCGCATTTCGAAACCTTCATCTTCATCACTATCACTTTGATCATCATAATCATATGTATCATACTCGTCATCACTATATGTGGATCCTTTAAGCAATTCTATTCGGTCCTGATGGGAATTCGTATTCTCCATTTGTTTAAATCGAATTAATAAACCGACATCAAAAGTGACATTTCGGAAATAGATTTCTAACTAAGTTTAATTTGGTCCTGTTTTTCTTCAAAAATAAGAAATATATCTTTTTTTTGGTGCAAATTTTCATGGAAAATGCAATTGATTTTAAGGTGTTCAAAAAGCTTTCTTCTAAAGCTTTTAGAGAGAATTTGGATAAAATTTCGCCTGATCTGAATTCTAAACAGTTTGATTCTTTCTTAAAAACCATAATTCCTCACTTTGAGAATCCAGAATTGATTATTGAGACAGGGAATTCGATTTTACAAACAATCGTTAAAATTTTGGGAAACAAGAATAATTTAGATGTTTTTATTAGCTCTGGATCCTTTACGAAACTTCCATTCTCGAATATGAAGTTCCACCCTTCTATATTGAACATACTCTACATAATAGTTATTCATTCACCTCAGTTCCTTGAGACTATTTCATCCGCTTTTCCGGGACTCATTAAATCAAATCCGCGCAAATCGTTTATAATAATTGCAATATTCTGTCAAAACTTCAATACAATGAAAAACCCATGGCCGATTGTTGATATGTTGATTAGCCAAAGTAGTTATTTCATGTCATCTGAGATGATAAGAGATTATATGTCATTAATTGCTTTTTTAAATAAGAGATTTGTCGAATACAGGGCTGGAAGAGCGCAGCACTGTTGGAACACTATTTATCCTATTCTAAACAGCAAAGAAAGTTCCATTCTTTCATGCTGCTATGACTGTTTGTGTACAATAGCTGAAGGATATACTGGCTCGATTCCTTCCGAGATTATTATCGAGCATTTGAAGACTTCTCAGATTCAAAATCATGTTTTGGCCTTTTTGAACATATCTCAGTATAATGAAAAAGATGGATCAAACATGAAGCTATTATCAGCATTATTGTCAATTGCCGAAACCAACATCAAAGCAACCCTTGTTTTGATGAAATTTTCATGTATAGTAACAAATGCCATTGCTTTAGCATCTATTACATCTTGGTTTGAAAAAGAGTTGCCAACTACTTTAGATACTTTGAGGCTATTTTTAGTTATCATGAGGCACAGAGAAATCAGAGAGAGCATTTCGCAGTCTCCAAACTTCATAATTTTTTTGAAAGCATTGCTTACGATTGATAAACCAGATGTTGCATCAATAGCTTGCACAATAATAAGGAGAGTTCCTTTATCAAAAGACTTTGTTTGGTCACTAAGTTCATCAGGTTTCCTTGGGGGCTTCTATCAAATACCTGCGAAACCTGAAGACATTACAGACCATGCAAAGCTTTTATTAACAGATACCATTTGTAGGATCACATATGTTAAGGAATATGTACTCGTTTGTGAAATCATACACCATTTATTGTCAACAAAATCCGAATTTTCCGATTCTGCATCTCTTGTCGCTGTAAGATTGCTCAAATTTTCCAAATGCCGAGCGAAAATGAAAGAGCTTAAAATGGAAGAGCTTTTCAAAAAGCTTTCCAACAACAAAGAACTTTCAACAGTATCTAAGAAATTTCTTAGAACTTGGAAAGAAAACCTTATTACTCCAAATGAGAGAAACTGATGCGTTTTGGGATCATAGAGCCCATTAAATGGTTTATATTCAGAATTGTGGATTATGATGCCAAATAAAATAATATGATTTTTTAACTGTCCCGCACTTTTAATTCAAAATAGCGGTTTTGTCATGTTGGATTTGGGGAAAACATGGATCCTTTCGAAGCACCTGATACTTCGGAATCTGATTTTCCAGGATTCACCAAGTGGGTAGAAAGAGATGCTTGTTGCTTTAAAACCAAATACATACCAGCCCTAGACGCGTCTTTTTGTGGACATTGGGAAATAAAACCATTGGTTCCGATTGGGGTATTTCTTCTTTCGATATCATCTTTTGTTGTATCAGTGGTGTATATTTTTCCATATTTGGGTTCGGAAAAAATTGTGGCTATTCCACTTATTTCAGTGATATTTGTATTATATTTGGTTTCGTATGTGAGGATTATTGTGGATGGTCCTGGTTATTATCCTTTTTTCTGGGGATATAAAACTTCTGAGCCACCAGGAACATTTTTGATGGAAGATTTCATTAATGATGATAATGATATAATGGCCGGTGTTATATCGACAGAGCAACAGTTAGAATGGGCTAAACTACAACCGAAACCTCCGCGCTCTATCTTGTCTAGAAGTGCAAGACGAATTATCTTAAGGCCGGATCATCTTTGTAGTTGGACAGAAACATGGATTGGAAAAAGAAATCATAAGTTTTTCCTTTTGTTTAATATGTATTGTTTCTTATACTTATTTGTGTTTGTGGTTTATGATGCTCGTATTGTAACCCTAATTGCCAACACTCAACAACCAGTTTCGGTGAGGATGGCATTGGGAATTGCTGGGTTTGTTGCAGCTGCTTTTGTGTTAATGACAGGTTCTTTTCTTGCAACCACATGTTATGATGCGTTTTCTAATAGAACAAGCTGGGAACAATGGAACAATATTGACTTTAAGAAATATGATAAAGGATTCATATCGAATCTAGAGGATGTTTTTGGTCCAAGAAATCAGTGGTTTTGGTGGTTTTGTCCTGTTTCTCCATGGAAAGGTAAATCTAATGACGAAATATCGAATGGATATTTATCCTATTATGATTAAATGTTATTTATTTGTTTTTTACTTTACAATACTTGTTGATAAAGGTAAAACCTTATGACTAATTAAATCCCCAGCATCTTTGGATACATATACTGGCTTTGGTTCATAATCGATGGTATATCCAACAAATGTGCATTCTTCTTCGTTAATAATAACCGTATCAAGAGGTAAAATTAGAGACATGAAATAACTGCACATTGATATACTGATTGATATATCATTAAATACTTTGTTACAATAAACATGCAAGTGTCTAAAACATACATCAACATCATCATCGTTCTCAATTCTAATAATTCTCCCATTTAAATTCACATAGCCATAATTATTAAAATCTATACCTGCAATAATGCAAACATTACCTTTATACTTAACCTCATCTGCTGGGAGATACATTTTTTGGGTAAAATCATCTGTATTGATGCTGAGGATAATATCTTGATATTCAACTGTGCATTGATGTGAAACACGCGCAATGGTTGTCAATTCTTTAGGAGAGAACAATGTTACTGTGCCAAATGATTGCGTATTCCTCTCTAGCAAAACCACAATCTGGTTTTCATAAACACCCAATACTGATCCTTTTCCTTTAATTGTTTGAACAACATCAAGAGGAATGAAACCATAATCAATTGTTTCTGTAGCAGATATTAATACATCAATCGGCTCCATTGAACCTAGGTAGTACAAATGAGTTTGCTTGTCTGTTACTGTTCTAACTAAATCGCAATCATCTTCAATGACTCTGATACGGCCAAAATCGGCTGGGTTTGCGAAGCACCTAGATTCTAAAAACGATCCAACAAAAACGCATGCACCAAACTGACGATGCATGTATACATCACCCTTCTTGTTAGATATTTGTGCGAAACATAATTCACCATTATGAAGTATTCTGCGTTCAATACATTCTCCTTGCCTTTTAACACATTCGATCTTTTCAACTGAAACGGGTTCAAAAAATCCTTGCTTAATTCCATAAACGTGTGGACCCAAAGCTCCCGCAATAACTAACCCCCCATCAATAATATCGCCTACATGAAGTCCATTTAGTCTTTCAAACGCTTTTGAAGATCCATCGATTGTCAAACTCTTTTGACTGATGGTAACACCTTGTACTAAACATGAACCATTTCTTCGAACTAATAAAAAGTTACTTGTCATTTCTTCATGATTGGAAGCATCTAAAAACACGATTTTACAATCTCTTTCAAGAATAACAAGTGCCCGATTTTCATTTCCGCCAATTACCATACATTGATTCTCTACATTTAATCTAGTATCCGCCAATATATCACCTCTCATTAGACCTAATTGATATAGAAAATCCTCACATGGCTCAAGCATTATCCTTTCGGAATTTGGACCTATTACGCTTACCGGATTACTGGGTATTTTGTAATCTTGAAAATTCCTAAGCAACACAATTCCAAGATCTGGAGGGGGGGCTCCATCTACTAATACAGCTGAAGAATAAGATCCGCATGATATCTGTGTAACATTCAAATTTGCTAATTTGGTGCAAAGCTGGAATTCATAATGCAGATTAGTGTCAGAGACCATTGTTCTTCCATCAGCCGGATTTCCTGCTGCATATACTTCGCCTATACTATTTAAAACTAATGTAAAATCATCACCACACCCAACTTGGATAACAGGAGCATCACCAAAAGAATGTGGATGTCTGGATACTATTCTTGATGGACTAATTGATCCATTTCCAAGCGATCCTTCTATATTAGCACCGCAAAAGTATAAACTGCCATCGATATTAAGAAACCAACTATTATTGTGGTATGCAAACACAGACTGAATAGTATGTGGAAGACTGGGCACAACCTTTGGTGTGCTTACTTCATTTGGGTGACCTGTTGCAGCGCTATCTCCCCATGAATAAGCAACTCCATCGTCTGATAATGCCAAAAAATGCGATGTTCCAGCAGCAACTTTTACAATCATAGCTTCTGGAATTTTTATCGTCTGAATAGCATGTGAATCTCGAACGACAGTACAACTGCCATTCTCCAATGCGCATATTAGCCTGTTTGCGCCTGCAGCAATATGTACAGCCTTTGCTGGGAGATTAATAATCGTTGGTGCTTGAAAAAAGTAATTTCCCCAAGCCATCACGGTACCATCTTCTCCTAAAGTCGCAGCAAATTGATCCCCTGAAACAACAAGACGAAATGCAAAATTGTTGGGGAAAGTACCAACTCTTTGAGGAAAAGGACTGTCATTTCTAACCCCAGTACCGAGCCTGTAATTCTGACCCGTTCCCCATGAATAAAAATGATTTTCATCTGTTGCAAAATAACCATTTTTCCATGAACATGATATTGTCTTAATATATGAATTTTTGGGGATTTGAATCGGATGGGGATCATTATCATCCCTTTCTCTTCCGATCCTATATCCTTCTGATGAACCAGCAGTCCAAACACTTGACCCCATATATAAAATTTTTTATTTAATAGTCCAATCTATCCCCAATAACAGATCGATTCAATCGATGTGAATTATCCATTCCATTCATATTTTGGGTGAAAAATTATTGCCATGTTATATAAAATCAATTCATTATAAGCACTATAAATGCTTAAATCATTGATCATTTTCTGTGTATTTTAATCGTTGAAACAGAACTCAATACATAGGAGGCATTTAGGGAATCCGAAATTAATGTCCTCAGCTAATGTTCATTATATTATTTCTTTACCAGTGCAAATGATGGTTCATTGATACTGTTAATATCCATTAATGTTGAGTGTGATCCCTATTATCAAATTCTTAAGTTCATTTTTTGTGCATTAAGGAATTTTTTTGAAACCGGATTCCCTTTTTATTATTATCATAGTCTCAGTTATGCCTTTGTAATGAGGGTATGTTGTCATAGTGATTACCAAAATAATTGTTTTAGCCATGCTTCCAATAAGGGTAACTCTCCAAAAATAGTTAGCTCTTCGGACATTTTCATGAAGGTAAGATAATAACTTCTTGAAGTCAGAGCCTAGTACAATCATTTCATCATTATTCAATTTTTTATTGAAAACAACACCCTTATTGTTTTTTGAAATCTATATTACCTTGAACACTGAATTTCACTGATGATATCTCATGCCTCATCAATGAAATAATTAAATATTAATCTTCAAATTAGTGATCCCAATCACATCCCAAATATACAATTCCTGACTGAACAATTTGTCGTCACTTTTTAACACTATTTGGAAAAAACATTCTGACTATGGCATTTTTATGGAGACAAATGAGATTTTGTACAGCGTTCTTGGTGTTAAAAAAGAGCTCATAAGCCCACAATATGATCAATTAATAGGTTTTCAAAGGGAATTATCAATAAAATCAGGTTTCATCACTTATAAACCAGATGATGAGTTTTATGCTTCTTGGATTATTGTTGACCTATTAATTAAAAGACCCTTGGACATCGAATATTATGTGAAAAAAACGAAAGAAATTGCTATAATGTATGGTAACAGTGAAAAATTCATTAAGAGTTTGATAAAGTTTTCTTTGATGTTGTGTCCTGTTTTCACTTTTCGCTTATTCAAGATAGGTGTGTTTGAAATATCCGGAATACTCCGATTCATATGGAAATATCGTTCAAATACAATTCTATCATTGTTTCAGTATGAAATAGGTAGAGAGTTGTTAGAAAACATGATTCTTGTATCTGATGATTTGAATTGTGAGAATTACTCTGAATCTAAGATCGCAACTATTATGAGCGGTGTATATGACATAAACTCTTTCGAATACAATCTTCGTTTTGATATTCAAATCAATGATATTGAAAAATATTCGATTTCCAAATCCAAATATGAATGGGCTTGTCACAATGATAATCTAGATCCTCTCAATTATTGTGCTTTCTTTGGATCAGCTAGAAATTTCAAGTTTCTTCTCTCAAAAGGAATGAAAATTGGGTATTCAACAATGAGAAATGCGATATGTTCAGGGGACTTTGAATTAATTCATCTTGTTAAACAGTTTCAAAGCTATAATGTTGAATTCGAATATCAACACTCTCAACAAGCTCTTATGTTTCAACACTATGATCTCTATCAGTATATTTGGGAAGTTAGCCAATTCAAGGCTGGTTTTGAAGATTTTGGATATCCTTTTATTGGATTGTATCTTGGTAAATCTTGTTATCCATTGGTGAATCATATTAATCTGTTATCATATCTTCTAAAAATAATCAACAATCAAGAGATTAAAGACTATTATCACAACCAAGGTAAATATTACATGCTGACTATTAAGAAAGATACAATGAAGATTCCATATCAATGTAACAATAAGATTTTGTTGCAGATCCTCTTTTTTAAAAATTATTTCTCAAGTTTTGGACTATGTCAAGGTTTCTTGGGTGAAATACCTTTTAGAAAACTGAATGTTAGTTATTCTTTAAATGCCACCAATTTTTTGGCATCATATTGTTATTTGCTTTTTGGAATTGACCTATTTGAATACTTAGTTGAACAACTTCCTTATAAAGCTTTGATGTCAAGACAGAAATACCACGATCCTAAATATATCAAATCACCAAATTTTTCCAATTATTTTCATTTTCTTCATATATTTGATTTCTTCGTGGGTCGAAAAGATGAATACTTCAAGGATTTTGTTTCAAAAGGGTTTAATCCGAATTCAAGTTTGTACTTTGGCTATCCACCTCTCTACATTGCTGTAAAACTCAATAGAATTGATATTGTTAAACTACTTCTTAATAATGGCATATTTCCATCTCAAATTGAATACATAATTTTGATTTCTTTTATGAGTTTAATCCATTCATTACAGCAATTCAAGACAATCGATTTGATATTGTGAATCTTTTCTTAGAAAATGAGTCTAATTTAAAAATGCTTCAAAACATCACAGATTTGATTAAAGTATTTAGTGATGTAAAAATTGAAATGTTCAATCTAATGAAAGAATTGATAATTCCGATAATATCAAAGCATAAGGATTTCTTTAAACTTTTAATCGAGTCTTATTCTAATAAGAATTCAGACATATTTCATTTTCTCATAAATTACATTCCTCCTGATACTCCTGATATTAATGAATCCGATCATATTTCATTTGTTTTAATTATGTATTATTTCTTTTTTTGGGCTAACTCTTTTGCACTATGCTGTCTTATATAAGGACATTCAATTGGTAAATCTCTTGATTTCAAAAGGCGCTGATATCAACAAAAAAGATCTTTCTATCATTCTTAATCTTATGACATGTCTCCAATGGATTTCCCTCAATGGAATGAAATCAAATCACTAATTAATCAATAAAAGACTCTTTATGAACAATTATTATATTCGGTCAATTCATTTTTATGGAAGAACAAATCAAAACTGATATAAACAATTATCTAACATGCTCTTCTGAAGAAAGGAAACAATATTTGGATTCTTTGCTTGTCTATTCTCCTGCTGACTTGGTAAAAGTCATTGAGTTGCCAACTGATTCTGAGAATAGGTTCAAAATCTATGAAATTCTCTATGCTATCAAACCCTATGGAGCAGAACTTTTATCAAACATTTTTGCAGAGTGTAAAAACAGCCAAGACATTTTGGGCCAACTTGCTGCGATTGAATTCATAAAAGATCACGGAATGCACTCTGTTGATTTGTTTTCGATTCTATTCTTCGACAATTTGAATAATCCTATTTTATTGCCAACAATAGCAGAAGCAATAATTCCAATGATTCAATTTGATATGACACATAGCAGTATTATTGAACAGATTGTGGAGATTTCTTTGAAGGATAATAGAGATCTTCTTGGATTGATACCAGATATTGCTCGTTCAGAGAAAACTGCACCAATTATTTTCAAATCAAAAGCATTCATGGATTGGCTTAGAACCATTCCACTTAGCCCCGAAGAGCGGACTGTTAATATTTATATAAGAACACTTTTAATTCCCTTCGCTCAGCAACCTTTGGATCTCTTTTTAGGAATTAAGAATCTCATGAATTCTATGACTAATCCGGCTATTGGTCTTCGTGTTTCTTGCTTGGAGCATATTGCAGCATCTACAAGTTTCTCCCTTGACTTAATGTTGAGTGATCCTCTATTTATTCAAAAAGTATGTGATTCATCTTCTGACACCACAATAGATGAACAAAAATCTCGGGAAAAGGCCATCAATAGGCTTGGAATCCTCAGCTATCATCAAAAGAAGAATGGAGCTTCTCAAAAAGAAGCTGTTCCTGAATTAATGGTTATCTAGTTATTTTAAAACAAATTTGATTTTCAAATAGTTTTTATTTATGTTTCTGGCAAGTTTGAGATCATTTTTAGTTGTTCATCAAGCAAGTAGCTGTCTGAATGAAGCATTAAATGATGTACGCTATGTAGATCAGAGTATTTTAATAGAGGGGTGTTTCTTTTATAATTATTTATCAGGATCTAGCGGAGGGGTTGTTGGAATTTCATCCGGATCATATAGTTTGGATGTAAGGAGTTCCACATTTTACCAATGCAATTCAAAATCTGGAGGAGCTATTTATTTTATTTCCAATAAATCCATTTTGGACAAAATATGTGCAAGGAAGTGTCATGCAGATGACACATATAGTCCTTTTGCCTGGATTCAAGCATCAACACATGGTTTTTGCCAATCGATATCTGTTTTGGAATGTGCTGTTAGTTTGACTGCAAGATACCCATTGTTTCTATACTATGGAGATCAAACTCTTCTTAGATCCAATTTCTCAATGAACAAAGCCCTTTATTATTCAGCGTTTGGAACATATCATCCAAACAGCTTTTTTTGCAATTATTGTACCTTTAAAGACAATCAAGTCAGTATCGGTTGTTGCCTGACTCTGATGGCCAACCAGGGGGATTTAAGTTTCATCAATGTCATTAACAATGATAGCCCAAATGGTTTTGGTGTCATTATGGTGGATTACTCCAGCACATATCGAATAGAGCATTCTTTTTTTGCTAATAACTCTGATGTATTGCTTTATACCCAATCATCTTCAACTCTAAAGGTAAATAATAGCAATATTATTCATTCAGAAACTTTATTATCTGGATCTGTTATTATTGGAATGAATATTACAAACTCAAATATGGCAATCATTGAAATGGTTCACTATAGCACATATTATTGCAACACAGCCTATGCCTTTAAACCAATGATGGCAACAAAAGGGGGTTTTGAAAACTTGATATATTATAAAATATTGACTATTTGTCTAATATCATTTGATTAGCATAAGAAAAGTAAAAACAAAATTTATTTAATTGTTATTGGGTAAAAATGAAACAATCCATCCTCGCATGCAATAATCACACATGAATATTCGCTATTGAAAGACATCATAACTACTGAAGACTGAACTCGAAATGGAAGAAGGTCAAACTTCAGGTAATACAATTCTGATAAGTATACTCTCCTATTCGGAGTGGAATACATCAAGAAGTCAAAACCAGAACTAGAATTATAGTGGTACCAATATTGTATTGGTCCATCAATTTGTTCTTGTCTAATGAATTGTCCATTTATAGAATATAGATCAATCAAATGAGTTTGCTTGATACTGCTTTCCTCAGTAACATAAACACAAATAAACCCCCATGATGGTGATATAGATAATTTACGAGGGATCTTTGTACCAATATCAATAACATTAATTATACACCCGTTTGTTAATGATCCAATTACAATAGATCCGTCTCTTGTGCCACATGCAAAAACATGGAATGTTGAGTTAATATCACAGCATGTTATTTCATCATGATATAGTCGAACTCTATACACCGATTTGCTTAGATCGCTAAAATGATAAATGCAAAGAACGCAATCATCTCCACAAATCAATAACCATGGATTACTGGAAGTGGAACAAACAATCTTATTGAGTGGAGAAGGGTAATCCTCTGCACAGCGAATTGTAGTATTTAAAGTAACAATCAAATTTAAGAATTGATGGTGTACATAAATTATATCTTTTGAGAGAATAGTTAATGAGAGTGGCTGATTCCCCGTGTGGTTAATAATGCTGCTCATTTTGGTTATAATATGAGCCTTACTTTGGGAAATCTCTATCTGGTTATTTCGAATATTTAAAACAAATTCAGACATTCCTCCATCTTCTGATATCAAAACAAACACCCTATCTGTCTGAACTGCTGCAATAATCCTTCCCTTAATTAGAAATGAAGAAAACTCAATTTTCGGACGAATACTAGATGTTTTCTCCGGGTGCTTTGACAAAAACAACTGAGGAGGTATTTGACCAACCATAATAAGATATGTTTCAATCTCAATTTTCGTTACCTCATCAGCATTTGGATATCTATCCCATACATCTGAGTATAGCTTGTCAAAATAAATATTATTAGCTTCTTCCGCTTGTATTCCTTTTTGTTTATATCCCCAGATAAGATCAATCCAATTATTGAGATTAGATGATACATAATCGCTCTCAAGTGCTTTTCTATGTTTGTAAATGAAATCCATAGGCGATGAAGCCCATGGTGGAAGTTCTATATCATCAACTTGGCGGCCCTCCTTTATGCCAATATCAAAGCCATTCATATTGACTAAAAACTCTGGTTGATAGTAAAACTCGGGGATCAACTCCCAGAACTCATTTCCTTGAGTTGATATCAATTCAAAGGTTCCTCCAATGCTTGAAACCTGTCTCTCTGGTAAATCAAACCTTCCTCCTTGCAAAGCAATGTGTGAAGAGGTAAAAGGCTCCATTCTAACTAAAAACAAGGATATTGTTAATGTTGAAACTGGTCCAGATGAATAAAGATATGGTCTTGTTCCTTCCTCGATAACATCCTTAGTTCTTTCTTTCAGAAGTCTAAGCCTCTTCTCTCCAAGGGCTCCAATAGGCAACTTTAAATCTCTATATGAATTCTCATTATTAAGTTCAAGATCCTGTGATTTCCAATCAGATATTACCCATGGGAAAATTGGATACTGGCTTAAATCATTAAAACTGCGTCCACTATATATGTTAAGGGACATGAGATACTCGAAATTGGAAATTGAATGATTTAACCACTCTTTTGTTATTGATAAGATTTCAAAATATTCTTTAAATGGGCAAATTTGTATTCTAATCCTTTTCTGGCATTTTTGGTTAATTCTTTCAAGAATGGGAATTGCATTTATGGAAAAATCTATAAAATATGAATTACCATAGATTGAGAAAATCTCTATTGAAGTAGGTCTATGCAATCTATTTCTGAGCAATATTTCACTTAAACTTGAATAATAAAGTATTATTGGTTTTTCTTCATTTGTAAGGATTTCAATATAACTATTGGTGATTTTAAATATACCAGGAACAACTCTCCGAATCTTGATAATTGTTATTGGATAATTATCTTTTGTGTTACTCTTTTCAATATCAAAAAGAGGGCTATTGACATTATCGGAAATCAATACTGCTTCATCAATTGTGGTTCCTCTAGAAATTGCTAATGAATGATCGTTAAATTTTGAGTTTTTCTTCATCTTAAATGGACATTTCGCAAAACAATGAGAATTATCACGAATCCAGTATATTTTATGCTTTCCATTTTCATTCTGATCAAATGACCACGGCCCTTTTTCGGATGATAAGCTCGACCATAGTACACCCCATATTCTTTGGCTCTCTTTGTTAAGCTTTGATTGTGAATCCAAAACCATGTGTGTTGACATCAAACCTGTTTTTAATGATTTTTCAATGCAAAAAATTTCATTGTGACAGTCCAAAAGTTCTTTAATGTTTCTTGTAACCAAAGCGCAACTTTGATCTTGGAAATCTATAAAATCAAACGTAACCTGAGAACAAATCTGATTAAATATCTCAAATCTCTTAATGCTTGTTATATTTATCATAACTTCTGATATATCTTCATGTATAAAAAGACAGGAAAACTCATCTTGTATTTGTTTTTCATCGATCACATTGGTTCTTAAAAGATAGTATACTATTTGGTATGCATATGGTACTTTGATTAAAAACAATTTAAATACTCTTAAAAGCAGTAAAGCCAGGTCAGAATCTTCCCATTCTTGAGATTTAGTCTTAAGGCCATAAATGTAACCATCCTTGTTTGTGTTCTGGAATTCAAGTATAACATTATATATATTACTTGGATTCCATTCTATCTTGTGTTTCCCGATTTCTGATTCGCTCTTGCAATCATTAATCACATTGAATCCTGATGAGATTGGATATCTTTGCACAAATAAATATGAAATGGTAAATGATATTAAATGAGGAATCGATGACTTATTCCGAATAATCCCTTCTAATAAAAGGTTTAAATATCTTGTCAGAAATTTTTTCTGGTAATTTGATTCTCTTTCTCCTGTTATTGAACTGATTAGGGGAATTAAAGAATATAATACAACCCAATTATCTTCTGCAATCAGAATAATCTTATCTATTAAAAGATTTTGATGTTCCATATTGGAAATTGGCACAAGGAACATCAACCACAAAAACCAATATGGATACAATGCTAACAATTTCAATTCAGTAAGGGATAAGATAGATTTAATAAAGCTCTGTTGGTTTTTGGTGTCTGTCCAACATGCAATCCATGAACTAAGTTGGATTAAGGAGGGACATGATACTACCATTAATTGTTTAATTCTATCATTAAAAACAGATGTAATACAACCGGTATTAATTTCATAAATCATAATATCAATATACTTACCAATATCTTTAGCTTCAATAATCCCATGTTGATATATAGAAACAATTATTGAGATGATTTCAAAACAATCATCCTCTGTGGAAGTATTTAATAATTTGAGCAACAAAAATACATCGTTTTTGGAAAAACCAATTGAGATTAATGAATTTGGTATCGTGTTCACTATTGCACTCAATACGACCAGAAAATGAGATTTATAACAAGATTCATCAGTAATACAGGTGAAAAAAAGTGATTCAAGATCATAATGAGAAAAAGAATGGCATGCAATGGATATTAAGAGAGAGCATATACATGATCGGCACATTGAAAAATTTAATGATGAATCACACTTGTTATTTAAATGCGACTTTTCATAAGGATAATAGATTTGAATAGCATGTAATAATTGCGAAAAAAGTCCTTCTTTTGCTAACATTGGCATATAATAAGTATACAGCACTCTGCTCCAATGATCTAAAACCATCATATGGTTTTCGGCATTTGATCCAATCCAAATATCTAAGTTTGTTAATAAGTGATGAAGAATTTGTTGTTGAAGTCCATAGTTAGGAACAACCTGAAACAATGAATAAAGTTGAAGATAAAACGAGTATGTTAGAACCCTAATTGAAGATTTTTTAAGTAAGGCTGATATGGCTATTATTTTCTTGGATTCAACAAACTCTTCTTGAATCTTTTCATTAATTAATAATGATTTGGACAGAATTGATAATGTTAATGAGGAATTCTCATCCCAAAATGAACCATTTAGAAAACAAAGATCAAATAAAGAAAACATCGGAATTAATAAATCTAAATTCCAAAGAAAAACATATGAGTATGCAAAAGAAGATTTGTTAATTTGATAGTGTTTCAGATACTCCTTTGGATTAAACCAAAAAAGAATTTTCTTCTCGGTTATCTGTTTGATTATAGGTCCTTCAAAACATAATCGTTTAGATATTTCGAGGCTAGGAGGAAGAACATACACAGGACCTATTTCAGAAAAATCATCCGACAAATTGTTCATTGATCCTATAAAAATATTAAAATAATCGGGGAAAACAACATTATGAATAGATATAAATGGATACTCAATATAATTACAGAAAGGTATCAATATAAAATTATGGTCCTTCTTTCTCAAATAAAATGAGAGGTAGTACCATTGATAAGGTTGTAACATATAAGGCATTAAATAGTCATCTTTGTCTTCTCGGAAGACTCTGTTTAAATTGATTTGATATCCATTTGTTGTTATTGATAAAGAAAACTCTGGCCCCTTAAATAACAGTATTGATTTTGAAATCATATTTTGATTCTCATCAAGTTTGATCCAAAAAGATAAAATAATTCCCTTTTGTATACTATCTGGATCAACTTTGACTTCATATGGACCATATGATGACCCTAATGATATTGTTTGAGATGTTTTCCAATATTCATTCATAATCAAAGAATGTAAACACCGTGATAATATTGGATGAAGATCGCTAAGATGGTTTTCATTTGGAACTAGTAAAGAAACAAATCTGGTTACAAAAGCAGGAGTTGTTACAGAAGATACAATCTTTGAGACTAATGAAAGAACCTCTTGAACAATATCAGAATTTATGTTCTTACTGTTCTTGATTTTACCTAAAAATGATAAGAAATATAAATCAAGCTCTCCCTTAGAACACAAAGTAGCATTTTGGGTATTATTAGAAACTAAGCATTTGATAAATTCAATAGAATTCATATACAAAAATGTGTTTTCGAACAAAGAGAATAATAAAATCAATGCATTAGGTTGATAAATTATGTCACTATTATGAATTCCAACCATTAATTCACATAAAACACTATGTTCAACAGAACCAATTGTATTTGAATAAACCATTCGATAAGAATTACAAATCAATAATACATTATCTTTGGATAAAACATACTTCGATGAAGAAAAAAGTTGTATAATATTATCCAAAATTGGTTTATATTGTTCTTTTGGTTCCATTAAAACCATAATTTCGCATAATGTTGCTATAAATGCATCGATTTTAAAAGGATTATGTCGAAGTCTTTGTACACTAGAGAGGATTTCAATTATTTGATGGAATAATTCATAAACTCTGGTGTCAATGGTAAAACCTTGAATTTGGAGATACATGCATTGATTCATAGATGCCAGAATATATTCAAGGCTCTCTTCGGATGAAGAAAGCAATAAAAATCTAATTTCTGACAAAACAAATGACTGTAAAGGGATCTCAAATAGCATTAATATCAATGATTCAACCAAAGGTTTATCAGAAAACACAATATTACGTATTTCAATATCCTCAAGCAATATATGTAGTAAAGACATAATAATAGTCCGAATTCTTTCAATTTCTTGGATGTTAGTAGATATTTCCATACTTACACTTCTATAAAATAAAAATGCCTCTTTAAAAAAATAAGGTAATTTCTTTTGGTTCTTAATAATTGTTCCAAATAATGAGATATTATTGTAAAATGCTATACAAAACTCGGAGAAAAGTGAAGGAAATAGTTTTGTTGTATTATAAATTTTATCCAGAAAAAATTCATTCCCAGTTGCTAAAAAAACTTCAATAATATAACTCCTCAAATTAATAACATAATTATTATCATTATTGTTTTGTAGCTCGGGATCGAAAAAAACAGATTTAAATAGAGCTTCTTGAATCCGATTATTTGAAATTAAATCAAAACGGCCGAATGACAACGATTTCACAACAAAAAAGCAATACTCAATACATACAGAACTGTCTGTTCCTTGAGATAATTCATTGAGTAAACTCTCTACAAAGTCAAAAACCCAATCCTGTGACTGGATCCCATTCATAATTTGATCCAAAAATTGTGATATCTGATTAAAGTTAGGAAAATATTTGGGAATTGTTGAAAATTCATAAAGCTTAAATCCTGAAGAAAATGTTTCTTTCGAGGAGAACATGTAACTTGATGATTTCCCTGATGATAAACCTTCAATTTTATGATAATTCTCGCAAAGATTAATGAATATCGCTTGCTTATTACATAATAAATTGAATACTGAAGAAGCAATATCTTTAAAATAATATGAAGGTAAAATTGCTGCTTTCTGTTGAGAAATTCCAATAAAACATTGAATTGCTCCATCATTAAACTTCAATATAAAAGGATGAATCAGTTCTATTATCTCAGATAATAACTCTTGTGTGAAAACATCGGTGGTGAGTGTAAATAGTACAGCAATCTGAAGAAGATTCTGTTCCAAAAACAAGCTATCAATTTCTTTCAGTCTGTGCAAAAACAAAGGAAGAGACAGATATGCTTCAGATGGCAATATTGTATAGTGAGAATAAAACTTGATAACGGGATAAATATAAAGCTCAGAGAGAGAATTCTGATTCTGAGAGAGTACAAAATTCAAACCAAAGACAAATGAAGAAAAAAACACGGATCTATTGCTCACTCTGCTAAAATCAATTAAAGACTGAAGTATTAGGGCACCAATATCTGGATTCGGGTTTTGAAAGCTGATAGAAAACCATGCAAGGAAAGTATTTAAAACAAATACAGCAATATAATTATAAAACTCATCATTTTTCATTAAATTGTACATTTCGGAAAGTTTTCCTGGAATAAGCGGATATTTAAATCCTGATTCGTCTAAAATTGATTTTATTTTTGCATAGTCATGAGGATCTCCTTTAAATTTCTTAAAAAGATTCCCATTGACATTTGGAAAAGGGAATTTGGAAAAAAACTCAAACAATTCTTCATTTTTAACTAATGAATTGACATCTGCGCTTTTATACATCTTAAATATAGCTAAAAATGGAAGAGAATCCAAAGAAACTTGAGTTTTTAGTTTTTTCTGCATTTTTTAATGAAGGGAGCTTTGTTGAAAAGCACTGATATGGAGAATGTTGGATGCGAAACAGAATACTATGTTAATGAAGCTTATGAATCGATGTCTATTCCTAAACAGATAGCAATTATTCTCCTTGCATTTGTATCATATGCATTATGTGCTATTGTTTTTTACATTCTACCTGAAAAGGAAGTATACCAATCTCGACAATTTGTATTAAATCCTAATTCAACGGATCTTGCTTTGCAATTTCATTATGAAGAGAGGAAGAATTATCAACCCTACGTTCATCTGAGACTTGGACATCGAGAATCACAGGGTGTTTCTTCAATTATGGCTGTGACTTTTCAAGCTGATATTTATAGGGGAAATACCCTTTTCAGCACTCTTGAAGAGCCAAAAAAGCAGATTAGTATATCTCCGGGAGGGTTTTACAACCTTTTCTCATTTACTGATATAGATGCTTCAAAAATTGAAGTTAGAGCTGTATTAAATCTAGTTACAGGATCATTGAATAATGTATTTGCACAATGGGTCCACTTTAACTCCACATTTGCATTTTATGTCATATTTGTGTTTTTCACAATGGCTATTGCCTTGTTTTATATAATTTTCATTCTTTTTAAAGCAATATATTCACTCAAAAAAAGGATACCAACTGTTGCTAGTAAGTATCTTCTGTTTATGTTCTTTTTATCCATTTTTGCAATTGTTCCTATTCCTGAGCTAATTTTCTTTGATATATTATATTGGATGAGATCTTTTTCTTGGATTTTTACTGTGCTATCCTATTCAATATTCTTTGTTCTAGGAGAAACAATGACATGGAATTTGAAGCATAGGGAGTTCGAAGAAGAGTCATTTTTATATAGAAGATCGTATGCAATGTTGTTTTTCTTGCTCTTTTTATTTGGGCTGCCGCATCTTGCTCAATGGGGTGAATCTATGTTATATGATTTTCTCACATTTGAAATACCATTGTCAATTATTGCAATGCTCCTTTTAAACGTGATAAGAGTTCCATTTCTTCTCGGTGTAGATACTGAAGAATTTTGGGGTTCTTTACTCCATATTTTTATTATTATACCAGGCTATATTTGTATTTTTATGTGTATATTCACCAAAACACAAAGATTTGATACACTTGAAGTTTATACAAGAATGATTTTGCCATTGATTTCGATGTTCCTTGCCTTTATAAGATGGCCCTACGAAGAGGAATCTATATCTAAATTCGAAACTTTGAATGATGAAGAAAAGGAAGCCTTTGTTGTTGATGAAAACTCGGAACAGTAAACATGTAGAGCAATTTTGTTTTCTTATCCGTTATGGATATAACCTGAGGCTAAAACCACAAATAAATGGAAGAAGGAGATAGGGAAAGCTTGATAGCTATTGCTAAAATTTTAGAATCTTCAGATAGGCCAGAAGATATGGTCAATGTTATTAAACAAATTATCAAAATAAATCCAGAATTAGACAAGGATGAAAGAGATCTATTAGCTGTAGCTTATAAAAATCAGATAACTCCAAAAAGAACTTGTTTTCTTTCCCTAAAAGATGTTATTAGAGATGAAACCGAATCAAAAGACTTGGGCTTCAATAGAATCAGCATTCTAAATGAGGTTCAAGGAAAAACGTATGATGAAATACATAATATATGTAATGATTTGATCAATTTAGTATCGCAAGAGCTCATTCCTGCATCACAATGCCCACATTCACGGATTTTTTACCACAAAATCATTGCAGACTACTACAGATATATGTGTGAAACCCAGGAAAACAATGATAAAGCCCATTCAATAGAACAGGCACAAAAATACTATGAGAATGCAATTGAAATATCTAGAGAAAATGTTCCCATATTTAAACCATCTTCACTCGAGCTACATCTTAACTATGCTGTGTTCCTTAAAACAGTCGAAAACAACACCGAAAAGGCTTTTCACTACCTAAATGACATATACCAAGAGTGCCTTCCGCTTCTTGAAGAGAATAGCGAGGACTCCTTCTATGAAGTTTCATCAATAGTAATGCTAATCAAAGAAAACTTGGCACAATGGAACCAAAAATGTTTTTAACCTGAACCAGGTAAGTAAATTAAAGAAAACACAGAACGATGACCATTTTATGTTGTTTCTTTTAGTTTCATTTTCCCTTTCCTGGACAGAACAAATGCTTGCAATATCAGCCCAAATTGCATTTAATCATATTGGTGTTGAATATGAAAATAAATTAATTTCTATCTTCAAAGCAGCCGGAGATGAATTTACCCGGTGTTCTCAAGCAGCCGCTTGGATGAACTATGTTGAGAAGGCGCCATTTAATTTGAAATGTTTTAATCATTGGCATTTCTTGCAAGAACCATACAACACTAGTTCCATGTTTATCCCTGAACATATTAACGATGATGATCTGATCACAAATATTAAGAATGTGTATAAATCGCTTTCTACTCAGCAATGTAAAAGAAGTTGGCCATTTGCCATGTCAATGAAAGTCCTCTTGGCTTCAATTGCTGATATCTTTTCTCCTCTCCACGTGACTGAGCTCTTTAACCAAGATTTTCCCAATGGGGATGACAATGGTCGTAATTTTTATGTTCAGTATAATGGGAAACAAACAACCCTTTTTGACATATGGGAAACAGGATGCGGCCTGTATCCTAAAGATTTCGTGTTTAATGAAGCTAACTGGAAGATCATTGATGAAGATGTGAAAAAAATCTTGAATTTGCATCCATTTCCAGTGAATAATACCTCATTCAATGAGAATTTCATTGACAACGTCAAGTCAAAGACTAGAACTTTCACAATTGAAGAAATTTACCAAAAGTCTTTCAGGAATCAACCACTTCCTCAATCACAAATATTAACATGCCAGAAAGAAACTCAACAAAAAATGGCCGAAGCTGGATTTGCAATGGCTGAAGCCCTCAAAAACATAATTTTAATTACTCCTGGTGAACCAACAGTTCTTGCAACAACAATCAGAACAAGTGAAGTAATTGCATGGTCTATTTTATGTATTCTTGCTCCTTTTGCATCTTTCTTGATATGGAAGGTTCATTTTGCTTGAATACAATAAATATCAGTTAGATTTTCTAGTTTAATACACTTTGTAATTTTTTTAGAGCATTACGCATTTCTTTATCAGTGATCATACCTACTGAATGAATAAGAATAAACCCTTTTTTGATATACTCAATTTTTTCGGGCTTGGTCCTTTGGAGTTCTTTTATTGATATATATGTGAAAAGATTATTCAGAATCGGAATTAGTTCATATAAATCATACTGATCATGGTATTCTGTGAATACTCGGATAACTGCAAATATGTTATGTGATTGCAGCCATTTTTGGTCAATATAATAGGATAAGGATTGAAAAAATACTTTATATAATGAATTAAAATAGTCCCTAACTCCACCAAATTTGCATAATATCTTTGATGAAGCACTAATAATCTCTCTTTTTAGATAACCATATGAGTTTTGAGAAATTTCACACATGAAGCAAATAAAATCATCAAGCATTGACATATCTGGACTTTGTGAATATAATAAAAAATATTTCCATGTTTGGAATGTAATTGGTGGGAAATAAATACTATATTGATCAGATGGTATTTCGGGGTTAATACTTATTGGTAATAACTCATACAAATTTAGACTTAGTCCGGTTTCCGATCTCCCTGATAAAAAATACTCATCTAGTTTGCTAGGATAATACATGTACAAGACTTTTATAATTCGAGATAGAATACTCTGGCTTGAAAAATACTCGTGTTCGACTTCCCGAAAATCATCTAAAGAATCATTGATGATTTTTTTCTCTTTGAGTGAGAGAATAGATTTTTTTACACAATTCATTGTTGACAAAAATATTGTCTCTATGCTAATTGAGAAAAACACATGATTCTTGGAACCCTGAGATATGATATCGAAAAATAAATTATATTCTTTTAATCTTAACGATTGAAAATATTGTGTAAATAATACAGAACAGATAAAAACTATATTATTATAACAGGTAGTTGTTATCGAATCATATATAGTAATAGATTTCAATAAAAAGCACAAAGTCTCAAAATAAACAACTTTCAATTCCAGATTAATATGCACATCAGCCCACTTGATTAATATTTCATAATATTGTATAATATTTTCTTTTGATTTAGATGGGAAACATTTGAATAATATACCTAAAATTGATAATGATTCCTTAACTAAAAGAAAGTCCCTTTGTTTATAACATCGAATAATATTACGTGATATTTCGGGGGTTACAATATATTCCTCGAGGATTTGTCGATCTGATGAAAATGGAAGTATATCTGGAACAATTTCATAATTTAAAACTTCGATATAGGATGAAAGAATCGTATCATAATAGCATTCTGAAATGTTCTGAAACTTTGATGATAAAGAATATATAATATTTTTAAAAGAATTTATCTCATCTTCATTCATATCAGAAAAACTTAAATGTTTTAATAATTCCCAATAGTTAATTATTGAACTCTCTTGAAAAATACGAGGATACTCTCGAATAGTGATAGCTATAACATCTAAACAATTAAAAAACACCACATTAGTATCATGAGAGTTAGATATAATAGAATTAATGATTGGCAAAACTGAATTGAAAAAATCATTAGTAAGATTCTTATGATATATAATTATGGACTGAATAATGCACAATGTATGGGATAAAACCTCTGTTCCATCAAATTGTATTAATTCTGATAGTAAAAATAGTAATTCGTATAATGTATCCTCTTCTAATACATGAGGGAAAGCATTGATGAATTCATATAGCATTTCTAATGATTTTTCAAGAAATCTTGGATTCTCAAAACTAGAGATTATTTCCAAAAACTTAGATAACTTTCCATTCGTATTAAATGTAAAGCCTAATGGACTCATTTGGCTTAGTACAATGAATATCTCCCTCAAGGTATCCATTGAGGATATACATATGATAGGATTCTCAGAACACATCGAATCAAAAAAAAAATCAATTTTCTCTTCAATAAAAGAGAAATGGAAATAAAAACAACCCGCGTATAATGAAAAAAGCAATTTCAGAGCTAAGTATACCGATTTTAATGTAGATTCTGATATGAGTTCATCTATCATACTATGACAATATGTGTAAAAATCAATATTTCCACCAAATATATCAGAAAGCTGTCGAATACCTTCAACTGCCAGGGATGCAATATCTGATTCTATCTCATATGCATTCAATATCTCATTTTCGATATTAATTTCGCACATACAATTAAAATATATCATAAAAATCTCTTTTGAATAAGCCAAAAAAAAGGTTGAGTTCCGTTTATATAAAATCTCTAATACATTCATTGCATATAGTCTTGATTTAATAGTGTTCGATTTATTAGAAACAATATTACTAACGCTAATATAAAACTCCTCAGGTGATGATTGAATAATCCTACAATTCATTTGAGAATATGAACAAAGATCAGATAACAATACCTCATTATCTTCATTATTTGAATTGCTAATAAACTCTGCAATAATTGTGGCATAACATTCTGTGTTTGGTGTTGATAAAGCATATATTAATCGAAATACTGATGCAATGATACTGATATTTGATGGAAACCTATTCATCAATTGATTGATCGTCTCTAAAATTATTTCCTCGTTCTCTTCCACAGATAATGATTTATTATTCACACAATAGGAAATGCAATTCACTAAATATGGATATATTCTGATATTAGGGCAACTAAAAGTTTGAACAATTCTTGTCAAGAGATTGTCCCAAAATGTTGTGAATATCAAGAAGAATGATGAAATAATATCTGAAATATATGAAAGTAATAATATTTCGTTTTTTTCGTTCATTAAAGAAAGAAATAATTGATCCTGAATCCAAAATGATAAATCAGAAGTTGAAATCTTCATTATTTCATTTTTTCTGGTATATATCAGTCTTCCTAAAAATATTAAAGAGATTTTCTTACTGAACTGATTGCCATTATCTGATATATTAGTAATATGGTATCTAATTGCTCTTTCTATATCTTCGTCTACAAATTCATTGTATTTCAATTCACATTGTTTTTGAATTTCTTCATTGTTAGATAAACAACCATTAATATTGTCCACAAAACACAGAAATTCTTCATTCATTGTTGAATTTGAATTTTAAAGAAAAGCTCTTGAATCAAAGAACTTCTCTATAATGAGTGTTGGTATGTTATCAGATATATCAATCGTTACACTGTTGAGCAATTATTTTATTTAAATGGCAACAACAAACAAAATGATATCTGTTTGATATTAAAAAAAACATATTGAGAAGATGAATTGTTTGTTTATTAATGATCTCAGTATTATCAAGATCAAGTTTAATAACAGGTCTCCCTCCAAAAATTATATCTTAAATGCTATTTGAACAATAACAAATGTGAGTTTTGAAAGTTTGAACATTGTACGAAATGTTAAGATTTCCATATTTTCAAAGGAAATTGAATGTCACATTGATCAAATATTCTTGAAGAAAAATCTTCAGAAACTGATAAAACTGTCACTGTTGCATGACTTGTTCAGTGATGGTATCAGATGAGCATTGTAAATGAGCAGGTTTCAAGCGAATGTTAATGAATGTCCAGTTTTGGCTTATATATTGTACAAGAGAGGTGTTTTTTCTTTAAATAATTTCAAAACAGTACTTTTCGATAATCAAGACAACTTCTTATTGTTTAGTCAGCCTCTTTACAATGGAAAACAAATACCAGTACTATCAAAGGATATGTGCTCTGGTGGCTAGTATCTATTAAATTTTTACTAAATACCGCAAGCTTGGGGAGGAAACTAGTGATTTAAATAAAAATTGATTTGTGGCTACCTCTTGTAATGGCTCCTATTGCCACCTACTCATGGTCCCCCTGGATTCCTCACTGATGACAATCTAACACAAACTTCCTCAAGCATTTCCATGATGCATACACAATTATTGAACATTGAGTAATTGACTATCATTGAGTAAGAACCACCATCAAAAAAAATTATTACTCCGCTATTTAAATCTGTTACATGTTTTAATTGTTAAGTATCAACAAAATCATGACTTTTTGAACAGCAAAATGAAGAAGAGTCCAACCATATTCACAAATTGAATTAATATTATATTTGCCATTAAATAGATATTTAGCAACACCAAAAAGACCATTTGAAGCACATAATGAAGATGGGATCATTTAATTTTCTGGGAATTTTAGAAGATATCTTTGTTAAAGGTAACTACAATTGAAGATAGAGACTTTGTTGATGAAAGAATGGCAATCTCATTTATTAGACTTGTGGGGATAATTCATCCAAAAGGAATTGATGTTAATTGCATGAAATCAATACAGATTATTTTTTGCCTAAATAAAAATCATTACTATTTAATCGAATGTATTTATTTTTTTGAAAAAGAATCCATCTGAGTATGAGAGATGTTCATCAGCATTTCAATGATTTTAAAAATAGTACTATATAGGATATGTATTTATTATGAAAATGATGAATCATGGAAAGAACTAGCCATAAATCATTAAGGCATTTTGGAATTATCTGAGTTTGTTGGTTAATAGTCAATACTTTAAAAATGAAACACTTTAAACAAAGAATCTACTTAAAAAGAGAATATGGTGGTTTCATCTTGCTGTTGACAAAAAAAATGAATAGTTATCAAATTTGATTTGTTGAACATCAAATCTTTCATGATTAGACAACCTCATTTGGCACTGAACAATGTTATCATTTGAAGATCAAGTAGTTACTCTTGTTGGGTTTGGATGAAATTAATTCTCATTGAGCTTCTTTTAAACAATCAAGATGTTTCATAGATAAAAACAATGGTTTCTGATCAAATGAGATACTGTATCAGATTTGGAGAATTTGTTTAATGAGAGAATATAATCCACATGAAAAGTTCTATTATGCCGAAAACACTGAATTATTGTTACAAACTACCAATATTAATCAAATCTTGGTAATTTATAATTTCTTGGGCGCTCAAACATTTTTACCAAAGTTAAATTTTTACTAATTTTTTAAATGTGAAAAACCAGAAAATTAAAATTGTTCCCGTTAGTCAAAACAAAAAAAATCGCTTTGATGCTTTAATTGATGTTTAAATAGTTTCAATGATTTCTTCCATCTGATCGATAAGAAGATCCAAATCACCATTTTTTATTCCTTTAATCAATGATAGTCTGATCTCTATTATAATTTTGAAATTGAGATAGAAATCCAGAAATAAATAGTTCTGATCCCATAAACTATTTATAAATAGAGCTGAAAAACCACAAATAAATAGCTCTAAATCAAGAAGATTGACATATTTGAGAAGCATCTCTAAATCTAGATAGTAAAAAAGGATTTTACTCAGATTGAACATATCCAAAGAATTCAACACGGTAAAAATGGAACCAATCAACATTGTCCCAACGCTTCCCAGTAGATGTGATCCTTATGTACCTGTAATACTTGTTATTAGGTTGAACTGGAAAGTTCTTTTGAGAATTAGGATCATTAAACTGAAAATTACTGTACTGGAAATCAGTAGTATCTACTTTGTTATCAATGATTTCGAATGTTGATCCATCTGTTGATCCTTCAACTTTCCATGACTTGACTCTATTAACATCATGCAATGAGTAGGATGTAATAGATACCTTTCTTTCTTTGAAATCAAACTGAATCCATTGATCGGGGAGACTTTTGCTGCACCAGTAACTACTATCATTCTTCAAAACATTTCTTGGAAGATACGAATTAGAATCATAACTAGATGCTGTTACATCAACATCACTAGAATCAGCCATATTCCTACCAAGTTGTTTAGATAAACCATCAAAGATACCCGAAAACAGATCTGGCTTATATAGAAACTCTCGTCTTTCGTTAGCTTTCTTAATTTGGGCTAATTGATCATCTTTGGCTTGAATTATATTGTTTTTCTCGTTAATAGTTGCTTCATTAGCTTGAATTACCCTGTTTTTCTCGTCTAACATCGAATCTTTTTCTCGAATCTTATTATTCAGCTCTCCATTTGTCGCTTTAGCAGAAATAATCTCCGATTTCAACTCTTGTATAACTTTGTTGAGATCCTTAAGCTTATCATTCATATCTAAAACTGATTGTTGATAGTTTTGGGAAATTCTCTTGTTTTCTTCTCTTAAAGAAGAGAATTCTCTTTGAAATGATGATAGAACGTGATTGGTGTTATCATATATATCATCTGTGTCTTCAATAGACATGATTTTGAGAAATCTGTTGAGTTCAGATAGATCTGAAGGCTTTTGATATTTGATCTTGTTTAGAATACACTGAGCACCAGTTCCATGATGTTTCATACATCCAATCAAGAATTGTTCTAAAGAAGATAAAGAGAAAGTCTGATTAGAATGAGCAA
>Ga0209639_1001068_pt1 | contig 30905 bp, 24 predicted proteins | sample EPASupsiteHSE605_FD_187268 | JGI IMG/M metagenome (GOLD analysis project Ga0209639, IMG submission 187268) | Bioremediated contaminated groundwater from EPA Superfund site, New Mexico - Sample HSE6-05 (SPAdes) (version 2) | ecosystem: Environmental > Aquatic > Deep subsurface > Groundwater >... | reverse complement strand
GTGTTATTTGTTGATGATCTTTCCTTCGATTTTGCTGTTGGAATTGCTCAGACAGATTTGAATACCACTTCATGGAGTGTTTCACCCAATCCCGTAAAAGAATATGTGCGTATAAATTCATCAGATTCGCGTGAGTTCCGGTTGGAAATATTTAATGCGTTGGGAGTGAAAGTAATGAGTAAAGAGAAAGTGCTGAGTGGTGAAAAAGTTAACCTTAAAAGACTCGATAAAGGATTTTACTTCGTAACCTTGCATTCCGAAGGAGCTAAACGTACATTTAAAATAGTAATAAGCGAATAATTCAATTTTTAAAATTATTCTGCTGAATTCGAGAAGTTTAAACTATGAAACAGAAGATTCTTTCGAGTATATTCCTGATAATTATTGCCACGGCCTTTAGCGGTTGTGGCATTTATTCTTTTAGCGGAGCATCTATTTCTCCCGATACAAAAACCATCTCCATTCATTATTTTCCAAACAGGGCGAGTATTGTACAACCATCGCTTAGTCAATCGTTTACTGAGGCTTTGCGCGACAAATTTATGTCACAAACCCGCCTTGATCTGGTAGCTGATGATGGCGATTTGGATATTAGCGGCGAAATTGTTTCATATTCAACTCAACCTGTGGCAATTCAGGGGAATGATGCTGCGGCATTAAACAGGTTAACCATCACGGTAAAGGTAAAGTTTATCAATCAGAAAGATCCAAAACAAAACTTCGAAACACCTTTATCCCGCTTTGCACAATATGAAAGCAGCCGGAATTTAAAAGAGGTGGAAGATCAGTTAATCAAGCAGATAAATACAGAGCTGGTAGAAGATATCTTTAACCGGACGGTTGTTAATTGGTAGAAGATCAGTTTGTTATGATAACTCTTTGTAGTTCAATTCTAAAATAGTACTTTTGTACAGTAAAACCCGTAAGCAGTGTTCTCTTTAAACGATTTATTCCGCTTTTTAAATCTGGAAGATACCCCTGTTGAAAAACGAAAGGAGGAACTGGAACGCATTTCCGGTAATTATCCTTTCTTTTTCCTGCCAAAGCTTGCATTATTGCTTCAATATAAACAGGAAGGTAATTTAGAGTATGAAACCCAAGTGTTTAAAACTGCGATTTACTCAACAAACAGAGCATACCTTAAATTTCTGGTCGAAAATATTGAGTTAGAGCAGAATTCAAATTCTCTGGTTAATGAGCCTACATTGCCGGTGGTTGAAACAATTGTAATTCCATCAGTTACAGCATTGAACGAATCAAGCTTACCTGACGAAAATACGGTACGGGAAGAATCTGTTCAGGATTCGCCTTTTTTTGCAGAGCGGAAAGGTGCTAGCCTGGATATAGCAGAAGAAGAATCTGTTCAAGAAGTTAAATCTACCCTTCCGTTTCTGGAGATTCCGGAAGAGATTAAACGCAAACTCCCGGATGAAGATATCCTATTATCAGAATTAGAAACGACTGAGCCTGCGCACAATCCTTCCTCTGATACCCAGGTTGATTGGAAAAAGCAGCTTATTGATCGTTTTATTGAGATAAATCCACAAGTTTCCCGACCCGACCCAAAGAAGGACCTGCCTCAGATTCTGGAACCGGAAGAAAATGTTCAGTCAGACGATACTCTTGTAAGTGAAACATTAGCAGCTATTTATGTAAAACAAAAGCATTATTCACTGGCAATTAATGTCTACAAGAAATTATGTTTGAAATTTCCCGAAAAAAGTAGTTACTTTGCAAGCCAAATTGAAGAGCTTGAAAAACTGAATGATAAACTTTAAAATTGATAAATAAATGAGCTTCTACGGAATTATTCTTGCGTTGATTATTATTGTCTGCATTTTGTTGGCTTTAATTGTATTAGTTCAAAATCCAAAAGGAGGCGGATTATCCTCAACTTTTGCCGGATCAAACCAGGTAATGGGGGTTCGTCGTACCGCAGATTTTTTAGAAAAAGCAACTTGGACACTTGCAATTGCATTATTGGTATTAAGTTTTGTTTCTGTATTCTCGATTCCACGTGGTAATAATACGGAAGCCAGCGAAAGCCTCAAAACTGAACAAACTGCTCCTGCAAACAATAGTCCGATGAAACAAACTGCTCAGCCACAACAACAACAGCAACCGCAGCAAACACAACCACAACAATAAGTGGTTTGAAAAGATAGTCATGAAAATATGTCAGAATGGCAGTCCATTCTGACATATTTTTTTTATCCTGTCAGGTCGTCAGTTTTGTTTTCCAGGTTTTGTTTCTATAAAAACAAAGAAGCTTCTGTGCTAAATGATAGATAATAAGCTATTTAATTATGGCCTGATGTGTATGAAAGCCTAAATAAATGAACTGACACAAGCTTTTTTGGCACATTTTGTGCAAGCACAGGGCAGAATTCATAAAAAATAACAATAGATATTGTCAAACTTAAATTCTTACAATTATGGCAAATGTCAACATTAAACCATTAGCTGACCGTGTGGTGGTAGAACCAGCACAAGCCGAACAAAAAACTTCAGGTGGAATCATTATTCCTGATACTGCAAAAGAGAAACCACAAAGAGGAACTGTAGTTGCTGTAGGTTGTGGAAAAAAAGATGAACCCATGACTGTGAAAGTTGGTGATACTGTACTGTATGGAAAATATTCAGGTACAGAAATCAATATCGACGGAGCTGATTATCTTATCATGAAAGAAAGCGATATTTACGCAATAATCTAATGGGTTAAGAAAGTTCAACAATTTAAAAAACACAAAACAATGGCAAAAGAAATTATATTTAATACGGAAGCAAGAGATCGCTTAAAAAAAGGTGTTGACGCATTATCAAATGCAGTAAAAGTAACCTTAGGACCGAAGGGTCGTAATGTTATTGTGGATAAAAAATTTGGGGCTCCCCATATTACCAAGGATGGTGTTTCGGTTGCGAAAGAAATCGAATTAAAAGATGCAATCGAAAATATGGGTGCTCAAATGGTGAAAGAAGTGGCTTCAAAAACGGCAGATGTCGCTGGCGACGGAACTACCACTGCAACTGTTTTGGCTCAGGCTATCATTACCACTGGTTTGAAAAACGTTACCGCAGGTGCTAACCCGATGGATCTGAAACGTGGGATTGACAAAGCCGTGGAAGCGATTGTAAACGACCTGAAAAAACAATCAATAGAAGTTGGCGACAGCAACGAAAAAATACAACAGGTAGCGACGATTTCAGCAAACAACGATAATTTTATCGGTAAAATGATTGCTGAAGCGATGGAAAAAGTGAAAAAAGAAGGAGTTATCACGATCGAAGAAGCAAAAGGTACTGAAACTCACGTAAAAGTGGTTGAAGGGATGCAGTTCGACCGTGGTTATATCTCTCCTTACTTTGTTACCGATACCGAAAAAATGGAAGCGGTTCTCGACAATCCTTTCGTCCTGATTTACGACAAGAAAATCAGTATGATGAAAGATTTTCTTCCAATTCTGGAAAAAGCAGTTCAAACAGGTCGTCCATTATTGATTATTGCTGAAGATCTTGAAGGTGAGGCATTGGCAACGTTGGTTGTAAACCGTTTACGCGGTTCCTTAAAAATTGCAGCTGTAAAAGCTCCTGGTTTTGGCGACCGTCGTAAAGAAATGCTCGAAGATATCGCAATTCTTACCGGTGGTACCGTTATTTCAGAAGAAAAAGGTTTCAAACTTGAAGATGCTGAATTAACATACTTAGGTCAGGCTGAAAAAATTACGATTGATAAAGATAATACTACGATCGTGAATGGTCGTGGCGAAAAAGCTTCTATTGAAGGCCGCATTGGCATGATCAAATCACAGATTGAAAAAACTACTTCTGATTACGACCGTGAAAAATTACAGGAACGTCTGGCTAAAATGGCAGGTGGTGTAGCTGTAATTTATGTAGGCGCAGCCAGTGAAGTAGAAATGAAAGAAAAGAAAGACCGCTTTGACGATGCACTCCACGCAACCCGTGCAGCTATCGAAGAAGGAATTATTCCAGGAGGTGGCATTGGCTACATCCGCGCAATTGATGCACTCAATGATCTCAAAGGTGATAACGAAGATGAAACAACAGGGATTGCTATTGTTCGTCGCGCTTTAGAAGAACCACTTCGTATGATTGTTGAAAACGCCGGAATCGAAGGTTCTATCGTTGTAAACAAAGTAAAAGAAGGAAAAGCCGACTTCGGTTTCAATGCCCGTACCGAGACTTATGAAAACCTTTACGCTGCAGGTGTAATTGACCCAACAAAAGTTGCACGTGTTGCCCTTGAAAATGCTGCTTCTATTGCAGGAATGCTTTTGACAACCGAATGCGTTTTAGCCGATATAAAAGAAGATAAACCAGCTATGCCTCCAATGCCAGGTGGTATGGACGGGATGTATTAATCAATGCAAAAACTTTAAAGAAGAAAAAGCCCTGACGTTTTGTCGGGGCTTTTTTGTGCAGTAAAACGGCCTTTCATCGTCCAAAATCAATCCTTTATCGTTACAGAATGATTCTCCTTTTGATTTCAGCGGGTGAAAAAAGAGGTATAACAGGTAGTAAAGGCATCAGATATAAATAATTTTTCATCGGTAAATACCACATTTACTTTTGATTTCTTATTTATAAGAAGAGAAATGATGAAAACCGAACAATGTATGATGACTCTGAAAAATGCGCTTCGCGCTACTTTTTTTATTACCGCAATGACCATTCTTACTCTGACTGCGTCAGCCGTCGGGCCGGAAGGATCTGCCCCGAAAGGAACAATTAAAGGAACAATAACGGATTCGCTGGCAAAAAGTCCGATTGAATATGCCAGCATTGCGTTGTACAGATTGCCGGATTCGGCACTTGTTACCGGAACTATTTCCAATGCATCCGGAAGATTTGAAATCAACGCTATTCCGGATGGGAATTACTATCTGCTCATAAATTTCATGGGATTCGAAAAAAAACGAATTGCTCCCTTAACTCTTGATGCAGGTAAACGCAATCTGGAATTATCCGGAATATCGCTGAAACCAACTACTGCTCAGCTTCAGGGAGCCGAAATCACTGCTGAAAAACGCAATATAGAATATCGTATTGATAAAAAGGTAATCAATGCCAGTCAGCAAATAACTTCGGCGGGTGGAAATGCACTGGATCTGCTTCGCAATACTCCTTCAATTACTGTTGATATGAACGATAATGTGAGCCTTCGCGGAAATCAGGGTTTTACACTTCTGATTGATGGCAAACCAACGGTATTACAAACTACTGATGCTTTGCGACAACTTCCGGCATCGAGTATTGATAATATCGAAATAGTAACGAACCCGTCAGCAAATCAGGAAGCACAGGGGAATGCAGGAATCATCAATATTATTCTCAAAAAAGAAAAGAGAATTGGCATTGGAGGCATTGTAAATCTTTCCGTTGGAACACGTGGAAAAGAATCGGCAGATGCATCTTTCAGCCGTCAAATAAAGAAATTCAATTTTACAGGAGGTGTAAGATATAATCATCGGAATATGCCACAAACCATGACTGCTACCCGTGAAAATTATCTGGCAGATTCAACTGTTTTCATGAATCAGGATATGGACAGAGGAATGGATAGTCGTAATGCCGGGCTTAGTTTTGGTTTCGACTGGGATTATAATCCGAAAAGCACATTCTCAACATCTTTTAATTATGGAGGCTGGAGCTTTAAGCGCGATTTTGATACCCGATATGATCTTTATTCAAATGCTTCAACCATACATACATACACGTATAACCGCGACCGCATGGAACAAAAAGGAAACTGGTATTCCGGAGCACTGAGCTGGAAAAAGACGTTTGATTCTAAAAAGCATCAGTTGTCCTCTGTTTTTACGATAAGTCATGTGGTTGGTAGCATAAATACAAATACTGATGAATTTTACACATTTTCATCAGGAGAAATTAAAAATCTGCTTGGAAAAAGAAATACAGATGAAGATTTTCATCAAACTGACTGGCGTTTCAAGCTGGACTACACTCGTCCTTTTGGCGCAAATTTGATGTTAGAAACCGGAATTCAGTTAGGAACCCGCCCCGTATTTGCAATTACGGATTATACATTGTATGATATTCAGGGACAAACATGGTTGAAAGACACGCTCTATTCACATGACCTGAAGTTCCGTCATGATGTTCAGGCTGCTTATGTTACCTGGGCCGGGAAAATTTCAGAACTTGAATATAAAGTAGGCTTACGTGGTGAGTATTATTATCGCTATACATGGCTTCGCGAACATGATGAAAAAATTTCGATGTCGCAATTTGATTTATTCCCATCTGTACATTTATCCTATAAAACAAAGAAAGAACATCAGTTTCAACTAAGCTACAGTCGCAGAACCAATCGCCCAAGCAGCAATATGCTCTTCCCATCTCCCGACTACAGCGATGCATATACCATCAGCAAGGGAAATCCATATCTGAAACCAGAGTTTACCGACTCATGGGAATTAAACTACCTGAAGATGATCAAGAAGTTTTATATCTCACTCGAGATGTTTCATCGGATAACCAATGATGGTTTCGATCAGAATATTTCGATGGATGAGAAAGGGACTTATTACCAAACCAGCACAAATACAGGTAAAACCTGGCAAAGTGGCGCAGAAGCGTCTGTAAATGCCGATTTGTCTAATAAATGGTCGATGAATATTTCCGGAAGCTATTATCATAATAAAGTAAGAACCCAACTTGTAAGCGGTCCATGGGAAAGTACCAGTTGGGATTACAATATTCGCTGGAATAACACGGTGATGATTACCAAAACTACCCGTTTTCAGACAAATTTCACTTACACCGGACCAACTCAGGAAGCTCAACGTAAAACCGATTGGATGATAAATGTAAGTGCTGCCGTTCGTCAGGATGTTCTCAAGCAAAAAGCTTCACTGGTGTTGACTGTAAGCGATTTCTTAGGTGATTACAATCGATACAAATTGTATATGCGTGACCCGCGTTTCAAAGCAGATGTAAATCTTAAACCGGAATGGCCTATCGTAATGCTCACGTTTTCATATCGTTTCAATAACTACAAACGTCAGAAAACTGCTGTTGAAGGTTCTGATATGAATATAGGCGGAGGAATTTAAGATTGAAAGAGATTGAGGAGATTGAATGGATTGGTAATTCAATCTCCTCGATCTCTTCAGTCATCTCAGTCCTTTCAATCACCTAATTCCTTTTCTCCCGATAGAGTTCCAGTTTATAAAGGTTGTAATAAAGCAAATAATCTACTCCATTGTAATTACCCGGGATTCCATCTTTTTCACCTTGCTGAATGCTTTTCTTCAAATGAAATTTATAGGAGGCAGACCATCCACTGCCTTTGGGATTAAAGCCATGACCGTAATTGTACGGACCTTCCATTGGTGCCTGATTCAATTGTGATTCAATCATTTTTAATACTGATTTTTTCCGAAGAGTCCGGTCATGCAATTGGTTGTAATAAAGCTGATAAAAACCTTCCCAGTCGTGAGTACTGGTTTTGCTATTAATCCCGAACCGGGTGGCAGGAATTTTCAATATAAAACCAACTACCGGGATGGGTACACGCCATACATCGCCAATAGCAGCCAGCGTAGTCATCATGTGAATGTTATCAGGATTGGGACTGGGCATAAATTGCCCGAACTGAAAAAACAAATCTTGTGGATAACGGCTTAGTTTACGCAAAAAGTTATCCGTTGTATCGCCAAAAAACTTGGCTGATTTTACAAAGCCTTGGGCAAAAAACCATGCTACGCCACCCTGACTCAGTCTGAGTTTCTGTCCTTCGGGTGAAAAAATTCGCCAACGCATCGATAATGCATGCCCGTGTTTTCGAGACGAATTCCGAACATACTGAATCATTTTCAACGCAATTTCCTTTGCAATAAGCTGCTCTTCACTATTTTCGGGAAGGCATTTATATACCATTGCTAAGCCCATTAGTACGCCAATTACTTCATCCTGGCTCATTACGTTAGGAATAGAATCGCATTCCGAAATTTGGTCAACCCAGCCGGGATGACCAGGCGGAAGGGTGCCGAAATGTCCGGTTTGAAGATTAATACGGTCGTTATGGGTCAACCCCTGATTAAAATATTCGAAGTTATTTTTCTGGTAGAGAAAATTGCAGGGAACATTCTCGCGAACAAAAAAACCATCAAAAGAGTCTTTTTGCACGATTGTCCGGCTATGCGATTTATCGAGATAATTGATATATTGATAGAGTGCCTGTTTGATTTCGATTTGGGTTTTGCGGGCCATGGTTGATTTTTCTTCGAGCATCAATACTTTATATTCAGAGGCAAGCATTGCCAGATAATATCCCATATAAATGCCGTGCTGACCAAAGTTGAGGTCACTATATCCATAATCCCAGCGGTTGCGGATTCCGGCAATCTGGCTGTTTCCCTGCTCAAATCCGGGTTTCACAAAATAAACCAGACGCTGACGGTAATGCTCATATTTTAAAGCATTCAATGAATCGTTTTGGGCATAAATCCCTACCCCTGAAATAAAAAACAGACTAATAACCAAATACAATTTTCTCATACGCATTAGAAGCAAATGAATGAGGCTGTATCAAAAAGCTGTAATCATAATATATTTTTCCCGACTTTTGGAACTCAATAAGTTATCGTATTGAATTCCGAAAGTCGGGAAAGTCATTTTTATCAAATGAGGGAGCTTTTGAGAAAGTTCCCTCTGTTTTGAAGATTATTTCTTGTTAGGAAGGTCGAGACCATATCCTTTTTTGCGGTCAACAACGCGTAAGACAACGCTTAAAATGATGGCAGCAATACCAAAGCCTGCAAAAATAAGTTCCGGAACGGTATAATTGTAAGTAGCGCCTTCAACACCAGCAGCAATTTGTTCAGAAACTCCAGGATTTGAAGCCGTAAGCGCATAACCAATTAACATAGGTACGCCCCATAATCCCCAGTTTTGAATCCAGAAGATTAAACCGTATGCAGAGCCTAAGTATCTGTTTTCAACAATTTTAGGTAGTGACGGCCACATGGAAGCAGGTACTAATGAGAATGCAATACCTAAGATTACAATTGTAAATATAGCAATTGCAGAGTTAAATGTTTCAGCAGGAACGAAGGCAAAAATTAAATGAGAAATGGTTAGCAAGATTGCTCCATAAAGCATCATTTTTGCACCTAAGCCCTTTTTATCTAAGAAGAAACCAATAAAAGGAGTCAGAATCATTGCTCCGATTGGGAACATAGATACATAACGTGAAGCAACACCTTCAGCAATTCCTAATTTGCTGGCTAACATTTGAGGTGCAAAACGCTGAAATGGAAAGATTGCTGAATAGAATAATACACAAAGGCCTGCAATGGCAAGGAACCCGGGATTTGTAAATATTTTACCAATATCACTGATTTTAAATTCTTCTTCAGGATCTGACGTAGTATTTAAACTTTCCTGTTTATCTAATTTAGAATCCATGAAAGTGTAAATAAAGAATGTAAGGAATCCAATACATAAGAAAGCGCCACCCCAGATAAAAGCATTAGCCGGACCAGCACCATTAGATGCGAAAATTGGTGATAACCACATTACTGCAAAAACGCCTAAACGTGCCAATGCCATTTCAAGACCCATTGCTAAAGCTAATTCTTTACCTTGGAACCATTTAACGATAGTTTTTGATACGGTGATACCTGCCATTTCAACTCCAACTCCAAATACAGCAAAGCCTAAACATGCAATCCATACGGTAGTTGGAAATTTCATCCAAATGAAGGTTGTTTCTGCGTCGATAGCAACAAATTTAAGTGCATATATTTTAATTAATGCTCCCGCTACCATGGTTAAACCGGCAGTAATCAATGTAAAACGGATGCCCATCTTGTCAAGAATAATCCCAGAAATGATTAAGAATCCAAAGAATACGTTAAAGAAGAATTCTTGTCCACCGTAGAATCCAAATGCATCTGAATTCCAATGGTATTGTGCTTCGAACATTGTTTTGAGTGGTGAAGCTACATCCACAAAGAAATAAGCAAAAAACATAGTAGATGAAATAAGTGCCAACGCAATCCATCTCGCAGTTTTTGAGTCTCTTAAAGATTGTTGAATTTTTTCAGTCATAACTTTTCTCTATTTGTTTTAGTTAAATTTTTTGACGAACCAGCAAAGCTAAAGATAAATCAGATACCATAAGCATAGAAATATCATGTTTTCCTTTAGATTTTAGTTTTTTCATGTTCTTTTTTTCATGCTCTTATTTTGTAATGGCTCTTAATTTATTCGGAAGACGATCATGATCTTTTACAATAGCAGGTGAAATAATGGTTTGTCCGTTCTGTTTCATAATTTTCAATCCTTTATCATGGCTGAGCATATAGTGTAGAAATTCAATTGCAACTTTCTTATTAGGTGCATTTTTGAGTATCGTAATGCCGTAAATCATAGGTTCGCCCTTCATGGTTTTTGTTTTACCGGGTTTGTCTCCACGTATTTCGATGGATACTTGTTTATATAAACCAGCAAGTTCTTGTTTTTTCAGATTTATAGAATCAGGAAGTATGAGATATTTTAAATGGTGTTGCTCTGCCACCGAACGATAAAGAAAAATAAAGTCAACACTTTGAGATTCAAGCAACGAAAGCAGATCTACTTCTTTTGGACGGATGTACTCTTTGTTTTTATGTGTAAGCTTAGCGGTTAATCCTTTTTGCTTATAGAATAATTCAGAAAGTTTCATGGTCAGCACTGAGCGATAGCCACAAGGGTCAGAATCAGGATCACTGCGACCATAGCTTACCTCCTTTTTTTGAAGAATTTCAAACCAGTTGTTTCGATTAATTTCGTTAGCATATCTTGATTTGTCGGTGTAAACCAAACATATTTCGTTTCCGGCAAAGAGTGCATTCCAGTTTGCATAGTCGGGAATCAGCATACTATCGATTACACTGTAATCTGATGATGCCATGATATCACAAGGTTTTTGCAAATCGATGATTTTTCGTGCACATTTTACGCTGCCATCGGCTTCAAGCAGGACTTTAACATCAGGATAGGTGTGCATAAAGGAATCGGCAATTATCTTCATGGGCACTGAAAGACTGCCCGCATGAAAAATGGTGAGGTCACCACTTAATTTTTCGCCGTTGCTATGATTGCTCTCTGGTGCATGGTTGCAGGAAAAAAGAAATGCAACACTAAGTAAAAGGAGCGTACATCTGAAAATAGTTTTCATCTTTAAGATTATTGCTCAAGGATATAAATATCGGTTATTGCTTTTACAGCGCGATCCGAGAAAAAATCACCGGCAGGAAATGCTTTAAAGATTCCATCGGTTTTGTTTCCGGGATCACACATGAGTATCACCTCTTGCTGGTCGTTGCGGTTAATTAATTCACCAAATGTATAGATAGTTCTGTACCCATCCAGTCCGATTACGGCGACCAATCCGTTACGGAGGTTTTGTGGAGTGTGTTTTATGTATTTCAACACCAGATCTTTTAGATAAATACCTGTAAAAGGAGTTGTGCTATGTATCCCTTTTCCGCGACCGTAAAAAATGGTTTCGTAAGTGTGTTGTGCAAATTCGCGGGGTAATGCAGTAAGTTCTTCTTTTTTTTCATTACCAAGCCAGACCGTAAGCTTAGGAGCATACATCGGATCCATTCCTTTCACGGTTTTGAATGAATGTGGAAATGATTTTACAGTAATCTTAACAGGTTCGCTAAGATTACGTTCGGTAAGAAGATCATTGGCATTTACGAGTTTGAAAGATTGAGGCAAAGGCCACAACTCTTTGGTTTTGGTAGGAACAATACGTGATACTTCGGTGGCAATAATTAACTGATGAAGTTTTGCCGGGTAGTATAGTTCGCCCCAGCTGAAAATAGCTTTCTCCCCTTTTTTGTTTTCGATTTCAACATAAAGATCGATGATAGGGTTGAACTCTTTTTTGTTTTTCTTATCAAGTTTGAAGCTATTCATAATGTCGAATAACGAGTACCCGTCATAACGATACGCTCCCACAAAGCGATTTGTATCGCCCGAAAGTAATGCTTCCTTCACAATAACACTGTGAAGTGTTAGTCTTTTTAAGTCAACTGTTCCCGGATTGGAGATTTCGCCTGCAACTTCAATTACAGGGTTGCCCAAAAGTTTGGTTTCTGTATTATCATAAAAATCGTTGGTGGCATCGGTAGTGTCGGTTGCTGTGCGCATATTCCCGGCCTGATTGTGCTGTTTTTGGTTGCACGATAGCAGTAATGCCGTTAGTGCAATAAGTAAAAATGTCTTTTTCATGATCTATTTTATTTGGTAAATGAGCTTTGCAAAGATCATACGTCCCGGACAAACACTATTCTTGCTGTCGTAATATTTTTTGTTAAACAGATTTTGAATTTCAAAGCTTGCTGAGAAGTTGTAGATAATATCTTTCTGGAAACGAAGATCAACCACTGTATAGTCGGGATATTGTGCAGGCATAAAATATTTGTCGTCCAGCGTATTTGCATCATTTAGCCATTGTTTTCCAATATACCGGATCACAAGACCTGAATTCACAATTTTACTATTCCAATAAGCAGCACACGTAATTGAATGGTCAGAAACATCGGTGAGATATTTACCATTTAAATCACTATTCCCATTTTTCTGATCAGGCGTAAATGTTTTAATTTTAGGATGGGTGTAAGCGTATGATATTGAAAATGAAATATTTTTGGATAGAGTATATCGTGTATCAAGTTCAAATCCATAAATTTCAACTTCAGTGATGTTTACCCGTTTAAATACTGGACTTGTTTTAAACCCCATATTTACCGAATCGCCTGTAGTAATATAATACATAAAGTCTTCACCCAGTGAGTAATATACGGATGGCTGAATTGAGAGCTTCTCATTTGGTTTGTAATCCCAGCCCCATTCAATGTTGTAGAGATATTCAGGCTTTAGTTCAGGATTTATAACTTTAAAACCACCTTTTACCTTCCCGGAACGGCACATATCGTCCAAAATCGGTGGACGAAAACCTCCGGCCAGTGATACAAAAGTTCGTAAAGAAGGTTTAAATGTGTATTGTACGGATAGCTTTGGACTGAATGCGGTCCAGTTTTTTTCAGTAATATTCACATCTTCATATAGTTTCATATACTCTGATGAAACAGAAGGTGTTTCAACAAAAAACTGACCTTCTCTGTATGATGCCATATCCATACGTATTCCGGTAATAAATTTTAACTTTGGCGTAAACGGTACAAATTCTCCCTGAAGAAAAGCACCCCCCGAGAAAAGCTTTCCTTTGTTATGGATAACATCCGAAGAGGTGAGATAAATATCAGAGGCATCTACACTTCCTTGTTTTGCGTCAAGGCCTGCTACTAATGTTGTTTTGTCCGAAATCTTAAGATTCAGATTAGCCAAAACACCCATATCAACACGGGTTGACGTAACGTCGTACAATGTGTAAGTATTGTCTTTAATATATTCGTTTTGAGCCTTGTAATCTTCCTGAATGTAAAACATACTTACATTCAATTCTCCCTTTTTCAGTTGATTGCGATAGAGGGTTTTTAGTTGCCATGTGTCGTGTTCGGTATAATTTCCAAGCTTTTCATATACAGTTTCTCCTCCTCCGCGTTCATCATCATAGCGTAATATATCAAGTTCAATGGTTTGTTTTTCGTGCAGTACCAATCCTATTTTTCCGCCAATACCATATTCTTTCAGGTAGTTGGCAACGGTATAAGGCGTTTTAAATGCATCGGAAGTAGAAACATATCCGTCACTTTTTGTTCGGAAGCCGTTGAGTGTCCAGTAAAATTGGTTGGTTTCTGAAAGTGATTTACGTCCTGAAAGATTTAAACCAATTCTCCATGTATTATACGTTCCGAACTCACTCCATGCTTTCATTCCGAAAGGTTTATAAGGTTTACGGGTAATAATATTGATAACTCCACCCATAGCATTCCCTCCATACAGCGATGAAACCGGACCTTTTATTACTTCCATACGGTCAATCAGATCTTTATCGAAAAGGTTCCAGTTTACAGTACCGCCGTCCGTTTTGTTTACCGGAACGCCATCTACAAGCACCAGTGTTCGAGCTTGATCTTTACCACTTAATCCTCGCAATGTAACGGTAGCCTTGTTGGAAAAAATCCCGAAAGGCCTGTTTACGTTTACTCCGGATAAGAGTAGAGATTGATCCGGTGTTTGTCCCGGAGTAGCTTCTATCTGAGTTTGATTTATTACAGTAATACGGGTTGGAATTCTGTCGATGCGCGAGTCGGTACGGGTTGCAGTAATCACAACCGGATTGATCTCGATTACATTGGGTTGCATTTCAATTTCGATTATATCTTTTAACTCTTTTTTTGAAATTTGATACCTTTTGAGCAAAAAACCTTCACCTTGAATAAAAAGTTCGGGTTTTTGAATGTTCTGCGGAATTTCAAGTTTAAATTGTCCCAATGAATTGGTAATCGTTTGTCTTTCGGTGGAAATCAATTGTACTTTAACTCCTTCCAGCGATTGATGCTGATTATTTTTTACGACTCCTCTCACAACAGTTTGTGCAAAAAGAGAAGAAGAAATCAGGATGCAAAAAAGTAGCAATGCCGATAAGTAATATTTAGACTGTAACATCTTTAACTGTTTTTGAAAGATTTGTATCGGGAATAACAACACGCAGCATTTATTTCAGAATGCTGATTCAGAATATACAAAAAGGGAGCATATACTTCGTTTCCAGAAATCAACGCTCCCTTTTGAGATAAATATTATCGAACGATTACTTTTTGAGTATAAGAGTCGTCTTCCAACATAAAGCGGAAGAAATAGATACCAGAACCATATTGGTTCATATCCAGTGAAGATGGCAGAATACTATTCTCGAATTTTGCAACTTCAATACCTTGAGTATTAAATATGTGTAATCCCTTTACTTCTTCGGTAAAAGAAAGTGTAAGCTTTCCGTTACTTGGATTTGGATAAACACTAGCTACGTTGGTATAAAGAAGTTGTTCAATACCTGAAACAGCAATTCCTTTAATGTAAATGTCATCAATTTTTGAAACAGCAGCAGCATCCACAACGGTACCATTCAAATTATTGTTTGAGGTCATAATCCAACGGATATATGCTGAAGAAGTAGAATTTTCCATTTGAACTGGAAGTGCTATACTTGCTAAAACGCCTGTAGTCCAATCGTTTCCAATCGTAACAGTTCCATTCGTTAAGTCAGCCCATTGACCACCGCTCATCTTCCATTGAACTTTGAAATCTTTTGGACCTACAGGGTTATTACCCGAACGTTGTTTGGAAGAGAGAGTCAGACTTGTAAAACCCTGGGTCTTAAATTTAATTGACCAGTATTTTAAATTCTGACCATTGTCCCAGCCTGTAGCCGTAGCAGCATAGTCGCCGGTTGTAACTCCATTAGTGTAGGTAAGAACACGAATATTTCCTGTTGAATCTTCAGCTCTGATAGAACGAGAATTGTTTCCGGTACTGTAAAGATTTGCCAAAGTATCAGCAGCAGTTCCTGTCGGGAATGTCCATGCAACAATGTTATCCTGAGCACTTAAACTCAATCCGATAAAAATAAAGAATGCAAAGAATAGATTTTTTTTCATAAGTGTATGTATTTATGGGTTATTGTTGAATTTTTAGATCGAATTTCACCCAACCGTTTTCCTGTTGAGCACTTACTTCTTTCACTTTAATTAAGCCTTTTTTCCCTGAGCTTGTCTTAAATGGGATTACCTGTCCGGCGGCGGCATACTTATATTTCCGGCTACTGATTCCGGATCCACTATGAAATGCAGCCGACAATAAACTGTCATTCATTGCCTGATCAAAAGCCGAAATCGAAACCTGAGTTGCATAATCCCAATCCGTATAATTTTTGGTAGTCCAGCTCGTTAGTGAAGGGAAATAGACCGGGGCATCATAGTCGCCTGCTGACGAAAAAGTATAGGAAGGAGTCCCGCTGGCTACGTAGTAATACATTAAAACATCAACGTTTGCCTGATTTAATGTTGCATTTGTCGTTGTGTAAACAGTGGGAATAAAAGGATTTAAAAACGAACCATATTGCGTATTTGCCTGCATTCCCAGAACAATATTCTCGAAAGAGTGAATTGGATTATAGGAAACGGTAGTATCATAAGTTTTTAAGCTTAGTGAAACTTTTTGTCTGTTTCTATCCATTACCGAAATAATCCAGGTAAGAGAATCGCCCCAGACATTCTGGATTATTTTGGTGATATTAAGTTGTTGAACATTATATCCCTCATCGAGGATTGTTTTCTCACCTTGTTTGTTTTTACACTTGATTGTAAGATTAGTAATATTTGCACTTTTCCCTTCTGCGATAATTCCGAACTTTACGATATGGTTTTGCAGATATACGCCATCGGTAGTAAACGTAACTTCACTTTTTAAAGCCAATACAGGAGGATTTTCTTCTTCATCCTTTTTACAGGAAGCAAGTATAATTCCTGCGAATGCAAGAAATATGAAACAGTATCTGAGTGAATGCATTGGATGTGTTTGATTTTACATATCGAATTGCAAAAATAGGATTTTTTAAATGCAAATGAAAATAGTAATTTTATTTTTAAGAGTCAGTTTTTCAGTTGGTTGAATATTTTGATGATGTTTTGGGTCTCTGGATTGGTTTTTAATCTTTAAATTATCACCTGTAACATATTAATTTGAAATAAAAGATCGTTACTTGTTATTGAAAGGTTATACATACAATACAGGGCCGATTGGAAATGCCATTATGGTACTAGTCCAAGAATAACTCTGGAATTTAGAGTTCACACAGGTGAAATAAGCAATTTTGTATTTTTTTTATAAAATTTGATTATAAAATAAAATTGAGGTGAACGTTTTAAACACAAGGCATTTTGAGAATAAAATACACAATATTGATTTATAATACAATAAATTTAGATACGAAAGGATTGAATGAATGAATAACCGATAGATGAGGTTTGATGAAAAAAACTACATTTGCATAACCCAAATTTAAAATAATGACAAACCTTCTGAAACAAAGTTTTCTGGGAGCGATTTTTGTATTGATTGCTTTTACCCAGCTCACTGCCCAAAGCAAAGAATATAAGGGTTTATTGTGGGAAATCTCCGGTAACGGAATGAAGAAACCTTCTTATCTCTATGGTACAATGCACGTTAGTAAAAAACTTGCATTCAACCTTTCTGATACGTTTCATCTAGCCGTTCGTAATTCTGATTATATCTGTCTTGAAACAGATCCTGACACATGGTTGGATTACTTTTTGAATCCTGAATTTATGCAAATGGTTATGCCTTCTTATTGGAGTAATGACTCCAGGGACTTTTACAAAAAGATTTTTCCGATTAGTTTTCCCGAACCCATTGTATTTCAGTCATCTTTCGATCACAACCCTGAAATGCTCAATAGTTTACTGTATCGATTTGAGGCCGGAAATGATAACTATGAGGAAAATACGTATCTCGACATGTTTATTTATCAGTACGGAAAAAAGTTGCGTAAGAATATCTCTCAACTCGAAACAGAAAGAGAATCAATGGGTTTGATGTTGAAAGCAATTGACGCTACCCGTGAAAATAAAGAAGAAAACTGGGGATCCAAGTTTTTTGAAAAGTTAAACAAAGAGAAAAAAGACTTAGGGGAGTATCTTGAAGATATCTACCGAAAGGGAGATTTGACGAAACTCGATTCGGTGAATAATCTGATGTATGCACCTTCGTATTTTAGATATTTTATTCAGGAACGTAATAAAAATATGGCTCGCCGAATGGATTCGCTGATGAAAATGGGTGCCGTATTTGCAGGTATTGGAGCATCACATCTTCCCGGAAACTACGGCGTATTAAATTTACTTCGCGAAAGAGGTTATGCTGTTCGTGCGATTGTTCATTCAGAGGGGAAGGTGGCCAAAAAACTTAAAAAAGAGATTGATCAAACTGTTCTCCCGCTTGCACTTCATCAATATACGGCTCCGGATGGCTTATTTACAGTTAATGTACCCGGAAAGCAACTTGAGATACCGTTTGTAAACGGTGTACATGCTTTGACGTTTCCTGATATGGCGAATGGTGCAGCTTATTGGATTATCCGTATCTCCACATTTGGAAAATTAATGGGCAAGACTGAGGAGTATGTTTTAAAACAGGTTGACAGTCTGCTTTATGAGAAAATACCTGGTCAAATACTTAAAAAAGAACTGATTCGTAGCAATACGGGTCTTCCGGGATATGATATTTTATCAAAAACCAAAAGAGGAGAGCTTTTGCGTTTCAAAATTTTCTCAACTCCAATAGAATTTATTATTTTCAAGATGAATGGTCAGGATGAATTTGCATTGGGAAAAGAACCACAGGAATTTTTTAACTCAATTAAATTCAAACCATTGAATGATAATAATTGGGTTCCTCTTCGTTCAAATTTTGCAAGTGCTTCTGTCTTATTTCCATCAACCTTTAAAGTCGATAAAAAAGAATCAATCGTAACGTATCAGGCAGTGGATGATAAAGGTGCATATTTGTTCCAGTCAACAGCCTATCATGATTACAAATACATTGAAGAAGATACTTTTGAGCTTGGACAAATTTCATCGCAATTTATAAAAAACTTCGCAATCAATGAGTTATCTAAAAGCTACGGTACATATAAAAAGTATCCCTGTGCCGATTTAAAATATAAACTCACCAACGAAGAAAGCTACCTGTATCTGAAAATTGTAATCCGTGGCCCCTATTTTTATCTGTTAGCAGCCAAAACTGCCGAATCTTCAGTACCTGAAAAGTATTTCAATTCTCTTGAATTTACAAATCCGGTTTATATTTCAGGATTAGCACCTTACGCCGATACCAACCTTCGTTTTGTTGGATTATTCCCGCGTAAGGAGATTGACAAACGAGAGAAGTATCAAACAATTATTGAACTTTACAATCCTCGTATTATTGGAATTGAAAAGCCTAAAGCTGAAGATAAATACAAATATCAGAATGCAGCTTATGTACTCGCACCTGATAAATCTACCGAATCAATAAAGCTTGATTATGAGAAGTTCCACAAGTTCGACTCACCAAAGGATAAAGATAAATTCTGGGAGCAACAGGAAAATAGCTTCCAGTTCTCAAAGGATATGAAATTTACAAAGAAAAGTATCAAACAGCAGGGTGATCAGAGTGTTTATGAGGCTTTGATCTGTGATTCAACAAGCTCGAGAGCAATCAAGGTGAAAATGATCCAGAAAAATGGCTCGCTTTACACGATGAGGGTTGTTACTGACACTATGGAAACAATAACCCCATGGGTAAAATCATTCTTCGAAACCTTTCAGCCGATTGATTCAATGACAGGAACAGACCTTTTTTCTGACAAAACCAAACTCTTCATTGAAGCATTGAAAAGCAGCGATACAACATTAAAGAAACAGGCAGAAGAATCGTTTGATGAGTTTGCTCCAAAAGATAAAGATGCCGCCCAGATGATCGCATTCATCAAAAGTCCTGAATACTTCAACGTGAGTCTCGAAAAACGTTCATTATTTATCTCAAATGCAGGTTTGATTCATCATCCTTCTATAATTCCATTCCTGAAAGAACTTTACCATAAAAATAGTGACACATCCACGATCCAGATTGCAATATTAGATGCACTTGCAAGTAACAGAACCAAAGAAGCAACGACTGCTTTCCTGGAGCTTATAACCAAAGAAACACCTTTGTCAAGTGATGAAATATCAATATTTTACCCGTATAACGATACGGTAGAACTTGCTCAATATCTATTTCCCGGGCTTTTGGAAATCACAAAATATAATGAGTACAAAAGCAATGTTTACTGGACATTAGCAGGTGTAACCGATAAAAAACTCATTACTCAGGATAAAATTCTTCCATATAAGACCAGAATTTTAAAAGATGCAAACGATGAATATAAGCGTCTGTTAAACAATATAGAAGCCAAAGAAGATGATGACAAATATGCTGGTTATTCAAATTATGATGAAGAAAAAGAGGATAACCTGAAATCGCTTTATAGTTCTTCGGAATCACATCAGCTTATTAATGCTTTTTGCAGAATTTTAATTCCGATGTACAAAGATCCGGCTGTAAAATCTTATTTTGAGAAGCTTGAAAAAGTAAAAGATGATCAGCTGAAACTCTTCCTGAATCTGTTGTATGCAAAAAATAAAATTGCAGTACCAGATACCAATTGGAAATATCTGGCTAAAAAAGATAATTTCAGAGGAGTTCTTTATACAGAGCTAAAGAAGATGAAAATGCAAAATAAGATAGATTCTACCTATAAAAATCAAGCTTCATTTGCGGTGGCATCGCTCTATAATCCAACCGGAAGCGAAAAACTCACCGGAAACAAAATAGACAGTATTCAATTTATTTCCAGTAAGTTTGTGAAGATAAAAGGGGGAGAAGGTTATGTATATTTCTACACTTACCGCTACAAAGATTATGAGGATGAAACAAAATACGGATTTGCTTACACAGGATTGATTCCTTCAGATAAGTCAAAATATGAGCTGGTTTCAGGGATTGATCTTGTTGAATCAGAAGAATATGATCCTAAAACAACTACTGTTGAAGAAATGATCGACGAATCATTAGAGAACATTCTTCTGTACAAACGACTCAGAGCAAATGGATACAAGCAAAACTTTAATTTTGATTTCTAGAACCTAAAAGAAGAGGCAGCTTGAAAAGACCTCACTTTTACAAAATTTCCGACTTCACTCAACTGACAATGTATTGAATAATAGTGCCATTTGAGTGAAGTCGAAATATTTTCGGATCATTGTGTTTATGAAAGTTTCATTGTTTAGTACTGCATTGACCAATTAAGTGAAAATTGAAAAAATCGCCCGGGAGAAGGGTATCCCTTCCGGTCAATATATTTTTTATCGAAAACGTTTTCTACAGAGAAGGATGCAACGAAAAATGGATTTAGTTTGTATCTGATATTGGCATTCAACAACGAAATTGCTTCCAGTTCTATTGTATTTCCATCGTCGAACCACTGCTTCCCAATGTACTGATAACTCACAGATCCATTCAGTTTTTCCTTACTGAAAACCAGTTCTGCCGTAAACTGATGATCGGGGACTTCCATGAGTTTTTTGCCGGAAAGATCAAGCGAATCTGACGGTCCTTTTTTATATTCGGTAATTTTGGAAGTATTGAAGTTGTAAGATAAATTTAGCTGAAGCTGTTTTAGTATATGATACTGAGTACCTATTTCAAACCCCAAAATTCTTACGTTAGATATATTTTGTCTTTTTAGCACGGGTTTCAACGTATTTTCACCAACATCTGCAGAATCGCCTGTGGAAACCTGATACTGAAAATCGTTGCCATAGGAGATGTATAATGAGGGTTTTAGTATAAATTTTTTACCAATGAATGATGCAGAACCTAACTCAAATGTAGTGATCGATTCAGGTTCTAAAGATGGATTAGCCAGTTTCATACCTTTCCTTATTTTTCCTGTGCGAACCATGTCATCCAATCGGGGAGGCATAAATCCGGTTGCGGCTGAAGCAAATACACTGTGATTTTCGGATAGCCTGTATCTTAATCCAAACTTTGGACTGAACTGAGTCCACGAATTTTCAGGAAAATATCCTTGGAAAGGGATGCTTGCTGAACCGATTACGGAAGCATTTTCGATAAAAAATTGCCCATCTTTGAATCTTGCATGATCAATTCGAAACCCTCCGGATGCAAAAAGCTTGTTTTTAACCAGCGGATAATCAGCATGAATAAAACCAGAATAGAAAAGTAATGTTCCTTTGTTGGAAATCAGATCGGTAGAAGTAAAGTATTGATCGTAAGAATCCTGTGACCCTGATTTAACATCAAATCCTACTGTGAAAATATCGTTCAGTAAATGAGGTTTGAATGAAAACCAGATGCCCATATCGGAACTGATTGTGTGAGTGTCATACAAACGATAAACACCACTTTGATTTACACTTTCATTTTGTTTAAAGAAAATTTCACGATTCAGAAAGGCCTTTAAATCAATTGTTCCCAAGGATAAATCATTCAGGTAGGAGACATTCAAAAAGTGAGTTTCAAAACGATTGTATGTGCCGTCATCTTCATAAACTTTAATGCCTTCTCCTCTGCGATCGTCAAAATACCGGTACGATACAATCAATTTATGCTTTTCCGAAAATCTGTAGCCCAGGCTTCCTTCAACAGCATACTCTTTCAGAAATGCTTTTGTGCAGGTTGAATCTCGTGTTGATTCAGATTCAAGAATATAGCCATCACCTTTGCGATAAAATGCAGTTAAATTATAAAACAATCCTTTCCCTTTTTTAAGTTGATTCCCCTGAAAGCGGAACCGACCGGAGTACATGCCCATAGAGCCCAGTCCCAGATTCGCAGAAATGAGTTTTGCCGTATCTGTTTTGGTTAAAAGATTGATAACACCTCCCATTGCATTGTTGCCATAAACAGAAGAAGCCGGGCCTTTCAAAACTTCTACTTTTTCCAGCTCATCAGGAAATAGCAAATGCCAGTTAACAGAACCTCCCGAAGATTGGTTGAGAGGAACTCCATTGAGCATTACCAAAACACGGGAGCTGCCATTTAGTCCTCTCATCGTTACAGCAGAATTCCGTGAAAAGATTCCCCAGCTTCGGTTTACAAATACCCCGGGAATCAGGCGTAATGCATCATCAACATTAAAAAGCGGCATTGCTTCTAATTCTGATTTGTTTCTCGATTCAAGTTGTGATGGGATTTTATCTATGCTTGCAGGAAATCTTGAAGAAGTAACCACAAACTCTTTCAGCTTCAGCTTCCATGCAACCGAATCCTGTTGCGCTTTCAGATGGCTTAACGAAAAAAGTAATATCAATGCTAAAGAAATTCTGCGCATCGTTATTGTTGGTATTTTATTTCGAAAATAATATCTCCGGATTGTTGTCCAGTCACCTGCTTTACTTTGAAGATTCCCAGTTTATTCGAAGCCGTTTTAAAGTAGTAACAATCGTTGGCAATCAGAAATTTTGCCTTACGTTTCGCGAGAGAAGGTACATAGTTTGCAAGCAAAAGACTATCATTTTGCATAGAGTCAAATACTCCGGAGGCTAAGGATGCGTAAATGAATCTGGTTTCACGTTTTGTGCCCCAATTTAAGGGTGAAAAGGGATCCGGATAAATTCCTGTTTCGATATTTGCTCCAGGTGATGCCAGTGTATTTCCTTCAGGACCAAAATAATAGCAGATGTCAATCAGATTCTGATTGAGAGAAGCAGCTTCAACACTGTAAACAGAATCATTTCCGAGCGCACAGAATCCTCCGTAAACCGTATTTTGCTGTGCGCCTAATTGAATAGTCCTTACCGTAGTCAATGGATTGAATGCCGAAACAGTATCACTCTTTAAATGGATAGTCCTGATCGAATTTGCTCCGTTTCTGTCGCGAATCAGAAAAGTCCAGCTTTCGTCCTTTGCTACAGTTTTATTAAGAATTCCATTCCATGAAAAAGAGGAGGAATGCATGGCTGAATCAAGGTAACGCACTTCCGTTCCGTTATTTACAATGATTACGAAATTTGTCAGATCTGCAGAGCCTTTTTCAGCACTCAGCTTTACCTTAAAACTTTCACCGGGTTTGAGAATCGTATCATTTGAGAGATATCCTGATTCTGAAATCAAATGAATTAGAGGTGGTTCATTGTTTTCATTCTCTTTGCAGCCTGCCATCAGGAAAAACAACAGAATTATTCCGATATGAATATATTTACATTTCGTAACGGATAAAAACAGAAAGATAATCCCACGTCTCATAGTAATGATCAGGATTATAAATACCTGCGAATTAATTTTGTGCCAAAAAATGCGATACAAACTCCTGCTAAGCCGAATAAAAAGAAGCTGATATGAGGATATACGAATCCAAATTTCAGAAATGCACCTTTCAGCGGGATGATGGATAACAGTCCAAGAATCATACGTACAAAGGGAATGAGAGCGTAAGATAATCCACCTGAAATAATCAGCAGAAAAGTGTTTTTAATCTTCTGAGTCCGCATTAAATCGAATGTAAATCCTGGAATTGTATAAACAAGAGAAGCTAAAGGATCTTTAAATCCTAAAAATGGCATCAGTAAAGCAAAACCCATGCCCATTGACATAATACTTCCGGCATAGGAAAACCGGGAATTGTATTTTCCTGAGAACAACAATGCCATGAATACTAAGCCATGATGACCGGGCATACTTATTCCGGCTTTAAATTTGGCATGAAAAAGGATAGCCAATGCTCCTGTAAAGAATAGAAGTAAGAATTCTAAACTATACGGAACACTTTTAAGAAGATATAGACTTGACGTATTCTTTTCCAGCTGATTTCCATCGTATGTTTTCATCTTGATTTTCCTCCACGTACAAAGTTACTTTTTTATTTTTCATCACAGGTCTGAACCAATCGTTCAGGGTTAAAAAATCATTATCCGGAACTTCTGTTTCTGAGATATGCCGGACTACTTCAATTGGCACAATTTTTTTCAGTTCAGATATTTTCCAGATTCCTTCAGTATCCCGAAGGTTTTTAAGCCATAGCAAACGGCCATCTGATCCCCACATTTTCAAACCCACTGCGGCTAAAGCTCCGATAACTCCGCATTTTGTTCCTAATAAGCCTTCGAGGTAAATAGTTTCTTGTTTGGCCAAATTAAGAGCATCATCCATTTTAAGAATCATCTTTTTAGCCGATAGTCCCCAATTAATAATGCTTTGAATATTTTTTTCAGGTGCAAAACATAAGCCAACATCAGAACCATCAGCTCCTTCGCGACTTAGAAATTCGCGACAAAAAAGACGTACTTCATCCGGATTTTCACAGAGTACTTTCATGCATGCAGAACTATTATGCGAAGTATAAGGAATATCAGGGTGAACCAAAAGCTGATGGCGCGTAACACTCACCATTTCGGCAATATTTTTTTCCATCAGCAGGTGTCCTAATCTGCGAACCAGATGCCCTGTTCCGCGGCTTTGGAGATTATCTGTATCGTCAATTCCGATCAGACAGGCATTACTCATCGTCGTCTCTTTTGGGAAGTTTAGAGCGGAACTCTTCGAAGGCATTTTCTACTTCATCATCAAGACGTTTGTGTAATGCTTCATAAGCTTCCAGTAGTTGTTTGGCACGAGGAGTGAGAGTGGATTGCCCTCCATCTTTTCCTCCCCGGTGCTTGTCAGTAAGTTCGTAGCCAAGCAATTCTTCAGCTTTTTTGATATCTCCCCAGGCTTTGCGATAACTTAAACCCAATACATCGGCAGCAGCAGCAAGCGAGCCTTTCTCCTCAATGGTTCGCAACAACTTATATTTTCCTTCCCCCAAAATACCTTCTCCTGCGATGTTTGACAGCCAGATTTTGTAGTTGAGTAAAACTCTGCTCCGTTGAGCCTCGTGTTTGGGTTTCATAATCTGGAATTATTTATAAAGGCAACGATAAGAGGTGTCACCTTCGCATTTTACCTTAAACTTTACATCTTTGGCCACTATAAAGGTGTCAAATTCTTTATAGGCTTTCCATTCGGTTTCACCAGGAAGCTGTACATGAAGAGTTCCTGATGTTATCGTCATGTATTCTACTGTATTTGTTCCGAATTCATATTCGCCAGGAGCCATTACCCCAATAGTTGCACGACCTTCACCTGTTTCGAAAGCGATTGATTTTACTTTACCGCCAAAATATTCATTTACGTTAAACATGTTGTATGTGTTTATGGTTATAATTTAATAAGTTAGGATTAATTTCTGTTGCTTTTGCAAATATAAACCTTTCTGATTCGATCTGTAAAATCACGGGTTCCTCCTCCGTTTTCAATTACACGAAACAGTTCGTTGTCCGATTGCTTGAATTTAGAACCAAAAATGTAATCAAGGTTATAATAATCAAGAAGTTGTTTGCATATTATTGCAGATGGACCCAAGAGAAATTTTTTACAATTGATTTGAGTTGGATTTAATAAACTATTAAATGTTTGGTTATACATTGTAGTAGCTGTGAAAATAAGTGCATCAGCATTTGCAAGATATTCTTTCTTTTTACTTTCCGGAATTATTTCCGGATCATCTGATAATGGGTCAAATATAGAAAGAGGAAAACCATTATTTCGAAATTTTTGTACCAGTGATGGAAAAAATCCAATCAATACAATGTTTTTGAATTGCGAAAAATCAATCACATCAAAAATATCTCCTTCACCATCTTCTGCTTCGTGATTAAAACTTGCATTAAAATAAGCATTTATCAAAACCCGATGTGAATTATTCCGCAAATCAATTTCTGTAGGGAATGCTCTAAAATGTTGATTTTCATTATTGAAATGGGAGCATACTCCAATATTTCCATTTGTGAGTTCCAGTATAAATGAACGTTCTCCAAAACACCAGCGGGAAACGAAAGATGCGTTGAAAGGGAACTTGTCTAACAGAAACTTTAGAGGATCAGCCATGATTTAATTAATTTTTGGCAAATCTAATCACTATTTGGTTATTTACACGATATGTTTATCTTTGCATATCGAAAATATCAAGAGATTGTACAAACTATCAATGCAAAAATTTGTTTGTAAAATCAGTAAAACAAAAGGTATATGAATAATGCAATTTTTTCATTTGAGCGTCCGAAGAATGAATCTGTAAAAGCGTATGCACCAGGCTCCGAAGAACGAAAACTGCTCAATGCTGAACTTGAACGACAATCTGCTCAGGTTTTGGATATCCCATTAATTATTGGCGGAAAGGAGATTAGAACCGGGAAAACCGGAAATATAGTGATGCCACATGACCACGGACATATATTGGCAACATACCACATGGCAGGAGAGAATGAAGTACGAATGGCAATAGAAGCAGCTCTTAAAGCTCGCAAATACTGGGAATCTGTATCGTGGGTTGAGCGGACGTCCATTGCACAAAAAGCAGCAGAACTGATTTCAAAAAAATATCGATATATTCTTAATACGGCTACAATGCTCGGACAGAGCAAAAATGCATATCAGGCAGAAATAGATTCAGCGTGTGAAACCATCGATTTTTTACGGTTCAACAACTATTTTGCAACTGAAATTTATAACGATCAGCCTTTATCCGAAGAAGGAATAATCAATCGTACAGAATATCGTCCTTTGGAAGGATTTGTACTTGCAATTACTCCGTTTAATTTTACAGCAATTGCTTCAAACCTGAATATGTCCCCGATTTTGATGGGAAATGCAGTAGTTTGGAAACCTTCCACAACCTCTATACTTTCTAATTATTATCTGATGCAGGTATTTAAAGAAGCGGGAATTCCTGATGGAATTATCAATTTTATACCGGGTTCAGGTGCTGTAATCGGGAATGTTTGTTTGAATCATAAAGAATTTGCTGGCTTACACTTTACAGGCTCAACCGGGACGTTTAACCATATCTGGAGAACCGTAGGTGGCAATCTGGCAAATTATCGTTCATATCCCAAGATGGTGGGAGAAACCGGAGGGAAAGATTTTATTTTTGTTCATCCGTCTGCTCATACCAAAGAGGTTTCTACAGCAATTATCCGCGGGGCATTTGAATACCAGGGACAAAAATGCTCGGCAGCTTCTCGTAGCTATATTCCGAAATCAATCTGGCCACAAATTTGGAAAGAGATGAAGGAAATGCTTGCGCAGATTAAGGTTGGAGATGTGAAAGATTTTTCAAACTTTATGAATGCGGTAATTGATGAAAATTCTTTCGATAGCATTATGACTTATATCCAAAAAGCAAAAGATGCTTCTGATGCTGAGGTAATATGGGGAGGAACAGGGGATAAGTCGAAAGGATATTTTATCCAGCCAACTGTTATTTTAACATCAAATCCTCATTTCATAACCATGGAAGAAGAAATTTTTGGTCCGGTAATGACGATTTATTTATACGAGGATAATGATTTTGATAAAACGCTTGATATATGCGATCAAACTTCACCTTATGCATTAACAGGAGCTATTTTCTCTTCTGATCGTGAAGCATTGAATCATGCTTGCCGTAAACTCAGATATGCAGCCGGGAACATTTATTTTAATGATAAACCAACCGGAGCAGTTGTAGGCCAGCAACCATTTGGAGGTGCCCGTGCATCAGGTACAAACGATAAAGCCGGGAGCCATCTCAACCTTATTCGTTGGACGAATCCGAGAACCATTAAGGAAACTCTGCTCCCTCCAACTGATTTTAAATATCCTTTTTTGAGAGAAGAATAACAACTTAATTTATAAACGAAAAAAGAGCTTTATCTTTATAATAGGATAAAGCTCTTTTTTATAATACCTGTTGTAAATTATGAAAAAAATCGAATCTATTTTTCCGAGCAAAAGCGCGATACCTGAATTATATAGTGTGAATTTTCCAATAGAACAAAGAGAGTACCTAATTAATGGAGAACTGAAATTCTGGTCAGATGATTTCCAAAAGGTTTATTCACCTTTATTTGTCAGGAATAATAATGAGTATGACAATTATATAGGTTTTTATCCAAAAATGGACAAAAACACGGCGCTGAATGCATTAAATGCTGCTTGCGAAGCATTTAATTTTGGTAAAGGAGAATGGCCATCCATGAACGTGGAAAAAAGAATCGGGTGTATGAAGAAGTTTGTTCTTTTAATGAAAGAGCAACGTAATGAGGTTGTGAAGTTGTTAATGTGGGAAATTGGGAAAACATTCAAAGATGCTGAAAAGGAGTTTGACCGTACGATAGAATATATTTATGATACAATAGATGCATTTAAAAATCTGGATAGAGAATCTTCTCGTTTTACAATTTCACAGGGAATTATTGCTCAAATCAGAAGAGCACCACTGGGAGTTGTTTTATGTATGGGCCCTTTTAATTATCCTTTAAATGAAACATTTACAACATTGATTCCCGCGTTGATAATGGGAAATACAATAATATTTAAACCTCCTAAGCTAGGAGTATTGTTACATTATCCTTTGTTAAAAGCATTTAAGGATGCATTTCCGGCAGGTGTTATAAATACCGTTTATGGGGAAGGTCAGCGAGTTATTACTCCTTTAATGGAGTCAGGAAAAATAGATGTTCTTGCTTTTATTGGATCTAGTAAAGTAGCTGACATCCTTAAAGTTCAGCATCCAAGGCCTCACCGAATGAAATGTGTATTGGGTTTAGAAGCTAAAAATCCTGCAATTATTTTATATGATGCAAATTTAGACGAAACTGTAAGCGAATGTATTACAGGAGCATTGTCTTTTAATGGGCAAAGATGTACTGCATTAAAAATCATATTTGTACACGAGAGCATTTCTGAAAAGTTTATTGAAAAATTATCTGTTGAGGTTGAACGGTTAAATATTGGAATGCCATGGGATTCAGATGTTCACATTACGCCACTTCCCGAGCCAGATAAAGCCAGGTACTTATCAGGATTAATAGAAGATGCTTTGAAAAATGGAGCTACTCTAGTAAATCAGTCAGGAGGATTAACCAATAGAACTGCATTTTTCCCTTCGGTATTAAAGAATGTAAATCCGAATATGAGAATCTATTGGGAAGAACAATTCGGTCCGGTTATTCCCGTAGTAACCTATAAAGATATTCAGGAACCGCTTAATTATGTTGTAAATTCTAATTATGGACAACAAGCAAGTATCTTCGGAAAAGACTCAACAGTCATTTCTATATTAATAGATGCGCTTGTTAATCAGGTTTGTAGAGTTAATATAAATACTCAGTGTCAACGTGGTCCGGATAATTTTCCTTTTACCGGAAGAAAAGATTCTGCAGAAGCTACGCTATCAGTAAGTGATGCCTTACGTGTTTTTTCAATCCGAACATTATGTGCTGCAAAAGAAAATGATCTGAATAAGGAAATCATTCGCGATATTTTGAAAAACAATAAATCAAATTTTCTTTCAACAGATTATATTTTATAGAGGTCACATTTCAGTGATTGATACGGATCTACAAAAAGATAAAGGGCTTTATACTGAGGTATCGGTATAAAGCCCTTTCTGAAATTGCCGGAGCCACTCATGGGACTCGAACCCACGACCTACGCATTACGAGTGCGTTGCTCTACCGACTGAGCTAAAGTGGCGGCTGAAAATTAACTATGCAAAGTTAGAAAAATATTGCGCTATAGAAATAACCGGGCTAAAAAATATCGGATAAATCTGTTCTAAGCATAAAAAAATAAGGCTCTCAAGTGGGGTGGAAAGCCTTATTAGATCGGTTTAGTTAATGCCCTTATATTTTTACAGAGTGAAAGAGCATAATTGTTAAGGCATCAAAAATAAGAACTAATTTGACATGACCAAATAGTTTGACAATAAAAAATTAACTGAAAAATCACATTTAAAATGTAAGTATCTTAATATCTGTAAAATAAAAAAGGAGACCTGAATTGTTTTAGGTCTCCTTTTTTTAGAATAAGTTAACAAATCTACTTGATAACTCCTAATTCTTTACCAACTTTTGTAAAGGCAGCAACACATTTGTCGAGGTGTTCTGTTTCGTGTGCTGCTGAAAGCTGTACACGAATACGTGCCTGATCTTTCGGAACAACCGGATAGTAGAATCCAATAACATAAATACCTTCTTCGAGCAATTTTGCAGCTACCTGTTGTGATAATTTTGCATCATACAGCATTACTGCACAAATTGCAGATTGTGTTGGTTTGATGTCAAAACCTGCTGCTTTCATTTTTTCAACAAAATAAGCAGTGTTTGAATGTAATTTATCTTGTAACTCGTTGGTTTCATCCATCATTTCGAACATACGGATACCTGCAGCAGCTACCATTGGAGGAATTGAGTTTGAGAACAAGTATGGACGTGAGCGTTGGCGTAACATATCAATAACCTCTTTTTTACCGG
>Ga0209639_1001066_pt1 | contig 30957 bp, 25 predicted proteins | sample EPASupsiteHSE605_FD_187268 | JGI IMG/M metagenome (GOLD analysis project Ga0209639, IMG submission 187268) | Bioremediated contaminated groundwater from EPA Superfund site, New Mexico - Sample HSE6-05 (SPAdes) (version 2) | ecosystem: Environmental > Aquatic > Deep subsurface > Groundwater >... | reverse complement strand
TTCCAGAGAACGAGTGGGTTTATGGATATATATTGTCATATGGGAATTATGCCGAAGTACTGGAACCTAAGCATATTCGGGAAATTATCAAAAAAGAATTGGAAAATAGTTTGAAAAAATATTTATACAAATGGAATAAATATATACACCATTCCTGCAGGAAAATATGCTAAATTTGTAGTACAGGGTGATGTAGAGCAAGCGGTATCAGAATTTTGGTCGAAATTATGGTTGATGGATTTAGATAGAAAATATAGCTGTGATTTTGAAGAATATCAAAGTGACTGTGAGATGAGCAATGCAGAAATACATATTTACATTGCGCTTAACTAATTATAGTGCGGCTGGAGATGAGTAATTTGGATAAGCTAGATTATAGCATACGAAGAGTTATATCTGCCCAAGCAAAAACCAACTATCATTACAGTACCTGCTATACCATTTGTTATGATTGCTGGTCAAGGCGATCCTAATAGTGAGGAGTTTGCTCTTGCTACTGCCGCACTTTATAGTTTCAGTTATGGCGTGAAAATGTCATATAAGGATACTGATGTTCCAGCAGGGTATTACCATTACACTGTATTTCCCCTTGAAGGTGTATGGGACTTAGTTGATCATACAAAGTCTGTTACCGAAAAGCGCAACTTTAAATACAACATCATGATACGGCAGCCTGACTTTCTCACGGAAGAATTATTTTTGCAATTTGTAGCAAAAGTGAAGAAGAAAAAGCCAAACTGTTATTTGAATCAAATGGGGTTTAGTACTATTTCAGAGGGGCTATGTTGTCAAATGCTGCATATTGGTAGTTATGATGAAGAACCTATAAGCTTTGAAATGATGAAGCAATTTTGTAGAGAGAATGGATTTGAGCGAAGTTCTCATACACACAGAGAAATCTATCTTTCTGATCCACGTAAAATCGCATCAGATAAACTTAAGACGGTGTTGCGTTATAGGATAAAAAACAGCAATTTACCTTAAGTGAACATGTTTCTCTGCAAGAAAATTTCATAATTAAGATATTACGGAGGATAAAAAATTGCAGGATAAAACTGAATTAACCATTCATGCGTATAATGAAAATTTTTCTAATTTTAATAGTAAGTTTATGAATTATGGTCCTTACAGTAAGCAGGTTGCGGAATTTGCCAATTATTTAGATGATGGCTTTAAAATACTAGATATTGGGTGTGGTCCGGGCAATGTGGCTAAACAATTGTGTTCTTTAAAGCAACTCAACTATACAGGGATAGATCTTTCTTTCAACATGGTGGATGTAGCTAAACGGAATGTTCCGAGTGGTGTTTTTACGGTTCAAGATTCTAGAACAGCACATTTTCCAACAGAATATTTTAATGCAATTATACTCTCGTTTAGCATTGTTCACTTAGAGGATGAAGAAGCAAAAGTGGTATTGAAAAATGCAATAAGATGGTTACAGAATGGTGGATATATCTATTTAAGTTTTATGGAGGGGAAGAAAGCAGGGTTTGAGACAACAAGCTTTTCTTTGCAACCTATATATTTTAATTATTTTTATGAAGATGAAATCAAAAAGATCCTAAAAGAGTTTGGAATCGATTGCTTACGTAGTGTAAGACAAGATTATTTAGAACCTGATGGTAGCAATACTACAGATATTTTTCTTTTTGGACGAAAATGATTGTATTTTAATTAATGTGATAGCTAGGCTAGGTAAATTTTATATATTTCAATTTTATCATTTAGATTGTTAAGATTACTTTCCCATTTTGCCTTTTCTTTTTCAACAGCTAATTTTTGATGCTCTAATATTTCCAATCTTCACTGAATCGTGTAATTTCCTTGATATCTCAAGAAAGCGTATGTTTCAATATCTTTGACAGTTGAGGACGTTCCCTTTTATCACAATACTTAGGTAATAGTGCTGAACCACAGAAAGTGGAGGCGATTGTGATAAGTGAAGCTCCCTATTGCTCTCCTGGAGTATCTTGTATACAATGCAGGAAAATATATACAAAGTAAGTATAAATATGGTATTGTTGTAATTAAATGGGAAAAAGTACATAGGAGGAACGACAATGCCTATTAACCCTAGAAAATACTGTGAAGAACTCTATGAGAGAGTAATTAAAAGAAACGCAAATGAACCAGAATTTCACCAGGCTGTGCAAGAAGTGCTTGAATCTTTAGTGCCAGTTCTAGAGAAGAATCCAGAATATATTAATCTTGGAATAGTTGAAAGACTGGTTGAGCCTGAACGCCAAATCATATTTAGAGTTCCCTGGACTGATGATGCTGGTAAGATTCAGGTTAACAGAGGCTTTAGAATACAGTTTAATAGTGCAATCGGGCCCTATAAAGGCGGGCTTCGTTTTCATCCTACAGTTAATAGCGGTATCATTAAATTTTTGGGATTTGAACAGACATTGAAGAATTCATTGACAGGTTTGCCGATAGGTGGTGCTAAAGGCGGTTCGGATTTTGATCCGAAGGATAAATCAGATTCGGAAATAATGCGCTTTTGTCAAAGCTTTATGACTGAACTTTTCAGGCATATTGGGCAAGATATTGATGTCCCTGCTGGTGATATCGGAGTTGGTGGACGAGAAATAGGCTTTATGTTTGGTCAGTATAAGAGGGTTAAAAATGCTTATGAAGCAGGTATATTGACTGGTAAAGGCATAACATATGGAGGCAGCCAGGCAAGAACTGAGGCTACAGGATATGGCCTGGTCTACTTCATGGATGAAATGCTAAAGGAAAAAGACATGTCGTTTACCGATAAAACTGTAGTAGTTTCCGGTTCAGGCAATGTTGCCCTTTATACAACACAAAAGGTGCAGGAACTTGGCGGCAAAGTAGTTGCTTTGAGTGATTCTAGCGGTTATGTATACGATGCAAATGGCATTAATTTTGCTACCATGAAGCAACTTAAGGAAGTCGAAAGAAAAAGAATATCGGAGTACACAAAAATACATCCTACAGCCGAATATCACAAAGGATGCCAAGGTATTTGGACAATTCCTTGTGATATTGCGCTTCCGTGTGCAACCCAAAATGAAATTAATGAAGATGATGCAAAAATACTTGTGAAGAATGGTTGTAAGGCAGTCGGCGAGGGGGCTAACATGCCGACAACCCTTGAAGGAACTAAGGTATTCATAGATAATGGTATTCTATTTGGACCGGCCAAGGCTGCCAATGCCGGTGGTGTGGCAACCTCAGCTTTGGAGATGTCACAGAATAGTATGCGTTTAGCATGGACTTTTGAAGAAGTGGATGCTAAGCTAAAAACGATTATGATTAATATTTACAAAAATACTAGTAAAGCCGCTGAAGAGTACGGATATAAGGATAATCTTGTGGTCGGTGCTAATATTGCCGGATTTATTAAAGTCGCCGAAGCTATGAAAGCGCAAGGATTAGTATAGTAGATAATTGAATGCTTCCAAGGAAGAGCCAAACGGCCTCGACTCATTTCTTTTTTGAAAAGCACAGAACTCCTGACAAATTTTATTAATTTGACAGGAGTTCTGTGCTTTTCTAAGAAATAAAGTAAGGGGGGAATTAGGGGGACTGGTTGTCCTGTCCTGATAGAACATAATGTTTTCAGGAAGTTTAACAATTTGCAGGAATTTTGCATTTTTATAGTAAACTTAATAAGGATCATACATATTGTTTATTGAACTCACAAAATCATGAGGCCGCTGAAAAAGTTCTTGTCGTAAGGATTGCGATTTGGTAATTTATGAAAGAGGTGCAATGCATGCTTAAAAACAAACGACATAATACTCAGAGTCTGTATTTCTCGGAACAACTTACTGCTGCCCTGAAGAAAATTACCCACTATCCCCTGACCGTTATTGAAGCACCGATGGGCTATGGAAAAACGACAGCGGTTAAAGAATACATTGCTAATAGCGATTTTGAAGTACTTTGGCAAGCAGTATATGATAATGTCGACATGCACTTCTGGAGCAGTTTTTGTAAACTGTTTGTCGAATTGGACTTCGCCTGCTCAGTTAAGTTAGCGGAAGTTGGTATGCCGGAAGACAGTGCAACTAGGCGCGAGGTGGTAGACTGTATTGCTGGTATAGAACGCAGAAACACCACAATCTTGGTTATCGATGACTTTCACCTGATTACCAACACGGAATTACACGACTTTATCGTATATTTGGTTAAGAATGAAATTCCTGATTTTCATGTCGTTATCACGACGCGGATGGCCTCATTTGATAAGTTGGATGAACTGAAAATAAAAGGACTTGCTCTGCATATTACCCAAATGCTCCTGGAATTGCAGCCAACTGAAATTGCGAGATATTACCAGAAGTGCGGTGTTCGGCTAAAGCAAGACGAAGCCCACATTCTGTATGCCTATACCGAAGGCTGGATCAGTGCCCTATACTTGTGTTTGCTGGGTCTATTGCAAGATGGACGATTAGAGAGACCAGCCAATCTTCAGGAGCTTTTTTCCAAGGCTATTTTTCGACCGCTACCTGGTGAACTTAAGAATTTTATACTGCACATTTGCCTGTTTGACTATTTTACCTTGCCACAGGCTCAGGCCATGTGGCCGCAGAATAATGCACCAGCCTTGTTGAGGCAACTATTGACGCAAAATGCTTTCATCCAGTTTGATACACGTCGTCAGGTCTATCATCTGCACAATATTTTTACCGGCTACCTGCGGGAGCTTTTTGCAGAACAGGACGAAGAAATCAAACGGGAAATCTGGCAAGCAACGGGCGAATGGTATGTCAGGGAGGGAAGTTACCTTGAGGCTATGGAATCATTCTATCAGGCTGGCGATTTTGATCGGCTGCTTGACGCTGTGGAACTAGACAAAGGCAATAGTATCAATAGTGAATATAAAGAATCTATTATTCATTTTTTTAGGGAATGTCCGGAAGCAATTAAGCAAAACCATCCTGCTGCCAGTTTGGTTTATGCTAGGGAATTACTTATCTTCGGGGAGACAGAGCTCTTTATTCTACACTGCCAAGAGTTGGAACGGGATATTGCTCAGATCACTGACCAAACAAGGAAAGACTGGTTGGCTGGTGAACTGGAACTGGTTTATATGTTTACTAAATATAACGATATATTTGCTATGGCAGAACATGTTCGCCGGGCGGATGAACTGCTGCCGGGGAGGTCCAAACTATGCGATCATAATACGCCTTGGACACTGGGGGCGCCTTCTGTTCTCTATATGTTTTACCGCAAAAGCGGTGAACTTCAGCAAGAAGTCAAAAGTTTGGCTGCGACTATGCCGCTGTATTATAAATTGACTGCTGGCCATGGCTTAGGTGTGGAATATATAATGGAGGCCGAACGATATTATTATACTGGTAATTTTGAAAATGCCGAGATTGTCAGCCACAAGGCGTTTCAGATGGCCAAGACTGGGCGGCAGATTGGTAGTATTGTCGGTGCCTTATTTCTTCAGATCCAGGTGGCCTTTGCGCAGGGCGACTTGACATTTGCACTGAAACTGTTGGAAGAGATGCGGACAGAGATTAGAGCTAGCCGGCAAGTGTTGTATTTGCACACCGCTGAGTTATGTGAGGCTTTTGTGTTCGCTCATCTAGGTCAACCAGACAATCTTGCCGCCTGGATTGGAGCCGGTGATTTTGCTGCTAGCCGACTTCTCGCTCCTGTCTTTGCATACTTTACTATAATTTATGGCCGGGTGATGCTAATTACCGGGCAAGAACGCAAGTTGCTAGGCGTGGCGGATCACTTTATGGATATTGCAGCTTTCTGCCCCAACCTGCTCAGCCAAATATACATTTACATTTATATTGCAGCGGCGAATAAAAAACTTTTCCGTCAGGAAGCGGCGCTTTCGGCACTGAAACAGGGGCTTGACATAGCGTTGCCTGACAATGTAATCATGCCATTTGTGGAAAACACGGATTTGATTGAGCCGTTGCTCACAGAACTGAGTAATAAAGGTATATACCGTGAAGAAACAATGGCGATAATAAAGTTAGCAAAGAGTTATCAGCAGGCGATCGCCGCTATGAACAAGACCATTGGTGGCGAGGCAGCAAAACCCAAGTTGACGGATCGAGAACGGGAAATTGCCCTTTTAGTCGTGGACGGGTTAACCAATAGGGAGATTGCAGCTGGACTGAGTATTTCTGAAAATACGGTAAAGACACAGCTCAAACGCATTTTTGAAAAACTGGGCGTCAACTCGCGGGCGCTACTAATAAAATATTTGGAATAAAAGTAATAATAAAGTGAAAAAATAGTCGTTTTGTCACCCGATGGGTGATATCACTTGGAGAAAATCCCCTATACAATCTTAGTATTGGTATAGGGAATTTTTGATTTAGCAGAGAGGAGGATTAGATTGCTTCATATCATCAAGGTAAATGCCAAAGAGCAGTATCGACTGGAAGTGCTATTAAACAACGAGAACATCATTATTCTGAATATGGCTGCTAGACTAAACAGTATCCGCTTTAGTGTACTCAAAGATCAGTCTTTTTTTAACAGTGTAACTACAGATGGTCAATATATTCGCTGGGAAAAGCAAGTGGAAATTTCGCTTAGCGAGGTATTCCACTTGGCGCAAAAATAGAATTATTAGAGGAAGAGGAAGAGGAAGAGGAAGAGGAAGAGGATAACGATGTTATTACAAATAAAAAGAAAAATGCTGCTTGTTTTAGTTTTGCTGGCGATTGTCTGCGGTACTGCAGTATCGCCTGTGTCAGCCTTCAAACTCTCTGTAACCAATCGCTATGACCAACCTAAGACTTTTTCCATAATGTATTATGATGAAATTGTTGATAAATGGCTTTGCGTTGGCTGGTATAACGTACCGGCAAGCAGTCAGAAAGAATATTCTTTTGATAATTCCAAAGAATTGCCGTATGCCTTTGTTTTCAGCACAGCTTGGCATGGGGGAGATATAAGCGATGATATCCAAATGATTGTGACGCCGCATAAATTTCGCTATTATCAGGATGAATCTTTCCCGGAAGGTGCTAATGCCAAGTTAGTGGCTTTTGGCAAATTTGCTATTCAGGATGGTTATGCACAAATTACCTTTGATGGCGGCGGAAAACAGGAACAGCGCAACCCGGAACCGGCAGGTCTGGGTAATAAAATTGTAAATATTGCAATGCAACTGAAAGGCAAGCCGTATGTTTGGGGCGGGGCGTCGCCAGAGACCGGTTTTGATTGTTCCGGGCTGACTTACTATGTGCTTGGACAACTGGGCATACATATTGAACGTACTGCGGATATACAGTTTCACCGCGAGGAAACGATCGGTTTCAAGGATTTACTGCCAGGAGATCTGGTATTCTTTGCCTGGAATGGTGCGGAACCTGAGCATGTGGGGATTTATATCGGCAACGGGAAATATATTGATGCGCAGAATACCGTTGGTGCAGGGCCGGGCGCCACAGGGGCAGTAATGGTAAGTTCCTTTGATAACTGGAATAAAAAATACTTTGTGGGTGGACGGCGTTTTCGCTAAAAAAGGGATTTCATAATGGATGGAATTCTTTAAATTGTAGGTATCAAAATCTATTTAATAAATAAAAGATGGAGAGTGGAAAGTATGATAATAAGACTATTGATGGTGGGAGTACTCGCGTTGTCATTATTGCTTTCTGGGTGTTCAAGAAGCCCAGAGGATGCCAAGAAGGAGTTATCTGATAAGAAAATTCAATACAATGAACAGAGTTTTGTAAAAGCTGTAGAGGATCAAAAAATGGAGATTGTAGAGCTGTTTATTGAGGCGGGAATGAGTCCGAATGTTGTGACTGCCAATGGGAGTCCGTTGCCAACCGCAGCTGCAACCGGTAATCTAGAAATAGTGAAACTTTTGATTGAAAAAGGTGCTGATGTAAATATTAAGAGCAAGGATAAGGGGGATTTGACACCACTGTTTGCTGCCATTCTTGGGGAAGGGAAAGAAAAGCAGGATGCTGTTAAGTTGTTGCTGGATAAAGGTGCGGATGTGAATGCGCGTTTTATTTCAAAAGGCTTTGAAGCAACACCACTAATGATGGCGGCGGCACAAAAGGATACGGAGATTGTTCGATTGATACTGGCAAAAAAACCAGATATCCATGCGGTGGACACTAGTACGGGAATTACTGCTCTAATGATGGCTGTGCTCAACAATAATGTTGAAAATGCAAAAGAACTTTTGTCACAGGGGGCGGATGTCAATAAAAAAGCGAAAAATAGTGTTACAGCCCTTTCTCTTGCTAAACAAGAAAAAAATAAGGAAATGATTAGTATCCTAACGAATGCGGGAGCAAAGTAATTTTTGCTTTTGGGTTGCTTTCAATATGTGAAAATTTAGTATTGCTTTACCAACAAGTTTTTTATCATGGTGTTTGAATAAAATTACGCTGAAAAAGGATGGTTGCGTCAATGAAAAAAATGATTGTTACTGCAATTTTGTGTTTGGTTTTCGTAGGAATACTGGGTTCGGTCGCCAGCGCGGGAAATTTGGACTGGAAAACAACAGAGGTTTACGAAGAAATTGGTTCGATCTATGTAAAAGGGTATTTTACGAACAATATGCCCAACAAGGTGGTCAACAAGATTAATTGGTTTCAACCAAACCTTACGGTAACATTAGCAGATGATTCGACGATTTTCCTGGATGAGACCGCTGATTATAAACAAGATTGCTGGATTGAACCAGGCGACAGATCAGATATTATGTGGTTCAGAATCGCTGGTACGAATATGGAATGGGTTCATTGGCATGTCACTCCCAAATATAATTACCATACAATCATACCGAAAGGATAGTCAGGTTTAACTTTTATTCTTGCCGCGTCTGGTGGACGAAGTCTAGGAATGCATGTTACGGTTAGAGGATTTTCCACTGCTGGAGAGTCTACTCCGCCTATAGAGGTGGAAGTCGTAACTCACTGATTAAGATAAATCTAGAAAGAAGGCGGAATATGAAGAAAAGAAAGTGATACAGACATGGAATGCCAGCAAGGAGGTGAGAAAAATGTTTAAAAGAAAAAAAATAATGGCGATCGCTGTGTTAGTGCTGCTTTGTGTCGCGGGAATTGCTGTCGAAGTAACCGCGGCAACAGTATACGACTGTCCAAATTGTGATGAACATACATATCACACGAACGGGGAAAAAAATAGAGCAACGCTTGCGCCGCAATATGAATGTGACAGTTGTGGATATACTGGATATATTGAGCCATGACTTAGTAATTACGCCTGATTCCGATGAAAGTTTTCGGTAAAAAAGAGCAAAACCTGATGTATTATATACTCAAGTTTTGCTCTTTTTATTACCGAGTTGGAAATTCTATGCTTTAGATGGTTCTGAAGATTTTTCGCTCTTATCCTTTCCTGAAATGGATTGGGTTAGATATGCAGAAAGCAATCCCCCGAGTGCTGTTGCGCCACCGACAGTAGCACTTAAGTTTGCCGTTGTGAATCACTATGACTAGGCCAAGAATGTGCCCCCCTTGACACTCAGGAAACGATAATTACTCAAAAGAGAAGGCAAAGTTACCGTGGGCTCCGTTTTCCTTAATAGAAAAGAAATAGACGGTTTGCCAACCCTTTTGTGTAGCGTATTGTCCGCCTTGTCCCCAGTATTGGAATTTGATAGAAGTATTAACTGGTGCAGAAAGATCTGGATCGGAGAGGTTTGCATTGGGATCGCCTTGCCAGACGTCATTTTTTGACAAGGCATACAACCAGAGGACTTGTTCCCAATCACCATAATTTTCGATTGTTACTCTAGTAGAGGAGTTGGGTTTGACAGAAAACCAGCCTTTAGTATAATTGGTATTGCGGTTGGCATCCCAGCTTTGAACGGCTACATATACAGCTTCTGATCGATTGTTAGTCAGTTCTAGTGTGGCTGTGTTTGCGGCTGAAGCCAGAGCTGGTATAGCTACCATAATCAGCGTAAGCAGAAGCAAACCTAAGAAGCTTTGCATAATGTTTTGTCGATAGTTCTTCATGTTTCTGACATCTCCTTTGGATATTGTTTGTGAAAAACAATTTATGAATAGTTATATTTGCCATATAACGAAAAAAACCTGCCCAAATTATACAAAATCAAATGAAAATCATTGTATATCCCGGGATATGGATTTTGGACGGAGCCGATTTCTCCTGGATGAGGCTATCTACCGATATATGAGTGACAGGGGGACGGGACTTTTCTGTCAACTTTCGGGATAGTAATAAATGACATAGTATATGAACTTTTGAAGTTTTGAAGATTCTTATTATTTAACATATCAATATACATTGAAGTCATAACTATATATTGATATGATATTGCTATCAATATATAGGAGGTGTTATATTATGCCATCTATTAGAGCAAGTGCTGATTTAAGGAATAAATATAATGAAGTATCAGAGTTTTGTCATAAATATGGTGAAATTAAAATAAATTTCGCTGTTATAAATGATATGGAGAACCGTATCATTTATAATGGTGTAAAATAGTTTAGAAGTCCTGTCAAATCTGTATGGATTTTACAGGACTTCTGTATTTTTATGATGAATATATAAAGTGTAGATATAAGTATTTAGATAGCATGTGAGTCTATCTGGATTATTAAAAATTGAGTCATGGAGGATTAAATATGTCGATAATAGCACTTCAAGCAGCCGCTAAAAAACGTGAGGGCGATTACAACGGCGCTCATAGCCTTTATATTAAAGCAATAGCAGCTTTTAAGGAAGACCCCGATATATTATATGGTTTTGGAGATTTACTTTATATAATGGGTAAATATGAATTATCGGCTGCAAGCTACTTAATCTGTTTTATGCCAGTATTTAAAGGAAAAGAATCTCTTCAAAGTATTCAGCCTAATCTATATAGACATTTTGGCTTTGCATTGGCTGAGATACCAGTTATTAAAGAAATGATTTCCGAACAATTTAAATTTGAAATTCTTAAGAACACGAATAACCATGTCATTTATTATCGGCAAACTATCGACCCGTATTACAAAGATAGCGAAGAAGTAACTACATTTAAATACCCTTTTAACCGAGAAAAACATGAAAAAATCTTGAACGAGGAAGCTATAAAAATAGGCCGTTGGTTTTTGCAATGCTATCTGATAGACAAAGACCAAAATTTAGGCAAATTTATTGTATCTCTATTAGAAGAGTTTGTACAATACATTAGGACAAAGTAGCTCAATTATGACCGGATTATGGGAATGATTAGGGAAAACTAAAGCCTGATTTTAAGACTATCGCCGATTTTAGAAAAGATAATAAGAAATCCTTAAAATTGGTATTTAGAGAATTCTTCAAGCTGTGCGATGACTGGAAATTATACGGCAAAGAATTAGTTGCCATTGATGGTTCAAAAATTCGGGCATGTAATTCAAAAAGTAACAACTATAGCACAAAAAAAAGCCCTAACAATCGTTAAAGGGCTTTTTTGTGATGCCCTCTGCATTGTAGAATATAAATTTTTTCATCAGTAATTTTATAAATCAGTCTATGCTCTGGTGAAATACGTCTACTCCATAAGTCTTCTAACTCATGTTTCAATGGCTCTGGTTTTCCTATTCCATCATTTCCATTTCTGTCGATGTCCTTGATAATTTCATTAATTTTTCTGATAATGTTTTTGTCCGTAGTTTGCCAATGTAAATAATCTTCCTATGCAATATCAGTAAATAGCTTAATCATTCAATGAGGTCCTTTGATTTATTAGAACCAAGAACTACTGTATAATTTACTGTACAAAGCAGTTGTCCAGACTCTTATGGAGCTTTCTCAAGATAGCAAATATCTTGGAGCACAAATTGTTTTTTTTATCGTTACTTCATACCTGGTCTCAAGATTTACATTATCATTCATACATTCATACCGTGATATTAGTTGGTGGATTAACAAAAGATAGCTATTGGCGAAATAGTAGTAATAAATTTTTCATTCCTGTAGAGGTGTTATCAAAAAAGTTTCGGGGGATTTTTCTTTACTATCTAAAACAATACTACCACCAAAAATTGTTCGTATTTCACGGAACATCTCAGCAATATCAATATCGAAAGATCTTTAGTAACTTGTTGAATCAATGCTACAACAAAGATTGGTATTCCTATGCTTGGGCAATCAAAAATTTTGCGCGTAGGTAGTTTAGAGGCTCAACATGCAGTATTCCTCTGCTTGTTGAGCCTTTTGCCGCACAAAACTTCCGATTGAACCCTAAAAGAACCGTATCATCTCTAATGGCTAAAGATGGTCTTAGGAGATTAATAAATTTTTGTATGAAAATATTTACAAAAGTTTCCTAGTTAGATATAATAAGCATAATAAAATATTAAAAGACAATGATAGAAACAGTAGGTGTTCTTAAACGTTGCAGAGATCCGGTCGTTGGTGTGAGTCCGGTACTAGTAGAGAATATCCGAATATCCTTCTTGAGTCGCAGACCGAAGTGTAAGTAGGTACTGACGGTTTTCCCCCGTTATAGGGAACGCATATGTTGGTATGTCGTATCGGGTGGTATAGCGAAACATAACTCTTCGTCTCGGTTTATGAGACGTGGAGTTTTTTGTTTTTCTCTAACCACCTCCGGCAACCATAAATAAACGGAGGTGGTTAAAATAGATGATTGATGATATTACAGACATTATAAATGATGATACATCAAATATTTTAGGGAGGAAAGCAAATGAATATTAAAGGGAATGTGCATCTATTAAAACATGATTTTTATATTCCAATGAGTAATGAAAAAAGAATACACAGGTTTGTTAATTCAATCATTATCTTAGGTAATGAAATCACGCTCATTGACACTGGCACGAAGGATAGTTATCAAACTATTTTTAACTATATCAAAGAAAGAGGGAGAAGTATTAATGAAATCAAGCTACTGATTTTATCTCATTCACATCCCGACCATGTCGGCTCTGCTCACAAAATTAAAAGTCTGACCAATTGCAAAGTCATTGCACATCGAGCAGAAAAAGAATGGATAGAGGACTTAGACTGCCAATATCAGTCAAGAAAGGTTCCAGGGTTTTATCAGCTCGTTAATGAAGCTGTAAAAGTGGATGATTTCGTTGAACATAATCAAGAAATAATGTTAGATAAAAATTTGACAATCCAAGTGATTCATTCTCCAGGGCACTCGAAAGGCTCTATCAATCTTCTTTTTAAAGAAGATAAGATACTTTTTAGCGCTGATTCTATCCCATTAGTGAATGATATTCCGAACTATGATAACTTTAAACAACTACAGGAATCATTAGAAGCTATTAAGTGTTGTAAAGATTACGAGATATTATTGTCTTCATGGACAGAACCAATAGCCGATGTTGCTAGTATTCAAAAATTAATTATGGAAGGAGAGGAGTATCTAGGAAATCTGGATAAAGTAGTAAAAATCCATTATGCAAGTCAACAGGAAAATACATTAGGGAATTGCAAGCAAGTAGTCGATAGTCTAGGTTTACCTCCATTTTATGTAAACCCTATTGTACATATCGCTTTTCAATCTCATTTTAAATAATAGAAGGACAAATATATATCTGGATTCTGGATGGACTCCCAAAGGTTACGTGGGAACTAGTAAGGGGTATGAAATTTTCTTCTGCCACTCATCCTATCGAGGATATGGGCAGAACATGGGACAGGTAGCGTGTCTCGAAGCGCTATACCTGTCCCATGCTTTCATTAAAACATGCCGAATTTTCTGAAAAATGGCAGGAATTCTTATATCTTATGGTAAATATAGATGTTATGCCATCAAAAGGGACGTATGAGGGACCCTGTTAAGAAAAGTGCTATTGATAAATTTACTACGGTGTGAAAGCTATAATGAGCCTGGAAGCAACAAAGGATTATTGTATTTATAGTATTAATCTTGTCATAATTGCAAAAACTCAAAAATAAATCAAAAAAAGGAAAAATGTAGAAATGAAAGCGATGGTAATTCGTAATTATGGTGGACCTGAAGTCTTTGAGATAGCTGACGTCAAACAACCGGAGGTAAGATCAGGATACGTTTTAGTGAAAGTAGTTGCGACTAGTATCAATCCTATCGAAACGAAAATCCGCTTGGGGTTGGTTCCGGCCATTACCCCATCCTTCCCGGCCATATTAAATGCTGATTTCTCTGGTGAGATAGTGGCTTTAGGTGATAATGTCTCAGAATGGAAGATAGGAGATGAAGTTTTTGGATGCGCTGGAGGGGTTGGTCCGCTTCAAGGAGCATTGGCTGACTATATGCTAGTAGATGACAATTTAATTTCATGAGGTTAGTGAGGCTCACCATTATTTGGAGTCCGGTAAATCTTTGGGGAAAATATCCCTTGTAAATTCGTTTAAAGATACAAAATGAGAAGAGTGACGTATTTTTATCAGGCAAGTATGCAAGCATACTGAAGGGGAATTTTCTTATAAGCGCCCCCCCCCTGGTATACTCCCTACGCCCCTAATCTTGAAACAATAATCACTCAATACCACCATTCTATGATTGTGTATATCAAACTGCTCGCCTACGATTATCCGCCATCAGTCTTAAACAGTACTCATTATATCCGCGTTATACAATAAAAAATGATTACATTTTGTAGAACTTTGGCAGGATTTTTGCTCTTGTATACTAAATATAGATGCTATGAAAGGTTAATAGAAATAGTTAAGTAAAACAAAAATAAGTGGGGTATATTTGTGAGTGAAAATAATGGTATCAATTTTAGGGATACTAGTATAGAAAAGCAATTTATTAATATTCATTATAACCATTTATTTAATAACAGACATATTATCATGCTACTCATTGATCCTGAGACTGGAAAAATTATGGATGCAAATGTAGCCGCCTGTTCATTTTATGGCTATAACCATCAGGAAATGCTAACGTTATCAATAGCAGACATTAATACTTTAACCAATGAACAAATTATTGCCGAACTTACATTAGCAAGAAGTCAACAAAGAAATCATTTTTTCTTTCAGCACCGTCTAGCAAACGATGAAATACGTTTTGTAGAGATTCATAATACCCCTATAAGAATCAGCGATAAGGAATTTATCTATTCGATAGTGAATGATATTACTGAGCAGAAAAAAAATGAAGAAAAAATGATTGAATTTAATTTTGAACTAGAGCAACTCGTCAAAGAAAGAACTATAGCACTTGAGGAAGTCAATGCACGACTGGAAGAAGAGATTTCTGAGCATATCAGCACAGAAGAACGCCTGCAAAACACGCTAGAAGAAGTGGAGGATCTTTATAATAATTCACCTTGTGGATTTCACTCCCTCGACAAAGATGGTTTTATTGTGCGTATTAACGATACACTACTGAGATGGTTAGGCCATAGCAGAGAAGAAATAGTTGGTAAAAGAAAATTTACGGAGTTTATAACCCTAGATAGTTTGAAAATGTTTTCAAAATCATTCCCAGCATTTCGAAAAAATGGGTGGGTAAAAGATCTGGAATTTGATTTAAGGTGCAGTGATGGCACAAAGCGTACACTACTTATTAGTGCGACAGCAGTTATGGATGGCAATGGCAATTATATAATGAGCCGTTCCTATAGTTATGATATTACGGAGCGTAAAAAGCTTAAAGATGAGCTACGTGCTATAAATTCGCAACTAGAAAATATGGTAGCAGAACGTACAAATCAGTTGCAGGATATGAATGCCGAACTTGAAGAAGCAAATGCCCTGCTTGAGGAAGAAATCTCTGAACGAAAAAATATGGAAAATGCTTTAAAAAGAAGTGAAGAACTCTATCACAGTTTATATGATAATTCTCCGCTTGCTTTTGGGGTTTGGGATAAAGAGTTACGGATTGTTGACTGGAATAAAAAAGCGGAGGAGCTGTTTGGCTGGTCTAAGGAAGAAGTTCTTGGTCAAAGAGTTGTAGATTTTTTAGTGCCAGCAAAGATTAAAGAAACGACTACCGATGTTGTGACGAATATTATGCGATCAAACTTAAAACGTGTTACTTTTAACGAAAATATAACAAAATGCGGAAAAATATTATTATGCGAGTGGCATAATTCTCTTCTTCATGACGGGGCTGGCAATCTAATTGGCGCCATATCAGTAGGGTTAGATAAAACCGAAGCCATCAAGGCTGAAAAGACAATCATAGAGGCTAAGAGTCAAATTGAAGCAGTTAATGCAGAGCTTTCTAGGATCAATGATTCCCTTAAAGATGAGATCAATAGAAGAATCGGAGTTGAGAAGACACTTATAGCAGCCAAAGTAGAAGCTGAGCAAGCCAATATGGCAAAAAGCCAATTTCTTGCTAACATGAGTCATGAAATCAGAACCCCTATGAATGGAATCATCGGTATGACAGATTTGGCACTGATGACAGAATTACAGGAAGAACAGAGAGATTATCTTACTATTGTAAAATCATCTACATCATTACTGCTCAGGGTGTTAAATGATATCCTTGATTATTCAAAAATTGAAGCTGGTAAAATGGATTTAGAGAGCGAATCTTTTAATATTAGGGAAACCGTCAATGAAGTTGTTGAGTTGTTCACCGTTGCAGCAAAACAGAAAAAATTATATATAAAAATACATATCGACGACAATATTCCGCAAAAACTAATCGGTGACTCGGTACGATTAAGACAAATTCTTTCTAATTTAGTTGGAAATAGTGTGAAGTTTACTTTTTATGGCGGTGTAACGATAAAAATATTGTCAATGCTAAAACAGGATCGAAATATGTTATTGAAATTTAGTGTGATTGATACAGGTATTGGAATACCTAAAGATAAGCTTGATAAATTATTTAAACGCTTTAGTCAGGTTGATGATTCAAATAGCAGAAGATTCGGGGGAACAGGACTTGGTCTTGCGATTTCTAAAAAAATTATTGAAATGATGGGCGGCCAAATCGGCATGGAAAGTACGGAAATGGTAGGAAGTGAATTTTTTTTCACAGCAGCCTTTGTTGTAGAAGAGGATTGGGTAGAGAATTTGTCAGCAGATACTGGATTGGTTGGCAATATAACAATGAACAAAGATGTTAGACCCAAAGTATTACTTGTTGAAGATGATGAAGTGAGTAGAAACTTGTCTAATATATTGCTAACTAAAAAGAACCTACAGGTATTCTTAGCTAAAGATGGACGAGAAGGGGTCAGTCTTTCTGAGAAAGAACAATTCGATTTAATATTAATGGATATTAACATGCCATATTTAGATGGATACGCTGCAACAAAACAAATTCGATTGAGAGAAGACAGTAGGGATATTCATACCCCCATTATTGCAATGACGGCTTATGCACTGAGGGGAGATAAAGAAAAATGTCTTGCAGCAGGTATGGATGATTATATCTCAAAGCCAATTGATTATAATGAGCTTTTCAAGTTAATTGATGTTTGGCTTGAGAAATAAGCATCCCCAAAAGCACGCCATACGCGTGCTTTTTTGCTGAGTTCGTAATTGCCAGTAAATAAATTTCGCCATTAGACCTGCTATTCAGAACCGTATTATTTATATTAGCAAAACAGTGAATAATTTTCTGCTATAAGATTAGACTATTCATATGGAACGTTTTGTCATTTATGGATTAATAGGCTGGTGCCTTGAAGTTATTTGGACAGGTATAGGTTCGCTATTAAATGGAGATGTTTGCTTGACGGCTAGAACCTATTTGTGGATGTTTCCTATATATGGAAGTGTTATATTGTTTGAACCTGTGCATGATAAAATTCGTATATGGCCTGTGTGGATGCGCGGGACTATCTGGATGATGCTGAATTTTGCTGTAGAGTATTTTACAGGCTGTATACTGCTCCAGGCAATCGGCATGGTGCCTTGGGATTATTCTCAGGCTATCTTTAATATCCAAGGGCTAATTCGTTTGGATTACGCTCCTGTTTGGTTTGCCGCTGGTCTATTATATGAAAAAATACATGATTGTTTAGGGCGGATTCGGCTATACCAGTAATTTAAATATGACGGCAAAAAATGGTCTCAACCCTTGTGTTTTATAGGGCTGAGACCATTTTCTGGTATCTCCCCAATGAGTTCTTCATGTATCTGCCTTAATTACTAAGGATATCAAAGAACTGCACCTGATGAGGTAAAAGTTATTTTACGTGGGACGGATGATGGTATTGGCACAGCTGGCAGGAGTATTTTACTTTTAAAGCAGGAAAAAGTATAAAATTGTGGAAATATATCGAAAAGGACTGGCTTACCTAATTTTATTAGGGGCTAGGGAGGGATTGTTTATGCGACTAGAAGTTAGGATTTGTCTCAGTCTAGCCATGTTTATTACTGTGGTTTTGGGTTTGATCTTTCCTGAAATAACTGCAGCTGAAAAACAGCAAAATATTGTCATATTAAATTCGTATCATAAGGAATTTACATGGTCAGATGAACAAACTGAAGGAATGATTCAGGGGTTGCGTAGCCTAGGTGCAGATCCTATTTTCCATGTTGAATATATGGACTGGAAATATGGCCCAACTGAGGAAAATCTGCGGCTTCGTTACGAACAGTATAAATTAAGATACGCCAACCGAAAGATAGATTTAGTTATGACAACAGATGATGCGGCCTTACAGTTTGCGATTAAGTACCGACAGGAACTTTTCTCAAATGCTCCTATCGTGTTTACTGGTGTTATGGAAGGGCCTGCAAAAAAAATGATGGCTAGGCAGAGCGATATTACAGGTGTTTACGAAAAATTTGATGCCGAGGGAACCATTCGGCTTATGTATAAGCTAAATCCTTCGCTACAGCGTATTTATTTGGCTTATGACAATACCGAAAGCGGTCTTCAGACATTAGGATCAATGGAAGAAGCAGCATATAAGGTCAATCCAGATTTTCAGCTTGTTCACCTTAATTTGTTGAACTTTGGCGACATTATGAAGACATTAAGTATGATACCGCAAAATGACAATAGTGCTGTATTAATCAATACTTATAGCCGGGATATTGAAGGAACCACCATGGAGATGGAGCGATATGTCAAGCTATTTAGTGAAAGCAGTAATGTACCCTCATATATATTGTATTATTTTGATAGCGGCTTCGGGGCGGTAGGCGGAAGTTTAATTGAAGGTAAGCGCCAAGGGCAAGCAGCGGCAAAACAGGCTATGAGAATCTTAGATGGTGAGAAAGCGTCAGCCATACCTATTGTCGAGTCCACAGTATCGGATATCGTATTAGATTATAGGCAATTAGAAAGATACAACATATCACTAGATAAATTACCCTCTGACGCTACAGTAATTAACCGGCCTCAATCATTTTATGAGCAATATAAGATAGCGGTCTGGACGGCAACGGGAATTTTTGCGATCATGTCTTGCTTTATATTAATCCTTATGGTGAATATCCGAAGACGTCAAGTGGCAGAGAATGAAATTCGTAACAGCAATATGGAATTGAGCGCGCTCTATGAAGAAATAACGGCTTCACAAGAGGAACTTCAGCAAAAGTATGAAGAATTGTCCAACATGCAAGAGGCTCTTCGTGAGAGTGAGGGACAATATCGGTCTCTTGTCGATAATGTTAAGGTTGGTGTTTATAGAAATAATGGTGATAATGGAGGAAGATTTATTCAAGCTAATCCCGCAATGGCCAATATTTTTGGGTATGATTCAGTCGAAGCCTTTTTGGAGGTTCCAGTAAAAGAGATATACCGGAATGGCGAAGATCGAGTGAGTTTTCTAGATGACCTAATCAGGAGTGGGATCATTAAGGATAAAGAGTTGGCTATGCGTAAGAAAGATGGTACTTTTATTTGGTGCTCTTGTACGTCTACTGTACAATATGATGATGCAGGGAATTTTAAATGGATTGATGCTGTCTTGGAAGATATTACGGAACGCAAACGGGTCTCTGAAGCACTACGGCAGGCTCATGATGAACTGGAAGCCAAGGTTGAGAAACGAACACAGGAACTAGCATCCGCGAATCAAGAATTGATCGTAATGAACAAGGAACTGATTACTGTAAATAATGAGGTACAGAAAGTCAACACAGAACTACAGCGTGAAATCGTAGAACGTCAGCAGGTGGAAGCTAGATTAGCGAATACGAACCAAGAACTCATCCAAGCGATTGAAAATTTAAAGAAAATGCAAGAATTCGTTATTCAATCAGAAAAAATGGCGGCATTGGGTAATCTTGTCGCTGGCGTAGCTCATGAGATTAACACCCCTGTAGGTGTTGGGGTGACAGCGGCTTCGCATTTGCAACAGATAACGAAAGAGTTCCTGAACCTTTGTGCAAATGGTACACTGAACCGCCGAGAATTAGCATACTATCTTGAGACCATTGAAGAGTCTTCTGTTATTATCTTAAGGAACTTAGAGCGAGCAGGAAGGCTAATACATAGCTTCAAACAGGTCTCCGTAGATCAGTCCAATGAAATCCAACGTGAATTTAATGTTAGTAAATACCTTGGTGAAATTTTGCTTAGTGTGAATCCTAGTATTAAGAAAACGAATCAACATATTACAGTAGAGTGCAGTAATGAGATTAGCATATATGGGTTTGCTGGCGCTTTTGCACAAATTGTAACAAATCTAATTATGAATTCCTTAACTCACGCTTACGTTCCAGAAGATAAAGGCGAAATTAAAATCACAATATGGAAAGAGAAGGGGGATGTAATCTTTACATATTCAGATGATGGCAAGGGAATGGAAAGTAATGTGCTGACAAGGATATTTGATCCTTTCTTTACGACTAAGCGGGGAATGGGAGGGACTGGTCTCGGTTTATATATCGTATATAATATCGTGACACAGCAATTCAAGGGAACAATAAAATGCAATAGTATTTTAGGTGAAGGCACAACTGTTGAAATTCGAATGCCAATAAAAGGGACTAAATGATTTTGGATACAAACTGGTAATAAAAAGTAGGCATATGATATATTCGCTATACACCTTAAAAAAAGTCAAACCTTGTCCGTCAATAAACGTTACGGGGAAGACATGCCATTGGAGCACCGCCAGTAAAAGAAGCACCGACACAACAAAATAGGTAGTGAGTATATAAAAAAATAATGCATTTATCAAATGAGAGAACCGCAATAAGCATACCCGCACTTTCAAGATATCTGGAGATAATCCACATCTGCGTTGTCATGTTGGCATTGTCTGGGAATATACCCATTCCCGTATAAGAAAGAGCATGCACAATATCAAAAATACTGGAAAAAGCATAAGCTATTCCGATAATTGGAATAAGACTGTTTTTCATAGCTTTATATGTATTTAAAGCAATTATAGAAATAGAAATGCTGACAAGAATAGTAAACCCTTCGGCAAGAGAGTGAAATAGTAAAAAGCTTTGTATACCTACTATATAGCTAATGATTATTAGTAACGTAATCCAAAATAACATAAAAATTGCTACAATATTGTTTTCACCAAAGCAGTTCTCTACTTTCATATTTTACTACATATATGGATTCTGGATGGATTCCCAAAAGTTACGTGGGAACTAGTAAGGGATATGAAATTTTCTTCTGCCGCTCGTCACGTTGAGGTAAGCTATCCTATCGAGGAAATGGGCAGGACATGGGGACAGGTGGCGTGTTTCGAAGCGTTATACCTGTCTCCTGTTTTTATAATGGCTAAAGAACTCATGCTAAATTTTCTGAAAACTGGTAGAGGTTCTTGTGTTTTATGGTAAATTGTCTTTCTGGAGAAATAGCAACAGATGAAGAGTTTAACCCAATATTAGCTAAACTACAAGGTTAAACATCCAAGTTCTTCAATCTATAAAGGAACCCGCTGCTGGGATGGGATAAGGGGGGCGGATTATCTTTATAATAGGGAAAAGAGACATCGACTCTTGCGTAATGCGAGGTTGATGCCTCTTTTTTATGTAAATATATCAAATAATTTATTTAAACTTGCAGCTAATGCAGCCCTTTCTTGCTGTGTATAATCCTGTCTCTGTGCCCCTTCAGTAAATGATACTTTGAAAGGCAATATGTCTTAATCTATAGATATCCTAAGCATACAAGAGATAATTTAGCTCAATCATATTTCCTTATCTGTGTATTGCGGATATTCCAGTTATAGGGGGTTGCTGATAATCGTGGAAAAGAGTAAACTGCAAATGCTGTATGTAATGTATGTCATCTATTTTCTGCCTTTTTAAACGATATTAAGATAAGTAATTATCTGAAAATTAGGAAAGGGGTGATATTATGGCTTTTCAAATCGGAGGAATGGTTTTTCTTCTTTCTGGGGCAACCTTGATGTTGTTAAATGTAGTTCATCTAACTGGTCTTATCTAAGATCATAACCGTACGGTAAATAGAGTACTTGTATATGGCAAAAAAAATCACCACCTGTTTTATACGGATGGTGGTTTTTTTTGGGGCGAAAGGAATTTGGAGACTAGCTTAATTTATGGAGATTATTTAATAATTCTGTTAAACTAGAGTAGATAGAAAGGAGTGGCAATATTTGAAAAACTTTTTGAACAAGCAATTTTATCTGATTCTATTTTTTTTAACAGTATTTTTTGTTGTACAACCAGGCATAAGCAATGCTTCGATCAACATGTGGACAGGTGGAGAATATTTTGAGGTGCAATATTTAGGGATAATACTTGATGATTTTATGTTACAACAAAAGTTTGTTCTTCCTGACAAAAAATATTTCAGTAAGCCTAAATATACTATTGAAGAAATAATTGATAATAAGAATGGAACAATAACATATACAATCAGTAAACCTCGATTTGCGGAAAGAAAAATGGATGGTAAGCCACAAGAAATTTTCGGAAAAATACTGGATGTTACTGTAGACAAGAACACACAAACTGTTGTTGGAGTAAATTTCATTGTATTTGAGCATCAATATATTGCAGGACCACTCGAATGTGGTGGCCCCAAAGACATAGCTTCGCTTAATGTTTGGCATGATTCTTGGGTAAAAACCGTTTCGTCGCGATATGGAAATCCGACAGAAACAGGAGAAGACGGAGTCCATCCATATGCAAATTTTAAGGAAGATGGAAAATACCAATATTATATCACTTCATATTTTCACAATGGTGATGGAAAAGCAACTTCTAAATTAATAAGTGGTCCTGCTACCTTTGCCGTTATGATAAAAGCTATTTAATAAATTGACGTTTTCTAAGGTGACAAAAAGGTTCCGTCCCTGTGACATGCATAATTTCTTCTTCTAATTGACGAATCTGAAGACTTAATGGTGGCTGTGCCATATTCAAACGAGCGGCAGCTTTTCCAAAATGCAATATTTCAGCTACTGTTCTGAAATGTTTTAAATGACGTAATTTCAAAAGTTGTTCTCTCCTTCTATAATACTTTAAAAGTATTACTGTGCTATTAAATATATATTAGACATATTTGTATGCATGCTGTAAAGTGAAAAAGAGGAATTCTTCTAATTATAAACAATAATAATGAAGGGCGGTATTGATTTGAAACAGCTTGTTTTAGGTGCACAATATATCTATACGGGGAAGGGATCGCTGGAAGTTCTAAAGGATATTCCTGCTACTCGTGTTTTTATAGCCACTGGTGGGTCGTCTATGTTAAAAAATGGTGTTATTGCAAAGATTCAAGAATATTTTTCCGGCAATGAATGTGAAATTTTTGTTTATTCCGGTATTGGAAAAAATCCAGATGTACAGACTGTATTAGATGGCTTAGAAAAGATCCAGGAGTTTGCTCCAGATGTAGTGGTGGCTGTTGGTGGCGGTTCTCCTATCGATGCAGCCAAAGTAATAACACTGTTATATGAATATCCGGAAATCACATTTGATAATATCTTAAAAATTGAGCTGCCGACAAAAAGGCGAGGCATAAAGTTTATTGCCATTCCTTCGACCTCTGGTACAGGAAGTGAGGTAACCAAGTCAGCTGTTGTTACTTTTAAAGAGCAAGATTTGAAAATTGGTTTGAAGACTACATATTTTATTCCTGATATTGCTATCCTTGATCCTTTGTTAACAATGACCATGCCAGCAGAGTTGGTTGCCGAAACAGGCATGGATGCCATGACTCATGCGGTAGAAAGTTATCTCAATAAAAATTCTGATGAATTTACGACAGCATTGGCAGTAGGGGCAATCGAAGGACTTTTCGAGTACTTACCTGCGTCTTATCATGAGAAGACTGTAGAAAGTCGAGAAAAAGTACATTCGTACCAATGTTTAGCGGGGATTGCTTTTGCTAATTCAGGTCTAGGAATGGTACATGGCATTGCTCATGCGTTGGGTGGTAAGTATAATATGGGTCATGGGTTATTGAATGCGATTGTATTGCCCTATGCCTTGCAATTTGATGTAGAGCATGATGAGGCAATAAAAATCCAATTAGATACATTAGCTCATAAAGTGGGGAAAGCAGATCTTATTAACTCCATTATACGTTTAAAAGAGACATTACAAATACCAGTTGGTTTAAAAGCAGCGGGCATTACATTGCAACAGTTTGACGATAATATGGATCAATTAGTTGATAATTCATTAAAGGGGTCTACTATTGCGAATCCAGTGCCAATTAACCGTGAAGAGATGAAAGTGCTGTTGCGCCGGATATTTGAAGGAAGATAGAAATGATTACCTATTGTGTTGTGAGAGATGACATTGATCTACTACGAAATATGGCAATCTAAACATATTGCCGGGTTGTTCGGCTCAAGAAAGTCTCCTCGACACGTAGAATAATAGGAGTAAAAGTGGGAGGAATCGTTATGAAAAAGTTTCTGGCACTGCTGTTGTTGGGCGTTTTCTTTATGGTCGGTATCGCTCCGGCTCCATGTCTAGCCTATGAACCACTGCGAGTTGCCATATTGCCTGTTTTTAATAGCAGTTATACTCATGATCAGGATACCGAACGGATCATAACTGAGTCGCTGCAAGCTAGGTTCCACATGCCGTTAGCCAAGGTCATTATTCTTTATGATGTGATTCCAGCCGATGAAGTTCAACTGGCCTTGCCACTTGAATTGAAAAATCGAAATAAACCAGGAAAAATTAACGCTTCTGTGCTACAGGGGATTGGGGCAAAATTGAATACTGATATCGTTATTGGGGCACAAATAACGGATTTTAGAGCATCTACCTTTAGTGACTTATACGGTGGTCTATTACAAGAAACTGATTTGACCATACGTGTTGTTGGTTATGATACCCGAAAAAATGAATTTCTTGATATTCACGACAGTCAGCATTATTATGGGCAATGGTCAGTAACGGGAGATTCAGATTATTTGGCAAAGCAGATTATGGAGCATCTGATCAGCAAGGTTCCTTATACTTGGAAACATTAAGTCAACCTGTCTCCCTCTCATCTCCGAAAAGAAACAGAGTAAGTCATTCATAGATGACTTACTCTGTTTCTTATAGTGGATATCATTTCACTTTGCTAATGGATAGATTTACTTTATAATTTCCATACAGTAATAATGTATCTAACAATTCATTTAAATCTTTTTGAGTAGCAAGATTGGCTTTTAGCCAATAACATCCTTCACCACTGACGCGATGAGCTTCTTTAATCGCTTCACAATCGGTTAAAAAGGTTTGGAATTTACTGTGCTCGGCTGATTTCATGAATATCGTAATAAAAGCAGAGATTGGTGTTCCTATTTTCTCATGATTAAGATTGACAGTAAAGGCTTCAATCACCCCAGCATCTTGCATTCGCAGAATTCGGGCGGCAACTGCTTGCCCGGTTAGATGAACGATTTTCCCGATTTCCTGCCACTGCATACGGGAATTTTTTTGCAGGCATTTTAAAATTTGTTGGTCTGTTTGGTCAATCATTGGTTAAATCCTTTCGCCATGTAAGAAATAAGAGGAATGATCTTACATGCCACAATGGGTTTTAGCTTGACGAGATGTTACAATGTCTTTAAGAAAATTTGGGAAGGAAGCGATGCTACATGAAAATTCAACTGTTACGTCATGCTACATTACTTGTCACGGTAAATGAAAAAAAGTTATTGGTTGATCCAATGTTAGGTGGAATAGGAGTCATGCCTCCTATTCAAAATTCTTCAAATGAGCAGCGAAATCCTCTTGTTGAATTTGGTGTTTCATTAGATTTTCTGCAGGATATCGATGGGATATTACTGACCCATACTCATCGTGATCATTTTGATGAAACGGCAATTAAACAACTACCGAAACATAAGCCAATCCTATGTCAACCAGCAGATCAAGATAAGTTGATGGATTTAGGATTTTCAACGGTATATCCTGTTGTTGATGAATTTTGCTGGCAAGGGATTACGATACATCGTACTGGTGGGCAACATGGAACCGGTGAGATTGCTGAAAAAATGGCTCCTGTTTCGGGCTATGTGTTACAAACAGAGGGAGAACCTTCTTTATATGTTGCTGGTGATACGATTTATTGTGAGGAAGTAGCGAGTGCATTGCGTATATATCAGCCTAATGTAATTGTAGTAAATGCCGGTGGTGCGCGTTTTGTTACAGGTGATCCGATCACGATGGCAGAGGCGGATGTTGTAAGCGTTTGCCGACAGGCACCAAAGTCAAAAGTAATTGCCGTACATATGGAAGCTATTAATCATTGCCTTGTATCAAGGAGTGATTTATGTGCTTATCTTAAGCAGGAAGGAGTGATGGGTCAAGTCATCATCCCGATGGATGGGGAAAAACTTACATTAGGGTAAGAGGTAGGGAAGGCGCTAGTACATTGAAAAAGCAACTGACATCGGTTTGGTTGCTTTTTCAATCTGCGTAGGTTCAACGATCAAGTGGTTCTTGGTGATTCATTGAATATCCACCTCGGACCACATCACTGCTGTCTAATATATGATCTTTTATTTCAATCGGATTCAGTTTCTTAATGACTCCATACGCTTCTTTTACGGAAAGCTGATGGTTTCTTCCGGAAAGAAGCCATAAAGTTTTATAGCCTTTAGGTACTGCTAGAAGCTTTTCTTCACCTTGACCATCCGTAAAATACACTAACAAATTCACCTTATGATGATTCGCATATTCAAAAACTGGGGTAAATTTAGTGCCTCCTCGGACCGTCATTCGGTCTTTTATATCTTTTACTGATTTGACTTTATACACGCGTCTAATTTCATTGTCACATTCGATAATGGTAATTTCATGATTATAATTTTTGACGATATGGAAGACTTCTTTCATGGCTTGGTTAAATTCTTCATCACTAATGCTTCCGCTAATGTCAAGGGCGACCACAATATTTGCTCTATGGCTTCGCAGTTGACCTCTTAAGTCGAAACGATCAGGCTGCCGGCGGTTTCTTCTTGTCGTCGTCTTCTTTTTGTTACTTTCGATCGTTCCCAGTAATTTCTTAAGATATAAATTCCAAGGTAGTTCACCTTTATTATTTTTGAGTGATGAGATGATACTTTCCAAATAATTTGGAACCGTACCTTTTTGTGCATGATTAATAAATTTCTCAGTAAACTCTGTCAGTGTTTTCTCATCGATATCACTAGAATCTTCCCAAATATCATGAGTTTTTTCAGGATGATACTCTGTTTCGATTTGTTGATCCATATGGCTATCATCTTCTGCTGCATCTTCATCTACTTCTAGTAAGTCGATGGCAGTTTGGATATGTTCTGCATAATATTCAAAAGTTTCAAAAGGCAAGAGTCTTAAAGAATAATTTAATTTGACCCATTCTAATGTAGTGGCATAGGGAGGGAGATGATCTAAATATGTGTTGACTATGATATCCATTGCGATATTCATTGCTAATGTCCCATAGTGAACCTTGTATTCTTTTGCTCTTATTAAATGCATTGATACGATATGGAGTATTTCATGTTTAATCGTAGTTTCCATTTGTTTGAGAGTAAGAGTTAAAAAAATGATAGGATTAAAATAGATCACATAGTTAGCGCCTTTAAAATTCACCGCCGTATAACTGCTGATATCAAATCTGATTTCTCTTGACATTTGAAACAAAAAATATCCATAGAAATTATCTTTGTCTTCCATAAGGCTCAAACTTACTTTATCGACAAGGGAAAAAAACTCTTCTTTAAAATCTTCTGGTATCGTGATCTTAGGCTGATCATCCTGATGGTTTTCTTTTAAATACATAGAAAGAAAATTTTTTGCTTTTTCATACAGAACGTTTACGTGGGTCTCAAAATAAGTTTCCATAAATCATCACCTTACTAACGCATAAGATTTAAAATACAATTCTACAAAGACTTCATTTTCTATGGCATGCTTGTATACTTCGGTATAATTATTTTTAATATCCCTCATGATTCCGATCATTAAATCTACAGGATATGTTTTTAAAAACGCAATCAATCTGTCAATCGAAGCACTGGAGGTAGCGGCATCATGATGGATCGTTGACTCTAAGTGTTTTAAAATATTCTTTGCGGACAGATAAAGTCTTGTATGACTTTCCTTTTTTACTCTTTCCATAATGGATTCAGCAAGAAAATCTCCTGAAAAGACATCTTCATAAGAAATGAGTGAATGATGATCTGATTCAACAAAGCTAACAAATTCTTCGGCAATGAGTTTCCCAACGTTTCCTCTGATCACATTTAAAAATACCGATCGAGGGATTGAATCTTTTTTCTCCTTATAAATTTTATAAATGCTAGAAATTCTTTCATAGCTTCTCGGCGTTGCTCTGATATCATTTTCATTTATTTTATGCAAATATTCCGGGAAGGTTGAGATAAACTCGACTACCTTTTGCTCAGTCCCTGCCTCGGTGGCCCAATCGAGCCACTGAAGATAATCGGGTTCCATATGTAACCACACAAAACGGTTTTCTTGGGCCGCATCCATATCGACAACTTGGTAATCAAAATCTGCATCATATTTGTTGGAAGGGTTCATAGCGGCTACTATTTTGACATCTTCATGTAACTTATAACCATTAATTTCTCTATTTAATATTAAATTCATCAGTTCTTGTTGTACGGTATGTTCACAGCGATTGATCTCGTCGATAAATAAAAGGACGGTTTTCCCTTCTGTGATTTCCTCATCAATTTCTCTTAGTTTATTATGGACAGCATAGGCGGTCGTCTTCTTTTCCATCTTATCGCCTTTCGTATTCACTTTGGCATACGATTCGATCATCGGAAGACCGCCGATTTCACCTTCTTTCAGTAGATTTCCATTAATCACAATTAAGCTCCAGTTATTTTCTGCAGCAATTTTTTTGGCGAGCGTTGTTTTTCCGATTCCGCTTTCACCAACGACTAGCGGCACTTCGCCAGTCGAGAGTACTAAGTCAACGCTTTTTAATGTATCTATAAAATTCATGATAGTTCTCTCCTATATCATTTTCAGCTTTTCATCAACTGTTATTTTTTTTGCCTTTTGACTGCCATACTTATAAACAAACATGATCTTGTCTATGGGCATAATGTCACTCTTTTTATCGATTGTACTATAATTTAAAAAATCTCTCACATATTTTTCTTCGACATCTTCATTTGCTAATGCCTCCCTTAACACTTGCTCTAATTCATCCTTAGATATTTCTTGCATCACATATTTAATTACGAGAATGTTTACTTTTAAAAATTCTAATATTTTATTTTTATCTACATGATTGATCAGCTTAATCGCCCGCTCATCATTTTTGATGGCGATAAGCTCGGCATGGTGTGTAGGTGAATTGATATATCGCAAGGCATCATAACTAATTGTTACAGCCTCTTCTTGGACACTATCGAAAGGTTCTTTGATGAACTTTATGGAATCGTAATTTTTTCTGACTGCTAATAATTGTAGATTTTCATTTGGCTGATGAGCATATTGAATCGCCCATCCAGATTGATTGATTGCTAATTTGATGAACTGATCAGTTGGATTTTTAATGTATTTTAAGTTAATCCATCCATGATTGATGGCTTTTATCATCATTTCTTCGGTAGGGTTTTTTATTAATTCAATGGCTTGTACATTATTGTTGATCGCTGCTTCTTCCATTTCTCGGGTAGGATGAGCGATATGCTTTAGTGCAAGTCCATTTTTTTTAATCGCCAATAACTTCATCTCATCTGTAGGATTATCTATATATGCAATGGCATTCGGATTATACTGAATCATTTCAAGCAACTTTTCGTTTTCCATAATGTTACTTTCCTCCGATCGTTATTTATAAAGATGAATCACGAAAATGACTTTTAATCTAAATAGAATCATTATACCACTGTAGAAAAAAGAGGTCTAACAATTAAAAAAAGGTGTCAAAAAAGGACCGTCCCGTGCGCCAAGCTAAGGGTACATCATATAGCGGGTGGGAAGCCTGCTGAACAAGGTTTAGCAAACCATTCATAGCGAGTCTTGGACGGTATGGGGTAACTCATGCGGTTAAGCGTAGACAGCAAGATAGTAGGCCGTAAGCGAAAGTTGAAGGGATTGAGCCTCGAAATACTTATCAAGAGGGCTGATACACTGGGACGAGTAGAAAGCAACACTGATATATTCGCTAAGCGAGAATATATCAGCCTCTTCGGGGTCGTAGACCATGGCATGCTATACATAGTTATGATGTATCAACTTGGGAGACCCTGCCTGTTCTTTACACAGAGAAAGTAAGGCTAACGAGCGATAAGAAAGTTAGGAGGCCCAATACGGCAGGGAGTCAGATTACTGCATAGTACTGATGAAATAGGGTAATGCCTACAGAGGGAAGGCGGTAACACAATAGAGACCTTAAAAGTGACACATATACTACACTCGGAGGTAGAAGGCATATGGAAACAAAACTAGCAAGGATAGCAGAAGTAGCTAGAGCAAAACCGAAGGATCAATTTACTTCGCTTGCTCACCTCATCAACGCAGAGATGATAAGAACCTGTCATAAACAAATGGATAAGAATAAGGCGGTAGGCATCGACGGTATGAGCAAAGAAGAATACGAAGTCAACCTAGAAGAAAATATAAAAGATTTGATAGCTAGGATGAAAAGGCAAGCTTACAAACCGCAGTCTGTAAAAAGGGTGTATATACCTA
>Ga0209639_1001062_pt1 | contig 31082 bp, 32 predicted proteins | sample EPASupsiteHSE605_FD_187268 | JGI IMG/M metagenome (GOLD analysis project Ga0209639, IMG submission 187268) | Bioremediated contaminated groundwater from EPA Superfund site, New Mexico - Sample HSE6-05 (SPAdes) (version 2) | ecosystem: Environmental > Aquatic > Deep subsurface > Groundwater >... | reverse complement strand
AAATATTCCAGATAATGATTTTGTGTTAATTTAGGTAAGAAAATGTTATTACAATAGAGCAAATATTTTATCTTAAATCTCTAACAAATTTGTCCAACTATCGGGATCCACTTCAAAATACCTGATTCGATTAAGCTCATTGATGAAAAGAATTATTATAAAGACATCAGAATTCTTGATAATAAAGAGATAAAAAGGCTTTTAAACACTGCAAAAGATCTTTATCCTGATTTTTACCCACTGCTTTATACAGCATTATCAACAGGAATGACAAGAAGCGAAATCCTTGCTCTAACTGTGGATTGCATTGATTTTAAAAATAAAACCGTAAAAGTGGAGAAGAGTTTGTATAAAGGTGAAATTATCAGACACAGAAACAAATATCAAGTTCGAGAGGTTCATATTTCTGATGAATTGTGTAAAATCCTGAAATCTGAAATAAAACCAGAAAATAATCTTCTATTCCCAAATTCTGACGGAAATGTTCAGGATCCTGATAATATGATAAAAAGACGGTTTAATCCTGTAATCAGAAAAGCAGGCATAAAGCCGATAAGATTTATTGATCTTAGAGATACTTATGCAGCCTTATTAATAAAGCAGAATCTTCCATTAACTTACGTTCAGGAACAGCTTGGACAAAGCTCTGTTAATGTTACCGCCGAGAGGTACAAAAATATAATTCCTGATGTTAAAATAAGTGTCTTAAAATTAATTTGAGAAAAATAATGAGTAACTTCTTAAAATTAGTAGGTTCAATATTTATCTGCTTTTTGCCGGGAATCATCGGTGGATTTTTTACTGCAAATAATCTTTATCCTTGGTACGATACACTGGTAAAACCATCCTTCAACCCGCCAAGCTGGGTATTTTCTCCTGTGTGGACAACGCTTTATACCTTGATGGGAATTTCTTTGTTTCTGGTGCTAAAGGTGGAAGATTCAATAGATAAAAAACAGGGGCTGGTCTTTTTGGCAATTCAGCTGGTTTTAAACGGATTGTGGTCAATAGTATTTTTCGGATTACATCAGATTTTATGGGCTTTTGTGGTGATTATACTTTTGCTATTATTCATAATCCTGTCTATTCTTAAATTTTACAAAGTTTCAAGGCTGGTAGCATATATTTTGATTCCGTATTTATTATGGGTGAGTTTTGCAACAGTTTTGAATTTTTCTTTGTATCAGCTTAATAGTTAAATTTCAATATGAAAATTTGTGCAAAAGTACTTGCATGAATTGAGAACATATTTTTAGCAACATAATCTTATCTAAAGTAAAATATACATATGCAGGAACTGGAAAAAATAGCCGGATTAATTGAGCGTGTGACTTTTCGTAGTGAGGAGTCTGGTTTTTGTGTACTTAAAGTCAAAGTTAAAGGACACAAGGATTTTGTAAATGTTGTCGGAAATATTCCAAATATTGTTGCCGGTGAATGGCTAAACGCAGAAGGTAAATGGCTTGTTGACTCAACTTATGGTCAGCAGTTTAAAGCAGAAATCTTGAAAACCTGCCAACCTGACACACTTGACGGAATAGAAAAGTATCTCGGCTCAGGCTTGATAAAAGGAATTGGAAAACAATTTGCAGGAAGGCTGGTTAAAGCTTTCGGCAAGGAAGTACTTGATATTATCGAAACCGAACCTGATAAACTTCTTTCTGTAGAAGGTATAGGCAAAGGTAGACAGGAAATGATTACCAAAGGTTGGGCGGAACAAAAAGCAGTTCGGGAGATTATGGTCTTTCTTCACAGTCATGGAGTATCAACCAGCAGAGCTTTCAGGATTTATAAAAAGTACGGCGATGATGCCATTGAAAAAGTAAAGGAAAATCCCTACAATCTAGCAAAAGATATATGGGGAATAGGTTTTAAAACAGCTGATAAAATAGCTGAGTGTCTTGGGATAGGAACACAATCTGATATAAGGGCAAGAGCAGGAGTTGAGCACGTTCTTTATGAATTAACCAATGACGGACATTGTGCTTACCCTGAAAAAGATCTTATTAAAAAGGCTGTTAAAATGCTTGAAATTCCTGAAGATATTATCAAAACAGCTGTCGATTATCTTATCGAGGAAGACAGGCTTGTAAAAGAGGAAAACGACAGAGATTTGCTTTATCTTAAGCATTTTTATGAAACTGAAAAAGAGCTTGCTCAAACTATTATAGACCTTAAAGAAGGTAAACATCCTTGCCCTGACATAGAAATAGATAAGGCGATTGAGTGGGTGGAAAACAAAGTCGGTTTAAAACTTGCTGAAGCTCAAAAACAGGCAATAGAAATGGCTGTTAATTCAAAAGTCCTTGTTATAACGGGCGGTCCCGGGGTTGGTAAAACCACTCTTGTAAATTCAATCCTGCAAATATTAAAGGGCAAGAAACTTGAAACTGTTCTTTGCGCTCCAACCGGTAGAGCAGCAAAAAAACTTTCTGAAACTACAGGTATGGAAGCTAAAACAATTCACAGGCTTTTGGAATTTAATCCTGCAACTTATAGCTTTAAGCATAATAAAGATTGGCCTCTTGATGGTGATGTTTTTGTAATAGATGAATCCAGTATGATTGATCTAACTCTTGCATATCAGGTTATACAGGCAATTCCTAAAAAAGCTGCCTTAATACTTGTCGGAGATGTGGATCAGCTCCCATCAGTCGGAGCTGGCTGTGTTTTAAAAGATATTATTGATTCTGAAACAATTCCTGTATGCAGACTTACAGAAGTATTCAGGCAGGCAAGTGAAAGCAATATCATTACAAATGCTCACAAAATAAACAAAGGCGAATATCCCGTATTCCCAAGAAGCAAGGTTGATAATCCAAATGAATCCGACTTTTATTTCATTGAATCTGAAGATCCTGATAGAGCAGTAGATTTAATCAAAAAGCTTGTAACGCAGCATATACCTGATAAATTCAAATTTAATCAGGATGACATTCAAATTTTAACACCAATGCAAAGAGGCAAACTTGGAGCCAGAAATATTAATCTTGTCCTGCAGGAAACTTTAAATCCAACCGGATCTGAAGTTCAAAAATATGGCTGGACTTTCAGGGGTAATGATAAAGTCATGCAGATTCAAAATAACTATGATAAAGATGTTTTTAACGGTGATATCGGCAGAATAACTTCAATTGATGAGGAAAATAGAGAAATTAAAGTCAAATATGATTCAAGAGAAGTTCAATACGATTTTAATGAGCTGGATGAACTCATTCTTGCCTATGCAATGACAGTCCATAAAAGTCAGGGAAGTGAATATCCGGTTGTTATAATTCCTATTCACTCCCAGCATTATATGATGCTCCAGCGAAATCTGCTTTATACTGCCGTTACAAGAGGCAAAAAACTTGTTATCTTGCTTGGAAATTTTAAGGGACTTGGCATGTCGGTTAAACGGGTCGAAGCTAATATGAGAATTACAAGCTTGAAAGAAAACCTTATTTATAATGCTTAGAAATAGAAACATTTTCTAAATAAAATATACAAATAATTTATTTAATTTTATGCTATTATTGTTTTGTTTAAAACATCTTTAAATATTTATTTTATTGAAAGTAAGTAATGAGTGTTTCAGAACATAGATTAATAAGGAATTCCAAAGTAAGGACGGCATCTTCCAAGCAGGATGCTGTAAGATTACTTTTTATATTGAGTGAAATAGGCGATGAACCGCCTTCTGAGTCACCGGATGGTTCAGTTCTGTACATAGAAGGTCAGGCAAAGTTACAAGCACTAGATTTTTGGCTTAGAAATCCTGATTACTTGGCTAATGAGCTTTTAAATATGTATGAAGCTGACAGGAAAAATAATATTCATCTATTGAAAAAAGCCCAAGAAATTTTAAATTCCGAGGAAGTTAATGTTCGTAATTTTCCGATGATCAGATGGCATTATGGTGCATTTGAAGCATTAGATGAACCTTTAAGTCTATTAAGGTTATATAAATTTATTACATTTAGAAAAATTAAATCCAATAATGAAACCAAGACTCTTGTCTACAAGTATTACTTGCTCGAAAATGGATTAATTGCTTCAAGAAAGCTGGTTGCAGAACACTCAATACTAAATTGGTATGTAGAAAGATGCAAACTTTTAAAAACATTATTTGGTAAGATACCAGGATCAAAATTGAAAGAAATACAGCATAAACAACCTGAATATCATAATACAGGTTGGGGTGAATCTATAATTTCAATAAAAGAAAATGTACAAAAAAGATTATTGGAAATAAAGAAAAATGACAAATTGGATTAAAAATATTTCGAAAACAATTGATATTGAAGAAAAATTAGTTGAAGATATTTTAAATGAAAATAATATAATATATTCTTCTTCAATGCCTTCTCCTAAAAATTTGCTTATTAGAAATCTTTATTTTTCTGGAATCAAAGAAGGCGTTAATGATCAAAAAGAAAATGGTCCTTTTGAATGTGAAATTCCTTTTTCTTCAGGATTATGGTGTATTGCAAGCAATGACAATCTTGTTGGAAAATCAAGTGTACTGGATATTATTTTATGGTTACTTAGTGGTAAAGTAAGTAAAATTCAGGATGATGTTTATAATTGGATACATAAAGCTGAATTAAAAGCTTCTTTTAACAATAAAATTTTTACTGTTTCAATAAATAAATCCAAGAATGACTTCTCAGGAAGTTTAGATTTGGGTTTGACAAAAATTGATTTTAATTCTGAAGATGAATTTGAGAAAGTTATAAGTGAGTATATGCTCAAAGAACTGGATTTATCAAAAGTTCCTTATTGGCAAAAGGATAAAGTTAATAATGAAATAGGGCAAATTAATTATGTGGGATGGGCTAGTTATGTGTACGCTTTATTCATTTCAGGGAATGATTTATCAGCCATTATTGGGGAAAAAGCACACTTGGGCTTTGCAAGTAAATTATTACCGCTTTATGTGGGACTGCCTTGGATTGAAACATATCTGTCTGCTTCCGCAGCTTTAAAAGAAAATACTCAAAAAGATAAGGCATTAGAAAGAATCAATCAAAATAGTAAAAATGTTAATGTTGATGAAATTGGGAAACTAACTTCAAAAAAGGATTCATTGGAAGAAGAATTAAGAAATATACCAAATGAATTTAATAAAAGGAAAGAATTAATTGAAGAAGCCTCACATAATTCTAAAATATTACATTCAGAGCTATATTCTTTGTATCAAAATAAAAATAAATCAATTCAGGAATTAGAATTAATAAATGATGAGATTTTAAAAGACAAACAAGGGTTAATTATCCTACAGGAAACCCAAGCAGTTCGATCATTTGTTAAAATATTAGATCCTGAATTTTGTCCACGATGTGATATTCCTATTCAAGAAAAAAATAAAAAAGAAGAAAAAGAAAAAAATATATGTGCCGTCTGTGGAATTGAGCATTCCACCGAAGAAGATATTGAAGATTATCAGGAAAAGTTACAAGAACTAAATGAACGTATCAAAGCATTGCAAAAGGCCTATGATGAATGCAATGCAAGAATAAATACTATCGAAAAAAACGTTCAAGCAAGAGAAGATCAACTTGAAATTTATCAAAAAATATTGCAAAATCCTACGGGAAATAACGAGTCCGAATTATATGAAAAACAAAAAGAAATTGAGCTTGAAATATCTAAAATCAAAGGAATGTTAGAGGTTAGAAGAGGATATAATACCCACTCAACTTCTGCAACATCAACAAGTGACAAGTCAGTAAAATTAAAAATTATTGAACAAGCTGAAAAACTGGCTGCTAAAAATTCAAAAGAGATACAAGGTTCATTTTTTGACGATTTAAACTCTGAAGTATTAATTTTGGCAAAAAGATTCGGGATTGATAATATTGAAAGTGTAACAATAAATAGTAGAGCTCATATGCTCCTAAGAAAGGGTGGTAATGATACATCCTTTAGTAAAGTTACTGCCGGAGAAAAATTAAGACTTAAGGTTGCTTTAATAATTGGAATGTTAAGGATAGCAGAAAAAACCGGAATAGGTAGGCATCCTGGGTTTTTATTAGTAGATTCCCTTGGGAATGAAGAAATATGTTATGAAGATTTTAATAAAATGCTTTCAGAGTTAAATCAAATTACAGAAGAAATTAAAGATCTACAAGTAATAATAACAAGTGCCAAACTTGAAAATATTAAGAATACTATTGCTAATGAAAAGATTATTTCCCCAAAAAATGGAGAAAAGTATATTTGGTAGCAATTCAAGACATAATTATTAATAGTGATTACTTGCCTTCAATTGAAGAACTTGGAGGTGAAGAATTTATATGGACAGAAGCAGATAAGTTAAACACTTCTAATGTATTCCCAGAAATAGTAGAAATTCTTTTAAATGATTTTAATTTAATAAATGATAGAAATAATTTTAACAAGTTTATTCTGGATGGATTAAAAAATAATAACCATTTCCAAGTTTTTGATGATGCAATTAATATCATTCTTGTAGAAGAAGATAAAATTAAGAATATTTTTCCAGATATAGCTGATATTTTAATATCAAAAATAAAGATAAGAAATAGTGATCAAGAAGCATTTATATCATCTTCAGCTCTAAATGCAGGTGTTCAATTAGCCTTGAAAAAATATATAAATAAACACAGAATATTAGCCGAGCTTACAGATATAAAAGATAATGAGAACCCCATATTTGCCAGAAAAGCCATAAGACTTATTGGCGTTTGTTTTGAAAACTGGAAAGAACTTGATTTGATAGAATCACTGAATCGTATTTTATATATAGAAGAAACAAATAGTGATGTATATTATGAACTGGGTATGACAAATATTCTTCAGGCCTTTGAATCCACAAGTGAAGATCTTTTAATATGTAAATTACAAAAAGCAAAAGAGTATTTAATCCAATCTATTAATAATGATGAAGAACGTTTAGATGCTGAAATTTATAATAAAGTTATTGATATATTCTTAAGCTTAAAAAATATATCATCGATTGAATTGCTCAATAGCTATGTGGATGAATTAGACAAACTTATTGATATTAGGCATAAATGGCTATTTAATACGGATGAAAGCTGGTTAACACCAAGATATACATCTGAAATTGAATGGTTAAGATTGTCTTTGGAAATAAAAGATTTAATTGAACATATAAAAAAAGATAGTCCATCTGAACCGTGGCTATTATTGGAAAGAATGATTAATGTATTCAAATCGAGCAGAAGCGTTAAATTAAGAAGTTCTGTATTGGATTTATCTAAAATAATTGAGCCAGAAATTAATTCTCAACTTATTAATTTTCAATCAACTAGGGATGGCTTAATTAAATGGCTAAAAAGCGATTATATTAAATCAGAGTATAAAGAAGAATCTAATTCTTTATTAAATAAAATAATAACATTTCAAAAAAAAAATATTCCTGATTTAACCAAATTAAATAACCCTTTATTAAATCCATATGAGCTTTTAGGGTTAAAAGAAGGAGAATTATCTAATGATGAAATTTTGTTATTAAGTAAATATAACGAAGGATTAGGAATAGCAGGTTTTTCTAACATTGTCTTGGATTCAATTTATAAAGATATTATTGAACAACTGAATAATACTAAGTTTTTTACAGGAAGTATAAAACACAATTTTTGTACCATATTTGGTCAGTTATTAAAGTTTTTAGCCTCACGAGCAAATATCGGAAATAGGGGCAGATATAAATATTTGTTTGATCAAAATGCGGTAGAAAATGACTTAGCTGATGATCTTAAAGATTTTCTTGATGGTGGCATTTATTACGGAAAGGTACATTCTGAAGTTAGAGATGTATCTGGTGGCAGAGTTGATTTATATATTAATTTTCAAGGTTATAACTTTGTGGCTGAGCTCAAAAGAGAATTTAATGATGTATCTAGAGAAAATTTAAGAAAAGAATATGAAGCACAAGTTGGAACATATCAAGCTTGTGGACTAAATTTAAGTTTTCTGATTGTTTTAGACTTAACCCCAAAAAATGCAGGACTATCTAGCATTTTATCAAACGTTTGGCTTGATGTTATTCCACATCAAAAAGAAGGAGATCTTGAAAAAAATATTGTAGTAATCTGTATCCCCGGGAATAAAACATCTCCCTCCAAAACTAAACTAGTTGAAAATTCTATTTGAGCAAAAATTAAACACTCTCTGCTTCAAATTCATCAAGAGTTTTACCGTTTTCTAATTTCCAATCTTTTCTACCGTTAGTACTAATATTTTTAACAGTATCAGAAGCAGCTGACGGTGATTTAAAATCAAGATCTTTATTTGTTATTAAAACGTCTTTGTATTCACTTTGATCAAAGCTGCCTTCTACTTCAAGCTTTTGTCTTAAATTATACGCAGATAAACAATGCTTTATAAAGCTTGCATTAGTATCAGTCTCAATAAAAGAACCTTTTAAAAGTTTGTATCCGTTTTCAGTTATTATAAGCTTTGCTTGTAAAATATTTCCATCTTTGTCTATTCGATTTTTTTTCAAGTTTAAATAAAAAATATCATCTGCCGTTTGTGTAATTTCATTTTTCTCTGTATTAACAGTAGTAAAGTCAATAATTCCAAGATTATCGAGAACGAAAATCATATTTTCTAAAAATATATCCATATCTGCAACATCATAATCACGCAAGTTTGAACCTTGCGGATTTTGATTATTATGGAGTTTTATTGTTGTTAAATTTTCTTTTGCTAAAGAATGAAGCTCTTTTTCCAAATAAAGAACGTGGGCTTTTGTCAAATTTGAGGATGTACTAACAAATATAATAAAGGTATCCCACCACTGTTTATCGTTATCGATAAAATGTTGATTTATCCTGTTTGCAACATTATCACTTTCACCGATATATAACTGGGTTTCATCATTTTTATTGGATAAAAGAAGATAAATACCAGTTTTGTTTTGAAGATCTGGTAAGTCTTGGATAATTTTAGAGTGTTTCCGCTCTCCAATATATGCTTTACCAATCCAATTACTTAATTCAGCCATTTTTAATTTCTTTAATGACTCAATTACAAAAAGTTTTATACTTTGTCCCTGCAGCTTCATAAATTCCCACTCGTTTTTCCTAAAAACATGAATATTCTATTGCAAAAATAATTTAACGGAAATAAATAATACAAATTATCTTTACAATTCAAATTCAAATTTATGTTTTTGGTACAATATTCTTGGATCTTATTAGCAATTTGAGAGTTGCTTATAACATAGTCTAAAGTGAGGAATTAATGAATAAGCACAATGATCTGACTTTTTTCACTAATGAGCCTGGAAGTTGTTTATATGATAGATTTAAATCAACGCTTGAATCTGCAAAATACTTTGATGCTCTTGTAGGATATTTTAGAACAAGTGGTTTTTATAGACTTTATGATGCTTTTGATAATGTTGAAAAAATCAGGATTCTTGTAGGTATAAATACTGATTATCAAACTTATAAAATACTGCAAGATTCTAAGCAGTTAAATTATTTAGAATCACATGCAAATACTAAAAAAATCTATTCTGAAGCCATTCAAAATGAATTTGTCGAGTCTGAAGATAATTTTAATGTTGAATTAGGTGTTAAAAAATTTAAAGAACTTTTAAAGGCAGGAAAAATTGAAATAAAAGCTTTTCCATCCAGAGAAATACACGCAAAAGTTTATATTAGCAGGTACGACAGTAAATTACTTTATGGCTCAGTAGTAACTGGCTCAAGTAACTTTTCCGAATCTGGATTAAACGGAAATTATGAATTTAATGTTGAATTAAAAAATAAAGCTGATGTTGACTATGCTTTGGAAAAATTTGAATATTTATGGAATCAAGGTGTTGATTTATCTGAAGAATATATCGAGACAGTAAATACAAAAACTTGGTTAAATGATGAAATAACTCCTTATGAACTTTATTTGAAATTTTTATATGAATACTTTAATGAAGATATAAATGCAGAACAATATTTAGAGATTGATCTGCCTGATAATTTCATGAAGTTAAAATATCAAACTCAGGCTATTGCATCTATTAATAAGATTGTCGAAAGCTATAACGGTGTATTCATATCCGATGTTGTTGGGCTTGGCAAAACATATATTGCAGCAATGTATGCTCAAGATTTAAAAGGGAAAAAGCTTGTCATTGCGCCTCCTCCAATTATGCCTAACTGGGAGCAGGCTTTTAAAGATTTTGGCGTTAAAAAAGCTGATATTGTTTCTAGTGGGATGTTGCATAAAATTGTTGATAAAATTGAGAAGACAAAAGAAAATGAATACGATTATATTTTCGTAGATGAGGCTCATCGATTCAGAACAGAAGAAACTGAACAATACACTATGTTAAGGAGAATATGTTTTAATAAAAAGGTCATACTTATTACTGCAACTCCTTTGAACAACTCTTTTTACGACTTTTATCCATTAATCAGTCTTTTTCAAAAACCGACTGATAGCGATATTCCGGGAGAAAGAAATATAAAACATTTCTTTACTCAAAGAAAAACACTACTTTCTCAAGTAGAAAAAGCCCGTGGAAAAGATTCGGTTGAATATTTAAATGCAATAAAAAATGTTTCTAAAGAAGTCAGGGATAAGATTTTAAGCCATATAATGCTGAGAAGAACCAGAACAGATATTGTCAACTATTTTTCTGACGATATGAAAGAACAAGGACTTTCTTTTCCTAAAGTAGCACCTCCTGAAAAAATCATTTATGAATTTGACAGTAAAACCAATTTTATATTTGAGGATACAATTGATACAATAAAAACGCTCACATATGCCAGATATACTCCTCTGCTATATTTAGATGAGCAATTATCAGCATTTGAAACCACACAGCAAAGTAATATGAAAGGCTTTATTAAAAGCCGTCTGGTTAAAAGGCTTGAAAGTAGCAAATATGCTTTTGAAAAGACCATTGAACGATTTATCGAATCTCATAAAAGATTCATTGAAATGTACGAGTCAGGAACTGTTTACATAAGTAAAAAAGTTAATGTCTATGACTATATTGATAATGAGAATGAAGAAGAGCTTGAAAAACTCCTTATTGGTGGAAACCAAGCCAAAGTTAAAAAATATTCTTCTGACCAATTCAGAGAAGATTTTATAATTAACCTTAAAGGTGACTTAGCTCAACTGGAAATAATTTTTGAGAAGTGGAAAAGTATCCCAAAAGATTTTAAGCAGGAAAAGTTTTTGTCAGAACTTAAGTCTAATAAACTTTTGGCTAATAATAAGTTAATTATATTTACAGAATCCAAAGAAACTGGTGAAAATTTAATTGAAGCTTTAAACAAAGAATACAAAGATGAAGTTATATTCTATTCAAGCGGTCAAAATGAAAAAATAAGAGATAAAATCAAATATAATTTTGACCAAAACAATAATTATAAAGAAGACGAAATTCGTATATTAATAACAACAGATGTACTTGCAGAAGGTATAAACCTCCATCGTTCAAATATAGTTATTAATTATGATTTACCATGGAACCCAACAAGGGTAATGCAACGTGTTGGTCGTGTAAATAGAGTTGGCTCCGAACATGAAAAAATACATATCTTTAATTTCTTCCCAACAGCAGAAACTGATGCCGAATTGGGTCTTGAAGATAATATAATTGCTAAAATTCAAGCCTTTCATAATGCACTTGGCGAAGATGCACAATATTTAAGTGATACGGAAGAATTTACTTCTTTTAATCTAGATGGAACTCGTAGATATTATAAAAAAATGAATTCTGCTGAAACATTTGAGAATGACGGTGAAGAAAATATCGAGCTTAAATATTTGAAGGTTATAAGGGATTTAAGAGATAAAAATACTGATTTGTATTGTAAAATCAAAACTCTTCCGAAGAAAATCAGGACTGGAAAACTTGATAATAATGTAAAAAAAGATAGTTTGATTACTTTTTTCAGAAAAGGTAAGTTGAAAAAATTCTGTATTACACAAGGCTTGTACTCTGAAGAATTAGCCTTTGATGAAGCAGTTATATATTATGAATGTGAAGAAAACAGTAAAAAACAAGATGTTCCTAAAGAATATTATGAATATTTGGAAATTAACCGAAATTTATTTGAAGCTCCTTCTGCTGATGCCGTGCCGGTGATGAGCCAAAGAGGCGGTAAATCCAATGAAAAAGAAGTTATTAGTATTTTAAAATCGCTTCAAAGGGATGCACGCTTTACTCAAGAAGAATTAGAATATATAAATCTGGTTTTAAAAGCGTTTAATGATGGTTTAATGCCTAAAAAAATAGCTCAAAAACTAAAAAAACAGATCGAAGTTGAAGTGGATAATTTAAAAATTCTGCCAATTTTAAGGCATAATATCCCAAATGAATTTATTTATGAAAACACCAGAACTAAAGATAATAAAAAGCTAACGAGAGAAATTGTACTGTCTGAATTTTTAATCAGGAGTAATTCATAATGAAAAATTTAATAAGAGAGACTTTTAATAAAGAATACAATGAAGAATGTTTTAAAAGATTTATAAATGAATTACTTACTGGAGCTAATTTCGAAAAAGCTCATATGATTCAAATTCCACCTAAATATACTTCATTTATAAGAAGTTGTAAGCGTATTGCTAAATATAAATATGAAGCATCTGACTTCGCAGAAAATGTAATAGATGTTCTTGTTGTTAAACTAAAAAGAACATCTTCTATTGATAGAGCAAGAAGTGAGCAAAGAAATTTTGTTGCCAGATATTTGAACGAAAGCAGAGGATATTTAAAAGATGCAGCACTTGTTGCTTTTATAAGTGAAGATGATGAAGGGAAAATTTCTGACGATTGGCGTTTTTCGCTAATTAAAATGGACTATGTGACAGAAATAGTAGAAGATGCAAGCGGTCAAAAGAAAAGAAAAACAACCAAAGAACTTACTCCGGCGAAACGTTTTTCATTCCTTGTTGGCACAAATGAAGATTCTCATACAGCCCAAAAACAGCTATGCGAATGCCTTGAAAAATCAGCCAGAAAAGAAAAAGTAACACTTGATGACTTAGTTAAAGCTTTTGATATAGAAAAAGTATCGAAAGAATTCTTTGATGAGTATAAAAATCTGTACCTAAAACTTAAAGCTGAGCTTGAACGTTTATATAATTCAAACTCGAAAATCAAGACTGATTTTGATGAGCACAATATAAACACTGATGATTTTGCAAAGAAAACATTAGGACAGTTAGTTTTCTTGTATTTTATTCAGAAAAAAGGCTGGATGGGTGTTGGCAGAGATGCCGACTGGGGAAAAGGTGATAAAAAGTTTTTAAGAAATCTTTTTGAAAAAAAATATGTTGAATATAAAAATTTCTTTAACGATGTTTTAGAGCCTTTATTTTATCAAGCCCTGGCTTCAGACAGAGGAGCTTCTGCTTGGTTTGATTCTTTAAAATGCAGAATTCCATTCTTGAACGGAGGATTATTTGAGCCAATTAATGGATATGAGTACGATAAAACTGATCTCACCATAAATAATAATCTTTTTGCGGAAATATTTAAAATATTCGATCTTTATAACTTTACTGTTAAAGAGGACGAGCCTCTTGAAAAAGAAGTTGCTATTGACCCTGAGATGCTTGGGAAAGTGTTTGAAAATCTACTTCCTGAAAATATAAGAAAGGGAAATGGAGCTTTCTATACTCCGAGAGAAATTGTACATTATATGTGCCAAGAAAGCTTAATTAACTACCTTTATACTAAGGTTAATACTAAAAATGTGCCTTTGACAGAGGATGAGAAGAAAAAACAACTAACTTTATTTAAGAAAGAGAAAAAACAAGAACAACTCGTTCTAACTAAAGAAGTATTTGAAGAAATAGTTCCAAAAGAAGATATATCTGTCCTTATTCATAAAGGGGATTCACAATACATAAATGAAAAACGTGGAATAGAAGAAGACTTACCTCAGTCAATAAAAGAGAATGCCAGAGCTATTGATAAAGCGCTCGAAGATATAAAAGTATGTGATCCTGCTATTGGTTCAGGTGCTTTTCCAGTAGGGATGATGAACGAAATTATCAGAGCAAGAATGGCTCTGAATAATTGTGAAACGTTCAAAAACAATATCTCCAGAACGGCTTATAATTTTAAAAGACATACTATCGAAAATTCTATTTATGGTGTTGATATAGATTCAGGAGCTGTTGAAATTGCAAAATTAAGGTTCTGGCTGTCGCTGGTAGTTGACGAAGAAAGTATTAAAACTATAAAACCTCTTCCAAACCTTGATTACAAAATCATGCAGGGAAATAGCCTTATATCTTCGTATGAAGGCATTGATTTTGATGAAATAGTGGAAAATTACAAACCTAATACTCAATTGACTTTAAATTTGTTTGATTCTAAGAGTAAAGATATTATTGAAGAATTAAGAAAAAAACAGCTTGAATTTTTAAATACACCTTATTCGACTAAAAAAGGTGAAATAAAACAAGAAATTGAAGAGTTAATTGTTGAACTTATAAAAGCGGAATTGGAAGAAAGAGCTAAAAAATCTGGCAAAAGTGAATTTGATATAGAAGATCATATAAGGAATTTTGCTCAAAATAAAGAAAATAGAAATTTCTTCCCATGGAAATTATTCTTTGCAGATGCTTTTGAGAATGGTGGGTTTGATGTAGTTATAGGTAATCCACCTTATGTTCAACTGCAAAAATTTAAAGGTGATCCTATTCAAAAATTGTATAAAGATGCAAATTTCAAAGTACATGACTCAAATGGTGATATTTATTGTTTATTTTACGAAAAAGGAGTTAATGTATTAAAAAATCAAGGTTATTTATGTTTTATTACATCAAATAAATGGATGAGAGCGGGATATGGTGAAAAATTAAGAGCTTTCTTTACAGATTACACAAATCCAGTTCAATTAATTGATTTTGCAGGGTTTACAGTATTTGATAGTGCTACTGTTGATGTAAATATTTTGCTAACTCAAAAGACAAATAATAAAAAAAATACACTTGCTTGTTCTATGGGCAAAAATTTCAATGGTTTAAATCAATTGAGCGTTTATATTAGTCAGAATTCTGCATTACAAAAATTTAATTCAAATAGCTGGTGTATTTTAAATCCGTTAGAGCAAAGCATTAAAGAAAAAATAGAGAAAATAGGCACCCCTCTTAAAAATTGGGATGTGAATATTTATAGAGGTGTTTTAACAGGTCTTAACGAAGCTTTCATTATAGATGGTGTTAAAAAAGACGAATTGATAAGAAAAGATCCTAAAAGTGCCGAAATTATACGACCAATTTTAAGAGGCAGGGATATAAAAAGATATGACTATGATTTTGCTGATAAATGGATAATAAACACTCATAACGGAAGTAAAACTCAAAAACGAATAGATGTTAATAATTATCCGGCGATAAAAGAACATTTTGACCAATATTATGAAAAATTAGCGAAAAGAGACGATCAAGGTGATACTCCATATAATCTAAGATGTTGTGCTTATATGGACGATTATTAAAGCAAATTTAAGTAATAAAATGACTTTATTATATAAGAGGTAAAAATGTTATATTACAGACAAAAAATAATACTTGCATTATTGGAAGAATTCGAAGGTTCATTAGGACGTTCAGAATTTCAAAAATATCTCTTTTTACTTTCAGAAAATCAAGGCATTGAAAAAAAATTTCATTTTGTTCCATATAAATTTGGATGCTATTCTTTTCAAGCATATAAGGATATCCAATATCTTGTTGATGCTAAATATATTCAGGATGAAAATGGCTGGGAAATAAAGGATAATAATGCTAATTATAAAAGTTTGTTAACTGCACAAGATAAAAGACTTTTAACAGAATTAAAAAAGAATTATGGTTCATATAAAGGTGATGATCTGATTAGGAAAGTTTATTTGGATTATCCTTATTACACTTTGCATAGTGAAATTGTTGAAAGAATTTTATCTAAATCAGAAAGAGCTAATGCAAATAACATTATCAATCTTACACTTAGTAAAGAAGCGACTCATAAGCTTTTTACTATCGGTTATGAAGGTATCAGCGTTGAAGAATATATTAACAAGCTTATAAAAAATAACATTAAAGTACTTTGTGATGTCAGAAAGAACCCTTTAAGCAGAAAATACGGATTCTCAAAATCCATACTATTAGATTTAGTAAGTAAGTTTGGTATTAAATATGTTCATATCCCAGAATTGGGAATAGAATCTGATAATAGAAAAAACTTAAAGACAGTAAAAGATTATGCTGATTTATTTGATGAATATGAAAAAACCGTTCTTGTAAATCAAAAAATGCATATAAACTATTTGTATGATATATTCAAAAAAGAAAAGCGAATTGCTTTAACTTGTTTTGAAGAAAAACCTGAATTTTGTCACAGAACAAGAATAGCTCGTTATCTAAAAAATCTACCAGACTGGGAGTATGAATTAGAAGAGTTATAAGAATGACTTTAACTAAGGTTTTAATTACTGTAAAAACTTATCCGAACTTATCCACAAAATACGAAGAACTGGTTTGTACCGCTGGTTTTCGTAAAAATGGCTCATGGATAAGAATATACCCGATCCCATTTAGAAAACTGGATTTTGATGACAGGTATAAAAAATATCAATGGATTGAAATTGATTTAGAAAAAAATCCTTCTGACTTTAGATCAGAAAGTTTTAAGCCCAAAGATACTATGAATATTAATATAACTGCTCTTGATTCTATTGGAACTGAAAATGAATGGAAAAGCAGAAGAGATATTGTTCTCAAGAACGGTTATCATTCAAATTTAACTCAGTTAATAGCTGAAGCAAAAGATAGGAATAAAATAACATCTTTAGTTGTTTTCAAGCCCACCGATATATTAGATTTTAAAATTGAAGCTGTAGATAGGGAATGGGATCCTAAAAAAATTGAAACTATTATGGGCAAAAGAATGCAATTGAACTTATTTCAAAAAGACAACTCTGAAGATCTTTTTCAAGTAGTTAAAAAGCTTCCTTACGAATTTTCTTATGTTTTTGTTGATAATGAAGGCAAACAGAGCAAATTAATGATAGAAGATTGGGAAATTGGTCAATTGTACTGGAATTGTTTAAAAAGACATAATAATGATGAAAAATTAGCACTTGAAGACGTTAGAAAAAAATATTGGGATAACTTTGCAAAAACAAAGGATTTATTCTTCTTTTTAGGAACTACCTTGATAAATCATTATAGGGCACCGAATCCATTCATTATAATTGGCTTATTCTATCCGCCTCACCAACTTCAGCAAAGATTATTTTAAATGATTTTGTATAGATAATATTATCTGGTTGGACTCTTTTTCTGAAATTTTCAAATAAGGTCTTGCTGGGATTTTGACTTTTTTGTTTCGCCCAGCATCTCCGCCGAATTGGTGAATTGCTGCGTAAATTTTATTCGTGCCGACAACAGCGGAATTATTGTCATATTTGCTTGTGATTGAGGAGGCTAAATCACCTCGCACCTGTAATATTCTGCCCGGCCAGTATCCTTTTTTACTCCGCTGTTTTATTGTAACTTTAGCAAGAGGAGTCCATTTGTCAGGTCTGCCTTCCTTATCGAAATTTTCCTCGACAGAATCTGCCATAATTCCGGCAATATTTTTCATAAGGGGTCTGAGGTTTTCAGTTTTTGCAGCCAGTTTTTTGAGTAACTGCCAGATCTCTTTATCATCAATCCTTATTTCTATCGGTTCCGGCATGGAATAATTCCTTTATTGGGTAATTAGCGATTAAAAGCTCTTTGAACATTTTGTTTTTACGGTCTTTGTTATTAATTCCGTTTAGTCTCTCGATTGCGATCATTTCATAGTCTTTGTACAGCTCCCTGACTTTTTCTGAATCATCATAAGAAAGCAAAAATCTACCTTTTATATTTTTTAACAAATCTCTGAGTCTTTCGTGGTCAAAGTCTTTGGTTGAGGTGGTTTCATAACCACAGCCGAATGTGTATGGCGGATCGCAGTAAAAGAAGGCTCCTTCAAAGTCATACTGGTTTATCAGTTTTTCAAAATCTCTGTTTTCAACAAGCACTTTATCCAGTCTTTTATGGATTGCATCGATTTTTAGCAGAATATTTGCCTGACTTTTGCTTGCTCCGCCTGATGATTTTTTGACAGTACCGTATGTTTCACCTCTACCGCCGAAAGAGCGTGTTATCAGGAATATAAACCTTGCAGCTTTTTGAATATCGGTTATTCCGTCAGTATTAATGAACTGCATAAACATTTCCCTGCTGCCAAGCAAGTATTTCAGTTCATCCTTTAAAGCTTCAGGATGATATTTTACAATTCTGAAAAGATTTACGAGCCTGCCGTCAAGATCATTGTATATTTCAAGGTCTGCCCACTTGCTTTTGTAAAATAGTACCCAGCCTGCTCCGCCGAATGGTTCCACATAAGACTGGATGTCTTTTGGAACAAGCGGTTCTATTGTTTTTCTGAGGAGTCTTTTACCTCCTACCCAGTTCAACAGGGATTTTGTGTCAATTGTCATATATTCTGCCTCCAGTCTTTTACTTTTCCGGGGTTATAGCTCCAGCCAACATCAGGTGATATTTTATGCTCGGTTAAAGGATCTGTATAAACCGCAACAGGTCTTAGCTCGCCTGTCTTCTTTGAAACAAGTCTTAATTCTTCTGATAATTGACCATCAGATTTATCAACTCCAAGATCTCTTTCTTTTATATTTTCATCAGATAAAGCTCTAACTCTGCATCTGCAGCCCCAGCCATTAGGCGGATAAAATGAATCCCAAAACGGATCATCATATTTGAATATTCTTCCATTTAACTGTGCGTGAACAGGTCTTGTTCTTCTATCCATTACAGCGACATACTGCCAGTTTGGACGATTTTCAATATTATCAATTTGCTCTTTATACCTGCCTGCCATATAGGAAGTCTGGATATTTGTCCTGAAAATTGTTTTTAATCTCCAAACCGAGCCAAGCTGGACAACTTCCGCTCCTGTATTATCTCCGACAGCAACTTTTCCCCACCAGCCTTTGTTTTTGAGTTTTGGTTCAAGTTCTTTTTTGAATTGCTGGAAAGTTAAGCCTTCTTCCATTGCCTTTTCAACAATTTCTCTAATATCCTGCAAAATATCTTTTCTCATGACTTTCGCAACAGTAAAAGATCTTGTATGAGCATCCTGCCAGATATCATGCCAGTCCCAACTAAACTCATAGCCTTTATCCTTCAGGTATTTTATGGCTTTTTCAGGAGCAAGAGTGATCAGATATTTCAAATCAGGCTGCATTGATTCTCTCCTCAGCCATTTTTACATATTCAGGATTAAGTTCAATCCCAAGCCAGTTGCGGTTTAATCTTTTAGCGACAACCGCTGTGGTTCCGCTTCCAATAAATGGATCAAGAACTATTCCTCCCTCTGGACATCCGGCTTTTATTGGGGTTTCGATTAATTTTGGAGGATATATTGCAAAATGAGCTCCCCTAAAGGCACTTGTTGCAATATTCCATACAGTTCTTTTATTCCTGCCTTTATATGTCGGATCATAAAGAACTCTTTGCTGGAATTTTTCAAAGTTTTCTTTTGAAATTCCCTGATAAAATCTGCTTTTACCTTCATTTGCCTTGCTTTTTGCTCTTTTTCTTGTTGATTCGGTTATAGGTTCAAACTGCTGCTCAAAATAGTATTTTTTACTTTTTACAAAGAAAAACAAATATTCAAAATCCACCGTAAACCTGTCTTTTACACTGTGAGGCATTGAGTTGGGCTTTTGCCAGATTATTACATTTCTGAGAATCCAGCCTCTATTGACCATTTCAACAGCAAATCTGAAAGGGATCAGAAGTAAACTTTTATCAAATTTTCCTCTTGAGTGAGCAACTTTTGGCAGATAACTTAGATTATCAGGTAATAATGAGTTTTTTCCCTTTGTCTGTTTTGCGTATGACAAACCAAGACAGCTTCCTCCATAAGTATCGCCAAGATTGACCCAGCAGGTGCCAGAGTCTTTTAAAACTCTCTTGGTTTCATCAAAAATATCGCAGAGATGCTTGATATAAAGGTTAAAATCAGGTTCAGATCCAAGTTCGCCCTGCCAACCGTCATCCCAGTTTACAGGATTTGTGTCGTACTGCCTTAATGCCCAATATGGCGGAGAAGTTACAACACAATCAATACTTGCATCAGGCAAAGTTTTAAGAGAATTTAAACTATCACCGCATATAATTTTATTAATCATTTCCATTTTTGTCTCGCTTTGATTTTGGTCTATAGTCAATGGACGTGTTCTCAAAAGAGAGGCTTAGCCTCCCCCAGACTTCACTTATAAAAATAATTTTTTGTAGAATTTTCTCAATTTGATCTGTTTTTAAACCTTTTTCTGACAACTGTTCATAGATTTCCTCATAGGAATCTCCTTGATTGATAAGTGCAATTAATGGTTTTAAAATAGCCTCTGCCTGCTTTTGAAGTTCTTCATCAGAAAAAGAATCAATAAAATCATCAATAGTTATTTGATCCAGAAATTGAGATTGCTGCTTAAATTGTTTAAATCCGCTTGTTTTACTTTGAGGATTGTTTTGAACAGGACTATTGACCGAATCAATATCCTCCTCATCAAAACCGTACGTTTTCATAAAATATTCCTTTGTAAACTTAACTCCTGTTTCAGAGAGGGTTTTATCCCGCTGAGATAGGGTTAAATCAACATCTTCTTCCTCATACATCTCAAATATTGGAATATCTTTTTCGCTGAAATTAAGTTCATAAATCCACTGAATAAGCTGGTTAAGAGATTTTTCAGCAATTTTTTTATCAGAATCAACAATATCTTTTCTGACTTCCATATGTGTTTTAGCAGCTGCCAAGCTGCCGCTATTGCCAAGTTCGGTTGTTAATGTCTGTCCTAGTATTGCTTTTGAAATTTCGGCATTCATTTTATCGATAAGTCTATCGAATACATCAGCAGATGAAGCTTTTGCTGCTTCAACAATTTCAACCGAGCTGTCATCTGGAATAACAGCAATCGCATCCTGAATCATAGCTTCAAGCATATCGGCAAGATTATCTGTATCCTCTTTTGAAGTTCCACGAGGATGTTTACCGATTAAAAACGGCATTCCGTATTTTTCTGTAAATATCACCCAGAATTTTAGCCCGCCTTTTTTAAAAGCAACAGGCCAGAATACTCTTGATAACGTTCTTTCTCCGTATGGATTTTCATAACTTGGATTTGATTGAGGACAGAGAAATTTCCTGTCCGGCAGGTCTTCACCATAATAATTTTCTTTAGTCCTAAACTTTAGCCTGTTATCATCATCGAAACAGAACCACTCTGGAGGCTTAGCTTTTATCGCTGCAGGCAGAATTAAATTTCCCTGTTTTTTCCAGATTATCTCTAGTGGCTGAAATCCAAATAATGATGCGTTTAATATTTCTGATATTACTGAATGTAGGTCTATAGAGTTAAAAAAATCCTCAATAAACTGACCCTGCCGAGTTTTATCTTTGCCTCTATTTATCTCCCATTCAAGAGATAGAACACCGGATTTTCTTGATTGAACACAAGCCCAGACATGAGGGTCGCACAGCAATTCTTTATAAATCCTTATGTCTTTTCCTTGTTTTCTCAAGACATGGTCAGGGTCTGGCAGCATCATTGCCAGATTATAGAAATTAAATGATCTTTTTCGGGTAGCTATTTCATTTATAATGCTGTTGCTTTTTTCTTCCATAAAACCTTTTCCAAATGTTTGTCAAAAAGTGTTCAAACGTGTTCAAAATGAATTTTTAGTATGAGATGGATATAAAATTACCCGTAAACTAAAAAAGTGTTCTTAAATCGCCTTAAAAAGTTTTTAATAATCTCTCGTAATTTCATAACTTTCCCTCCTTTGTCTTGAGGCAATATTAATAGGTCCTAAATTAGTGCCAGCAGCATATAAAGCAAGAGCCAATGCCCAAAATCTATCCGCATGACCTGAAGCATCAGATTTTTCAACATCAAACCTGATATTTCCCGCTGTTGTTGTTATTTTTCTGACAGAATGTAAGTCCTCTCTTATATCGTGTTCGCTCGGAATATATACGGTTTTATCCTCAAAATTAGTCCGCAAATTATATGCAAGCTCTTCCTTTACTTTATTGGTGAATGTTATAGCCTCAACCCTGTATTGCCCGAATTTTTTTTGAGCAGTTTCAGCTAACTGCATTCCAAGTCCTGTTGAATCAATACAGCAACGTCTTAAATTCCTGTGCTTTAAAATATTTGATAAAACTTCGTCCTGAATATGAAATGGAGTTCGCTCCATTTCTTTGATTAAGCGGGTGTATTTAACATTACCGAGCATCTCTAAAATCCATATAACGGATAAGTCCTTCTTTCTGCCAATGTCCATCCCGACAAAAAGATCACCAGATACTTCAGACAAATCTCTGTATAAATCCTCAAGCTCACAGGTGTTTATAAGTTCATAGGTTAGAAAAGCTGAAGTCTCGTCTATTGCTTCGCAGCAGTATTCCTGAAGCCAGGTATATTCATCAAAACAGTTTTCTCTCTGCTCATCAATCCATGCCTGCTTTTCATCTTCAGTTGTATTTTTTCCGTAAATTTTATCAACCAGACCTTCGGCTACAGCAAGCTGAATTGGTGTTGTATGTAGAGACCATTTTAATTTACCCTTCTGGGTTTGCTCAATAAATTTATAATATCTGCAGTTTTTACCGTTATGGGTTGATAAAATCCTCAAAGGAAATCCCCAAGTCACGCAAGGTCTTGCAGCTTTCCAGAGTTCATCTTGACTGTCATGATGGGCAAATTCATCAAGAACAACTTTTCCTCCTTTTGATCTGAAGCCTTTTGGATTTGAGGATAGAGCATGAATCTTTGTACCATTTGCAAATTCAATTACGAAGGCTTTTATGTCTTTTTCTGAATCCACAACAATATTTCCAAGAGGCTTGGCAGCCATATGAAATAATTTAGTCCACTGCTCGCAATAAGTAATATATTCTCTTGCAGCAGACTCATCGGCAGAAGAAAACCAGACGGAGGGAACACGTTTACTCACGCAATCCCTCACATCTTCGTATGACTGAACATAAGTAGCACCGATTCTTCTGGATTTTTCCCAGATTTTAACCTTGCCGTTGTCATTCAGCCATCTTTGCTGATATGGAAGGAAATATTTATTGAGATTCATTTTGTTTAATTCCCAAAACTTGTTCTTCGATTAGCTTTATAACATCTTCAGATAAGCCTTTGCTTTCCTGTTTTTGCTCTTTCTTGGCTGCAATATCCTCGTATTCTTTAATCTTGGTTATTAAAGGAAGCATTCTGGTAAATGCGTACATCCTGCCAGGGTCAACTTTTTCTCCATTCTGAATATCTTCTTTTATTGATTGCATCAATTTTCTTGCAAATTCATATAATTCTTCGTGGAATAATCGCTTGCTTTTGATAAGCTGCAAACGTTTTTCTTCCCAGTTTCCTTCAGCTTTCCATGCTAAAATCGTCTTGAAATTCAGTTGAAGCCTTGATGCAATTTCATCAATAGTCATATGCTCAATCACATAAAACCGCTCAGCCTCAGAGAACAGAAATTCCTTTTTACTCAAGATCCTCCTCCATCCTCTGAATTTTCGATTTTAAAGCCTGCATCTGAAGGACTATTGAGTTTAAACGAGCCATTGAATGAACTGTTTTTTCGATTTCCAGCTTTGTTATATTTTCTTCGTAAGGATTTAAAAAAGATCTGATAAGGATAATAAGACCGGATGCTTCTGTGTCAAGTGATTTATACTGTTTTCTTGATTCTGCTAACTGACCTTTAAGCTGCATTTTTTCAATGTTCATTAGATTTCATAACCTCACGTTTCAGAATCGGACACCATAAATTTGTGTCAATTTTGCTCTCTATTCTTGATAAAAGAGCTGCATGATACTGATTGGTTTCAAGCAGATCTTTTAGTACCAGAAAGTTATTGTTAACAATATCTTCAAAAGTCTTGACCTGAGACTTGTGATAGATATACCAGATCGCAAAGATAACGGCAGGAAAGCCAATACTTTTTGTAAGTTCAATTATTAAAGCAGTTTCACTCATAAAATCCTCGAATCAACTTGAATGAGTTCATTTTTAGAAAACAGACAAAGCCGGATTTTCTAAAAAATCGCTTCCGCTTCGCCATCCAGAAAGAAGTTGCGGGATACAATCCCGCTTACTAAAAATATTTAGTCAGTTTTCTTTCAGGATATTGATTTTTAAACGCAATTTCAAATGCAGTAATGCAGTGCAGTATTTCAGTGCATTACTGCATTTGAAAACGATTATCAGAAGAGCTTATACTGCCCGATATAAATTTCGTTTTTGATTTTTAGTTAAAAATTATGAGGACTTAAAAATGAGTGATAGCAAAAAATTTTGGCAGTCAAAGACTTTCTGGGTAAACATTCTCTCTGCCCTTGGAATAGCTGTTCAGGCAAAAACAGGATTTGTTGTTGACCCTGCAACTCAGGCAATAGGTTTAACAGTTATCAATAGCGTTTTAAGAGCAACAACCAAGTCAGCTATTACTTGGTAGCGGATTATCGATAGAGGGCAGCAAGACTGCACCATTTTTGGTTACCAATCATTCCAATCAGGTTAACGATTTAAACAGTAATACTCAATTAAAGTGAGGAAGACGTGAAATTTTTTGAAGTATTCAAAGCGGGAAAATATCCGCAGGGAGCTTTCTCTCAAAGTGATGTCGAGGCTCTTGCAAATAATTATGACCCTAAATTCTGTGAGGCTCCAATTACTCTTGATCATGAACAGAAGGGACCGGCTTTTGGCTGGGTGTCAGGTTTAATAGCTGAAAGTGGCAAACTAAAAGCATCATTCAGAGATGTAGCTGATGAACTTAAAGAATATGTTCAGGCAGGAAAGTATAAAAAGATTTCTGTTGAAATATACAGGGAACTTGATGGTAAAAAACCGTATTTAAAAGCGGTTTCTTTTCTAGGTGCGGCTATTCCGCAGGTTAAGGGAATGGATCCTGTTGAATTTAAAGAAGGTGAATCAGAAATCTATATTTTTGAGATAGAAGAAATACCTCCAAAGTCCGAAGTAAAACCGAATGAAGAATTGGTCAAACTTCAAGAACAGGTTCAGGAGCTTGAAAGCCAGATTAAGTTGTTTGTTTCCCAGCCTAATAAAAATGAAGATGATGCTCTTGTACTAAAACTTCAGGAAAAAGTGCAGCAGCTTGCTGCACAAATAACAAAGATGCAGGATGATTCAGCTCTTAGACAAGATGCAGAGCAGGAATTAACAAGGCTCAGGCTTCAAATGAGAAGAAATGAGTTTGAACAGTTCCTTAATGAACAGATTGCTTACGGCAATTTGACTCCCAATCAAAGAGATTTAAGCTTGAAAGTCCTTATGGTACTGGATAGCGTTCCTCAGTTCAAGGAAGATGAAAATCCGATTGAAGAATTCAAGCAGTTTATTAAATCTCTGCCAAAACAAGTTGAGTTTGAGGAAATTGCAACCAAGAAAAAGCAGACAAACGGGGAAGAAGAGTTTATTGATTTTGCAAACGCCAGTGATGAGAGCATTGAAATCTACAAAGAAGCAAAATCTCTCAGTAAAAAAGAGAAAATCCCATTTAAGGATGCTCTTTTAAAGTTATACAAGTAAATATGCACTTAACCTAACACACACTTTGAAACGTATCCTGTTCCAATAGTCCAAATTAGTTGAAATACCGAAATCAAGACATTAGTTCCTGTTTTATCCATAAGCAACCCCTTTCTATCCTGTAATGCTAGCAAGCAAAGATAATTAATAAGAAGTAATACTATGGAACAGAACAACGTTTTGGGACTTGCACCCAGTGTTAGGTCTGCTAGGTTAAGTGCATACAAGGATTATAACAAATAATTTTACAAATTTAAAGTATAAAGGAAATGAAAATTGGGAAGATTAGAAGATTTAAGGATAAATGCGTATTTATCAGAAGTTGCAAGAGGCTACAGCAATAATGCTTTTATTGCAGAAAACCTGTTTCCTGTAATTGACTCAGAGTCAGAAAAGATAGATATCTTTGAATTTAATAAGGAAGCATTTCAGGTTTACAACACTGAACGTGCAATAAGAGCCAATTCAAACGTAGTAAGCCCAAAGGGTTTCAATAAAAAATCAGCTACATTGACCGAACACGACTTGGCTTACCCGATTGATTACAGGGAAGAAGAAGAATCCAAAAAAGTTAAGCTCCAGCTTCATGCAACAAATGTTGTAACAGAAGGACTTAAGCTCAAACACGAAAAACAGTGCGCTGATTTAGTTCAAAATCCTGCAAATTACACTGCCGGAAACAAGATTACTTTATCAGGAACATCTAAATTTACCGATTATGCTAATTCAGATCCTGTTGGTGTAATTGAAGACGGCAAAGATGCAATTGCAGGCAAGATTGCTCAGGATCCTAACACTATGGTTATTGGACATGAGAGCTGGAAAAAACTTAAAAGGCATCCCCAGATTCAAGGATTAATCAGTAATAACCAAAACAAGCTTGTTACCTTAAATTTCCTGAAAGAAATCTTTGAAATTCAGAATATCTTCATTGGAAAATCTGTTTTTGTTGATGAAAACGGAAACTTTGTAAAAGTCTGGTCTGATAATATCATCCTTGCTTACACTTCTCCCCTGACTTCAAGAACGGAGTACGATCCGGCATTTGCTTACACAGTAAGAAAGAAAAACTCTCTTACTGTCGATGAATATCGAAAAGAAGGCAATAAGCTCAAATTTATAAGAGCAACCGATATTTATACTCCGTTCCTTGTTGGCCCTGAGGCAGGCTATTTAATTAATGATACTAACTAACATCATCTGTAAGTGATTTGAGAGTCTAAACAGTAAAAACTAATATAACGAGGTAAAAATGGCTAAGTATAAAGTAAAAGGGACAGATATTCTGTATAATGGCAACCTTTTTGCAGAAGGGGAAACAATTAATCTTGAAGGAAAGGAAGCAAATCAGCTTGCTGATTATCTTGAACTGATCCCCGAAACAAAGAAAGAAACAAAAAAACAGGATGACAGCAAGCAGGGCAAAGCTGCGAAAGAACCTGAAATTCCTGTAAGTCCAGTTGAAAACAAAACATCAAGTGATGGAGGTAAGGATTAATGGTTGAGAAGTTATATAAACCAATATTAATGGACTCAATCAAAGCTGCTGTCAATGTTGATAAACAAAGATTTATCGGATTTGACGGAAATTACTGCACTGCAAATGCCAAAGCTCTTGGTGTTTCTGATGTTGAAATTGAATCAGGGCAGTTTGCACCTGTTGCAATTAACGGAATTCTCCTTATCAAAACTGCAGGAGCTATAACTAAAAGCAGTAAAGTCGCATCTGATGCAAACGGTTTTGCAGTAGCTTATACAACCGGTGAAGTTAACGGATATTCTCTCGATGATGCAGCAGGATCCGGTGAGATTATTAGAATAGCACGAGGTATCTAATGTACTGCATTTTAGAAGATATTCAAAAACAGGTTTCTCAGGATACATTGATCCAGCTTACTGATGGCGATCAAATTGGTGAAATTGATTCAATTATTGTTGAAGAAGCAATTATTTATTCTGAAACCTTAATTGATGGGTACTTGCGTGGCAGATATACATTGCCTGTAATTAGTATCGCAAATCCTAATTCTCCAGATATTCTAAAAATTCTTGCTGTGGATTTAAGTATTTACAGACTCTATTCAAGAAGATTTCAAACGGATACACCTGATTCAATAAGCGAAAAATACAAAAATTCAATCAGAATCCTTGAACAGATTCAAAAAGGAATTATTTCTCTTGGAATTGAAACAGCAGGAATAGTTCCTGAACTTGGAGAGTACAGGACAAATAAGAATTCTCTGGATAGGGAATTTTGCAGGACAAAGCTTAATGAATATTAGTGATATTGAAAACTCAGTAACCGAAAGACTTAAGGCAAAAATCTCCGATCTTCATATTGAAGGCTTCCCTGAAAAACCGGCTGAGTTCAGGCTTGTTCATCAAAAAGGAGCGATTCTTGTTCATTATCAGGGCGGAAATTATTCTGATCCCAAAAGTCTTGGCTGTATTTATCAGGATAAAAAGCTTGAATTCAGCATCACTATCATTATGAAGCACCTGAGAACTCATGAGGGAGCTTATGGATACCTCGACACAGTTAGGCAGATTTTAACAGGATTTAAGCCTGAAAATTGCTCAAAGATGATCCCTGTTAAAGAAGAATTTATCAGTGAAGATAGCGGAATCTGGCAGTATTCAATAAATTTTACCACCACAACATCAGTTATAGAAAATATTGAGGAATAAATTATGCCTGCAAATTTTTTGCATGGAGTTGAAACTATAGAAATAACTAAAGGCTCTCGATCAATCAAGACAGTAAAAACTGCTGTGATCGGACTTATTGGCACAGCTCCTGTTGATACCATTGAGGCTGAATATAAAACGGTTAATACTCCTGTTTTAATTACAAATGATAAGGATGCTGCAAAGTATTTTGGCGAGAATGCAAGCGGATTTACAATTCCGGCAGCTTTAAATGCCATATTTGATCAAGGTGCAGGAATTGTAATTGTAATAAATGTCTTTGATCCTGCAGTTCATACAAGTATTGCTGATGTCGAGATTTCAAGTATTATCGGCGGAGTTGACGCTCAGGGAAAAAGAACGGGATTACAGGCTTTTAAAGACAGTTATTCCTTATTTGGTTTTTATCCTAAAACTTTGATTGCTCCAAAATACTGTGAGGATAAAGCTGTAGCAACTGAAATAAATACAGTTGCCGGTAATATTAGAGCAATTGGGCTTATTGATGCACCTGTTGGAACAACTGTCCAAAATGTAATCTCAGGAAGGGGACCGAGCGGAACAATAAACTATAATTTCTCAAGTGACAGGCTTGTTTTATGTTATCCGCATTTAAAAGTATACGATACAGCAGCAAATGCTGAAAAACTTGAACCTTATTCTCAAAGACTTGCAGGAGTTATCGCAGCTAAAGATATTGACAAAGGTTATCACTGGTCACCAAGTAACACTGAGATTCAAGGAATTATTGGAGTTGAAAGACAATTAACTTCAATGATAAATGACCCTAATAGTGAAGTTAATCTCCTGAATGAAGCAGGAATTTTAACTGTATTCAATTCTTTTGGCTCGGGATTTAGAACCTGGGGTAATAGATCGAGTGCTTATCCAGCTTCAACTGATCCGACAAACTTTATAAATATTAGAAGGACAGCGGATATTCTCCATGAAAGCGTTGAATATTCAATGCTGCAGTTTATTGATTATCCGATTGATAACGGTTTGATCGATTCAATCTGTGAATCTGTAAATGCCTTTATCAGAACTCTAATTGGAAGAGGGGCGTTAATTGACGGCAAATGCAAATTTAACACGGATAAAAACCCTACTGAAGAAATTGCAAACGGGCATTTGCTTTTTGATATTGAATTTATGCCGCCGACTCCGGCTGAAAGAATAACATTTGAAAGCTTTATAAATATTGAATTATTGAGTACTCTGCGAGCACCCAGCTCCGTAAGTCTCGCAAGCTCGACAACGGGCGGAGGGAATCTTGGCAATGAGAGTTGAAGTAAATAAACAAGGTCAAATTGACGTTTTTGCGGATACAAAGGACATTTGCTATGCCTGTAAAAATAATACTGACTGTCCTTTGATTGAAGCATTAAGAGCAGAAATAGTCTTTCTTCATTATGAAGAAATTGATGTTCAGACATGCGGCTTGTTTAGAAAGAGGTTAAACAATGTCAAAGATTAAAATTAACAGGTTAACAAATGCCAATATCTATATAGATGGTAATAATCAGCTTGGAAGAGCGGAAGAAATTCAGCTTCCTCAAATAAAACATAAAATGGCGGATCATAAAGCCCTTGGTATGGTTGGATCGGCTGAGTTTTTTGCCGGAATTGACAAACTTGAGTGCAAAATCAAGTGGAATGCCCTTTATCCTGAGAATATAAAAATGGCTGCAAATCCATTTAAATCTGTTCAAATTCAAGCTAGAGCTTCTCTTGAAACATACAATAGTATGGGCAAACTAGCAGAGGTTCCTGCTGTTGCATATTTATCAGGCACGTTTAAAGAATTTCCTCTAGGTAATTTAAAACCACAGGAAAATGCAGAATACGAAACAACTATGAGTGTTAATTACGCAAAGCTCGTGGTTGATGGTGAGGAAATCTTTGAGATAGATGTTCTTGAGAATATCTACAAAGTAGGTGGAGTAGATATTTTAACAGCTTACAGAGCTAATATCGGAGGCTAAGATACAGGCTCGATAGTCATTTTGTAGCCAAGTGCTTTTAATATAGCCAATAAATCATCAAAATAAAGGTCTGTTTCACTTTCCAATATATCCTGTAACTGTTCTTTACTCATTCCTGTCTTTTTGAGAACTACTGAAAACTTACCATCTTTATTAATAAGTTCCTTTAAAGATGCTAAAAACAGATCCATATCATCATTTTCAGTAATTAAATTTAACGCTTTAATAAAGAACCCTGTGGCAAGACCACAGGGTATTAGAGAACCTTGTTAAAATAGCCTCAATTGTACTTCTTCTAGCTTTTGTCCTTGATTTTTTATATAATTTTCAACTACTTGCCAGTTTCCCTTTTCGCCCACTGTTCCTACATAATATCCATCTGACCACAATTCTCCTCCCCATAATTCCTTCTTTATTTCTGGTCTTCGCTTAAATATTTCTCTTGCAGTTATACTTTTAAATGTCCTTACAATTGATCCCACACTATATTTCGGGTGAAATGAACACAGTATATGGATATGGTTCTTATCACATCCTATTTTTTCAAATTCTATTGCATATCTCTCTGTTATTTCCTCTGCTATCTCCAATATATCTCTTGCTATTCTATTACATAACAATATTTTCCTGTATTTTACAGGGAATACTATGTGGTAGTGTGTTTCATATGCACAATGATTTCCTTTTTCTAACATGCCTCCATGTTACCTGAAAACCTTAGGTTTTCAAACTTTCCTTATAGGTTTCCCTGCGGCAAGACCGCAGGGAATACTTTATATT
>Ga0209639_1001060_pt1 | contig 31102 bp, 29 predicted proteins | sample EPASupsiteHSE605_FD_187268 | JGI IMG/M metagenome (GOLD analysis project Ga0209639, IMG submission 187268) | Bioremediated contaminated groundwater from EPA Superfund site, New Mexico - Sample HSE6-05 (SPAdes) (version 2) | ecosystem: Environmental > Aquatic > Deep subsurface > Groundwater >... | reverse complement strand
GGTTTGAAGCACACAGAGCAAGAATCTCTTCACGTTGCATAAAAGAGAAAAATAATTCATTTTATATCCAATTTTTCCTCGGAAAGAGGAAAAATTGGTAACCTTAACAAGATACCTGAATAGTTACGAATAAATTTAAAAAATGGGAATATAATTTGAGTTTTTCATACATAACCAGTCTATATTTTTGTCTAAAACCCGAGTTTCGCTTCGGCACCCGAGTTTCGCTTCGGCACCCGAGTTTCGCTTCGGCACCCGAGTTTCGCTTCGGGAGCACGAGGTCCGTTTCGCTCCGCTCCGCTCGCTCAAGCAGACTAATTTATAAGTACAGATACTGAGCTTCGCTCAAGAGGATTTATTTTTTACTGAAACCGAAACTCAAATGTGTCAGAATATGCGAGAAAACTATAAAAATTGAATTAAAATACAGACTTAAACAGCCGCACACCCTTATTAAAGCGAAAGAGTTAAATACATCTCCTACATAATATATATTATCTGAATAAAAAACTCATCCAGGAATTCTGGCATATTTTTCCTGTATGGGGATCAAAAAATCAACCTCCGCGGTAGGAGGAGGGTTTACTCCTTACCTCCTCCTACCAGAACAACTGTTTTTAATATTATGATGTGAATAATAGTAATGCACCTGCATTTATACACATGGATAAAAATTTCGTAGCAAAAGGGCTATTTTTCTAACCCATTCCAGAAAATGAGAGTTCAGAATCGATTTCAGCTTAGGTTTCATCACAGAATTTTGAAGTTTCCTTTCTTGATTGCCGTCTTCATTTCTTCTTTGTATTCTCTGACAAATTCTACATACTCTGCAGCGTTTTCTGCTATTGCTTCGATTTCGGATTTCTCTATTTCTCTCTTTACCTTCCCCGGAACCCCAACAATCAAGCTGTTTTCCGGGAATTTCTTTCCCTCAGGAACCAGTGCATTTGCCCCAACTATGGAATTATTTCCAATCTCAGCCCCATTTAACACCGTAGAATTCATTCCTATAAGCACATTATTTTCTATTCTGCACCCATGAAGTACAGCCCCATGTCCCACACTTACCTCATTTCCAATCTCAACTTCATTCTCAGGATCTGCATGAATTACCACATTATCCTGAATGCTTGTCCGATTCCCTATTTTTATCTTATTTCGATCTCCCCGAATAACAGCATTAAACCATACACTTGAAAAATCTCCTACCTCAACATCCCCTATCACATCAGCAGAATCCGCAATAAAAGCAGTCTCTGAAATCTTCGGTCTCTTGCCTTTAAAATCCATTATCATTAATATTTCTCCGTCTTTTCTCGTATGTTATTTTTCCTTACCATTTTCTATTATAGGAATTGCTTATGTCATTTTTCGATTTTAACTCCTGCCATCTATACAATATTTTTCGATTTTAACTCCTGTTATATATACAATCTTCTTTCTATAGACCTTAAAATTCCATTTAAGTTATTTCAGGAAGAAAACTGTTGTTGATTAATGCTGATTAGATCTTCTCAGATCATGTAAAGATTTGAAAAACAGAATATTTGTGTAGAGGGCTCTTGTTCCACAGGATAACTTTGATTTTTTCTCATTAAAAGTAATTTCTTTAAGGCCTCTTCCATATGGGATTCTCAAGAACCGAAAGTCTGTCCCAGTTCTTACTTCAGACTGCATAACGATAAATAAGGTATACAATGACCAGTATTGTCAAAATAAGACGGAAATTTTGCCCTGAAGCTGGATGTATGCTGTTTCTCCCTTCAGGCTTTTTTGGCTGAAGCAAATAGTCTATTATCGAAGAGATCGAAGGATCTGTTAACTGCTCTTTTTTCCTATACCTGACCATGAGTACGAAATGTATTGCTGTCAAAATAAAAGCCCAGACAAAAGTTCCAAAACCCCCTATTGAGATGTATCCTTCATAATCCAGAGTCCCAATGATCAAAAAAGAAATAAAGTATACTGCAACTGAACGCCACAGTTCTTCTTCTACAATGGGGTCCCGTTTCACGCCCTAACTCCCTACTCAATTATCATGATCTGTTTTCATACAGTGTGCTTACTTTCGTCTGCTTCTATAAATTAATTGTGTTTCTCTTTATTCGCTTCTTGGTTCTCAAAGATTTATTTCAGCCCAATTCTGCCTTCATAATAGTATCAAATCCCTGATAACCATCTCCAGCCCAAACATTTGTTGAACATAAAAATATAACAGTCACCAAAAAAAGGAAAAAATGAAACTAAAAATGAAAAATTAGTCTGCTTGAGCTAGCTAAAAACAATCTTATTTATCCATAAATTAGTCTGCTTGAGCTAGCTAAAAACAATCTTACTTATTCATAAATTAGTCTGCTTGAGAGAAACGAAGTGGAGCGAAACGGACAGCGGGCTCCCGAATCGCAATTCGGGTGGCGCAATTCGGGGTCAGCACACCCTCGGGATCGGATCTCCTGCAGGCACATCCACATAACGCATGCCTCCAAAGCGATTTCTCAGGATTACCTCTCCATGATTGTCTGCAGTAACTTCTCCTATAACTGCGGCATTTTTACCGTAAGGGTGCTGCCTGAGGATGGAAAGGACTTCTTCTTCAAAGCCGGATTTGACTCCGATAACTGCTTTTCCTTCGTTTGCAACTTCAAGGGGGTCAAGGCCGAGCATCTCACAGGCTGCGGAAACTGCAGGCTTAAAAGGAATCCGGTCTTCTTCAATAAGGATTCCTGCTCCGGATTTTGCTGCCATTTCGTTCAGGGCGTTTGCAAGCCCTCCGCGTGTGGGATCTTTCATTGCCGTGATGACAGGTTCTCCCTCTGGGGTTCTAAGCTTCAGAACAGGCTCTATGAGTTTCCAGAGTGGAGCTGAGTCCGAGACCAAATCCGTATCGAAGTCAAAACCTTCCCTGTGAGCCATAAGAGATATCCCGTGATCGCCTATAGTGCCTGTAACAAGGATTCTGTCTCCTGGCTTAAGGCCTGAATCCCTTACAGGACTATCCGTAATGCCCAGGCCTGCAGTGTTCAGGATAATCGAATCGAGGGCAGTTTTTTCCACGGTCTTCGTATCGCCTGTGATTATAGGTACGCCAACTTCGGCAGCCGTCTGGTCCATCGTTTTGATTATTTCTTCGAACTCCTGAAGTGGAAAACCTTCAGGGACAACGACCGCACAGGTAAGGGCAAGCGGCCTTGCTCCCATAACCGTAAGGTCATTGATTGTGCCTGCAACGGCAAGCCTTCCTATATTTGTATCCGGGAAAAAGGCAGGTGTTATCACATGGCTGTCAGTGGTCAGCACGAGTTCGGATGCAGGGTTGAAATTCTCAAGCCTGACAGTGGACCCGTCATCAAGACATTCAAGTCCAACCGAACCTGCACTTTTATTGCGGAAGTTTTTAAGGATTATCTCTCCTATAAGTGCCTGCATGACCTCTCCGCCTGCACCGTGTTCAAGAGAAATGGTATTGGATTTCATCTAAGGCTCCTTTGTCCGCGTTTAAACTCTATAAATCTACCTTATTAACTCTATAAATCTACCTTATTTATTCTGTATTTTTTTAAGTCCTAGCTCGATGAAACTAATCCAGGTTTCCAGACTTTCCCAGTCATGTTTCGAAGTAAGGATTACCGGCACATCATGGTTTAAGGAAAGGATATCGTCTCTCATTTTCTCGGCATTAACGTCAACCGCATGTGCAATGTCAACTTTGTTTATGATTGCAAGTTCTGCAGTCTTGAAAATCATGGGGTGCTTGAGGATAATGTCATCTCCCTCTGTCACGCTCACGATTACAACCCTCAGATGTTCCCCCAGTTTGAAGTCCACAGGGCAGATAAGGTTGCCTACATTCTCAATTATCAGGAGATCGGTGTTATCAAGATCGATTTCGTCCAGGGCTTTTTCTATCAGCTTTGCATCCAGGTGGCATTCTTTTCCTGTATTTACAGGGATTGTAGGTACCCCGAGTTTTCTGAAGCGGGAAGCATCCATTTCTGCGATCACGTCTCCTGCGATCACAGCTATTTTGTATTTCTCTTTGAGGTGCTTGATTGCCTCCTCTATCAGAGTGGTCTTTCCTGACCCTATTGCTCCCATAACATTTACTGAAAAGACCTGATACTTGTCAAGTTTCTTTCTGTTTTTTTCAGCAAGTTTGTCGTTTGCTTTGAAAACATCGTGTCCCATATGAATTACATGCATTAACATAAACATCACTCGGGGAATTACTTCTTATTTTTACTATCTGCGGCTCAATCTTCTTTTTCCGTTTCGATTTCTATACTTTTAACAATCAGTTCTCTGCCGCCTGTGATATGGGCCTGCTTTCCGCAGATAGGGCATTCCATAGCAGCTACATAAGCTAGGAGTTCACTTTTGAGTTCACTGCTTTCTCGTATCTGTTTTTCGTCCACAGTTCCCGTGTATCCGCACTCGCATTCAAGGGAGGGGGGCACCATTTCTACAATAAAATCTGCGTTTTCTGCAATGCCTCCCTCTGCAAGTACCTTGAAACAGAAGCTCAGTTGTTCAGGATTTGTATGGGTCAATCTTCCCATCTGAAGGGTTACGTGCTTGACTTCCGAGGCTCCGTGAGCTGTGGCAGTAGACAGTACCTGCTCGAAGATTTCACAGGCAATGGAAAATTCATGCAAGCTTACCGCCTCCTTCCCTGGAGTATCTGAACCAGTTGTAGCACATTCCTTCCTGGCTGACCATGCAGGGGCCTGCAGGACTTTTTGGAGTGCAGTCCTTCCCGAAGTTCGGGCATTGTGGAGGCTTTGCTTTCCCTGTAAGGATAGCTGCACAGATACAGCGTTTTTTGTCTTTTCCTCCGGCTTTCTTTCGAACATCCTCAAGAGCAGAGGCGTAGAGATCTTCGTATTTCTTTGCTGCGTCTTTTTCTTCAAACTCTTTCCTGAGAATAAGCCCTGAAGTCTCTATTCTTCCAATACCTCTCCACTCGGAGTCTGAAGTCTCGAACACTCTATCCATTATTTTCAGAGCAATCTGGTTCCCTTCAGGTTTTACAGCTCTTGGGTAGCCATTGTCGACCCTTGAATTTCCTTCCTCTACCTGCGTCTGTAACAGGTTTATTCCAAGAAGGATGTCTCTAGCCTCAAATCCACTCACGACAACAGGAAAACCTTTTTCTGCAAGAGGTTCAAAAGGTTTTGTGCCTATTATTGTCGCCACATGCCCTGGAGCTATAAAGGCATCAACGTCTGCATCGCTGGCAAGGAGATTGATTGCAGGAGGAGTTTGCTTCTGGGAGGCAAGGAGACTGAAGTTTTCGGGTGTATTTCTCAAGAGGGCTGCCGCATTTGCAGGGATTGTGGTCTCAAAACCTATCCCGAAAAAAACTACTTCGAGTTCTGGCTTTTTTTCTGCAAGGGCAATTGCATCGTCAATGCTATAGACCATTCTTACATCTGCCCCGTCAGACTTTACGTCCAGTAAACTTTCTGCCGAACCGGGAACTCTCATCATATCTCCGAAAGTGACAACAGTCGCTCCGCTTTTAGCAAGGGCGATTGCAATATTAACATCTTCTTCAGGAGTGACACAGACCGGGCATCCGGGACCGCTTATTACTTCTATTTTCTCCGGAAGCACATTTCTTAACCCATATTTTGCTATAGTCCTTTCATGCGTCCCGCACACATGCATTATGCGAAGCGATACCTTCGAGTCTCTGATTCTTTCCAGAAGCTTTTTTTCGAGTTCCGGAACCGCTGGCTTAGAAAGAGAATTCCCGTTTTCCATTTTTATCAGCGTCCGCTTTCAGGGAGATTCACTTTCGAAGGAGTCCGTTTCATCAAGACCTGCCATTATCTTGAGAAGGCGCATTGTTTCTTCACTTTCTTCTTCTGAGATTTCGGATATTGCATATCCCACATGGACAAGGAAATGTTTCCCGAGCATGGATTCGTTTGCACCTCCCATAAGGGCCATATTTACGTCTCTACAGATCCCGCCCATATCCACAGTTGCAGTGTTTTCATTCACAATAGCCTTGATTTTTCCAGGAATAGCTATACACATGTTACCTCTACTGTTTTCTTTCAAAATATAGTCAATTTATGGCAATTAAATATCCATAAGATTAGTTTTTGCGTTCGAGTTAATTTTTAAAGGAATTATTTCCATCAAGAAATTCAAGAAATATACGTTTGAGGCTTCAAACAAGCAAAAAGCCTCTGATTTTATTCTCTCATTAATGAGGGGGAACAGCCTTCATACCCATTTTTCGGCTTCACATTAATTCTTAATTATATTATTGTTACTTTCTATATTGTTACTTTCTATATTGTTACTTTCTATAATATTATATTCTTACTCATATTACTGTTACTTTCTATAATATTATATTCTTACTTATATTATTGTTACTTTCTATAATATTATATATTACTTTCTTTATTATTATGTTTACCTTCCCACATCCTTCTTACTTTGTTTTAACTGTTCTTTTTTCCTTCCTCTGGTTACCGCTAATAGAAAAGTGCAAGTTTTATGAGCAGAAACCGAATCCTGGGTTCTTGAAATAAATTTATTGAAATAAATTTATTGAAAAAAATTGTTTTTTTGCATTCTATGGTTCTATTTTATAACCTTTTTGTTTTTTCACTTCATCTACAGAATTTGAAAATGTTTTTTTAGGAGTACAACCTGTTTAAGAAGTGCTTTAAAATGTGGCCTATGATCTATTCTGCTTAAACCTTAAACATATAAAATTCCAAAAAGTATGAAGAAGTATTACTCAAACGTTATTTTTTTCAACTTGTTCACACAAAAAATATGCAGATTGAAATAAATAGAATAGAAATTCCTTAAACTGTTTTTTATTTTTGTCACACACATCCGAAGCACCTTAAAATTCCATTTATACCCATGTATACCCAGGAAGTGTTTCTACGCTTCCCGAAAGTTTTCCGTATTTTCCCACTTTTTTCCCACTTGTATGTGCCTTCTTATTAGAATAGAGCGAATTTCTGAATATAAATTCATATTCTATAAACAGCTATTGACTTTAAAATCGGCCTTATTTCTGAATTGTTATTTCTCTTTGAAATTTACCGGACATCTATCTAGATAGTACTACATAAGACAATACCTGTACTTTAGTACGCGATACTAATTTTAACAGATTATTATAATATTTCTTGCTTAATCGGAATTTCCTTCTCCGACTAATATATTTATCATTACAAGTAAAAAACCTTAAATACTATTCCCTCATTGAAAACATTAGTGGTAAATTTATACGCGTATTTATATAATTATATTGAAAATTTAATTAAAACTTTCTTTAGTATATAAAATTTGGGTAAAAATCAAGATGTGGTAGAGATGAGTACTGGAATGAAAAATTTTGTCCGTACACTGGATAGTGTGGACTTTTTAAAAATGGATCGACGCACCTTCATGAAAGCAGTAGGTGTACTTGGAGCATCTGCATTCCTAGGCACTTACAAAACTCAGATTGTAGACGCGCTTGAATTTGCAGAGACAAAGCTTGTATGGCTCCATGGCTCCGAATGCACCGGCTGTTCCGAATCTCTTTTAAACGGTGGCAATCCTGATGTTGCACAGGCACTCACCAAGCTCAATGTCAACCTCGCTTTTCATGAGACTCTTTGTGCACAGCAGGGAATCTGGAATGATGGTGAGCTTGTAAACACCTCCGAGCTTAACTCCGAGATCCTCCTTGAAGAGCTTTACAAAGAAGGCAAGTATATCCTGGTCGTTGAAGGTTCAATTCCGAACGGTCCGGATGGTTCAGGACGCTACCTGGTTATTGGAAACAAGACCTTTAAGGATACCCTTGGAGAGGCTGCAAAGAATGCCGCAGCTATCGTTGCAGTCGGAACCTGTGCCGCATACGGAGGAATCACCTCTGCAGACAGTGATGTTGCCAAGGATACAGATTACAGAGGAGTTGCTTTCGCAAAGACTGACAAGACAAAAGGTATGCTCCAGGAACTTGGCATTGACAAGCCAGTAATCAATATCCCTGGTTGCCCTGCTCACCCTGACTGGGTCCTTCTCACATTAGGAGCAGTTATTCTTGGAAAGATCAAAGTCCCTGACGATCTTGATGCCGCTCTGGACGAATACGGCAGACCAAAGGTTTTCTATCCCCCAGACCACACTGTGCATGAAAACTGCCCACGCCGCGGATATTATGACCGTGGAGAATTTGATGAGCAGGTTGGTGGAGAAAAGTGCCTGTGGAAATTAGGCTGTAAAGCTCCATATGCCCATGCAGACTGTGGAATTCGCAGATGGAACGGTTCAGTAAGCATGTGTACCCAGGCAGGAGGACCATGCATTAACTGTGTAGATCCTGGATGGCCAGACAGCTCAAGGCCCCTGTATGTTGAACGTGAAGATGTAGGAATTGCCGGAGCAAACATTGATACAGTAGCCAAAGTTGCAGTTGGAGCAGCTGCAGTTGCTGCAGGCGTACATGCTGTAAGGAGAATGAAAGGAGAGTGAGTGAAAAATGGTAAACGTCACAGTTGACCCCTTAACCAGAATTGAAGGCCACCAGCGCATATCCACTGAAGTAGATGCTAACGGTGTTATTACCGATGCCCAGTCATCTTCCCTTATATTCAGGGGTTTTGAACGCATCCTGCAGAAACAGGATCCAAGAGACGCAGCTTTTCTTACCCAGAGAATTTGTGGTGTCTGCCCTCTTGCTCATGGATTGGCGGCCACAAATGCTCTTGACGATCTTTATGGCGTGGCTGATCAAGTTCCAAAAAATGCTCTTGTAATGAGGAACATTTTCCAGGGCCTGAACATGGTTGCAAGCCATGCAACTCATATATATGTCCTCTTTGGCCCTGACCTTGCAAACCCAGCGTACAGAAACGTCCTTACAACACTGGGAGACACCGGAAACGCAGTCTGGAAAGAGATGGTTGGAAGGTTTGCCCCAATCAGCTACAAGATGGATGGTGTAGCCATACCTGCGGGAAGTTCATATATGGCAGCAATTCCTGAAAAGAAACGCCTTCAGGAAGCCATTGCACTTATTGCAGGAAGAATGCCTGGTCCTTCATCCCTTTATCCAGGTGGGTATACCTACCCGGCTACTGTCGCAGATATAACCAAACTTTCTACATACTATCTGCAGGTCATGGACTTCGTATCCAACCATACTCTGAAAGTTCCGTTCGATACTTGGATCGAAAATACCTATAAGGCAAGCTCTCCTCAAAAAGCAGTAAGCTTTGTTACTGAACACCTCCAGGGACTTGTTGACAAGTCAACCACTTCCAACGACTTCTCCAAAGACGCAGGTTGGGGAGATGTGGAATTCTATGCAGCTTTTGGTTCAGAACTTGTAGGAGAAACACTTCTTGGCCTTCCAGCAAGCCTTAAACATGATACAATCGGTGGGTACAAGGACCCCTCAAAAATCTGCTTCGTTGCATATGGTGGATACTACAAGCCCAAAGACGGATACGACCCGAAGAGTCCAGCAGGAGACCGTATTTTCACCTCAGGTGTGGTATCAGGAAAGCTCGAATATCAGAAATTTGATTCTGACAAGGTTACGGAGAGTACTGCTCATTCCTTCTACCAGAACAGTGCCAACGACTTCGCACCAGCAAAAGGTGAAACCGTTCCTTTTACGGATCCAGATAAAATCGTCTTCACGGGAGGTTCGGATAGCCAGTACAGCTGGGACAAAGCTCCGAGATACGACGGAATTCCAGGTGAAGTCGGGCCTCTTGCACGCATGCTAAATATAAAAGAGCCGCTCGTAACCGGCCTGGCTCAGGCCTTCAATGAGAAAGGCTACTCTGCAGCTAATGTTTACACCAGAATGCTGGCTCGTATGCAGGAAATGGCAATTCTCGCATATGAACTTCTTAACTGGGTAACAGTTGACTATACGCCGGGAGGCAAGATTTCCGTACCTATAGACCTTAATGCAGCTAAAAATAATCAGGGAATGGGCCTATGGGAAGCACCTCGTGGAGCTCTTGGTCACTGGATCTCTGCTGGCAGCGATGGAAAGGTTACCAACTATCAGTGTATAGTTCCGGGTAGCTGGTTAATGTCCCCAAGAGACAGCAATGGAATTCCTGGTCCGCTCGAACAGTCTCTCATTGGTTCAAAAATCAACCCAGTCGGAAATGTCGATTATACCAATCCAGTTGGCATCTTCCATATGGGCAGGTCCTATGATCCTTGCATCTCATGTGCAGTCCACACCATTGACCTGACTGGGAAACGCGCTCCAAATACTCTAAGAATACTCTAAGTATAGTACAAGGAGATGACCCACAATGAAATCTAAAAACAACCGGTCAATGGTTGTTGAGCGCTATACGGTAACTGACAGGATAGCTCATACCGTCCATGCTATTGCGATGATAGTGCTCATCATCACCGGGTTGAAGATCTACACTGGATGGGACTTTATGAGTTTCCATACAGCCCGCGCTCTTCACATGATAATGGTTCCATTCCTGCTTGCAGTGAACTGGATACTTATCCCGTATAACATTTTTTCCGAAGGCCACGGGTTAATGGGAAAAATATCTCACTTCAAGGACCATTATGCTTTTGGTCCTAAGGATGCAACTCGTCTGGGCGGTATAATTAAAAACTTCTTCAGGAAGGGCAGATATCCTGCATATTCTATCTATGATGAAGAAAAAGGCCACTACGAGACCAAACTTCACCCTGTAATGAAGATCCTGATTGTGCTTGAAGGTACAGCCATCTTCCTGATTGCGGTTTCAGGCATTGTGCTGTACAAGCTTGACTGGTCACTCTTCGGCCTGCCAATAGGGTCATGGATTCTTTCGATTGGAGGCCTGATTGCGCCTGTATTCGATTTGACTTCTATTCAGTTCTTCAGGCTGCTTCACCTGCTGATGACTTACTGGTTTGTCTTTGAACTGGTATTACACGTTGGCATTCTGGAGTTCGACCCTCATGTCTGGAAGTACTACAAAGCCATCTTCTGGACAGGAAAAGAAGACCTCTCAGACACTCACTATTCAGAGTTTGTAGAGAAATATTCAAGGTTTGATGCTAAGGAACACAAGCACCAAAAACATTAAAAAAAGCTGTTAAAGGAAAATTTAACTTTGCAAAGGTAATATAGGTGTGTTCACCCTATATACCCCTTTAAAACGTGAGAATATGTCTATATTACATGCTCCTATCCGGATCCTGGGTTGCGGAAGCCCGCTAATGGGAAATGATGGCGTTGGTTTGAAGGTTATTGAGACCCTTAAAAAAACGGAACTTGAAGAGCTTGAAGGTCTCGATATAGAGGATGCAGGGGTCTGCGGGCTTGACCTCCTGAATCTTCTCGACGGCGCCAGGAAAATAATTATCGTGGACGCGATTCTGGCAGACAGTCCTGCAGGTTCGGTGCACCGCATCAAAGGCAGGGACTTGATTAAAGGCGCTGAGTTTCATCCCCTTGTCTCAGTGCACGATCTGACAATTACGGATGTATTGAAAATAGGAGAACAGATTCAAACTCTCCCGGAAATCGTGGTCATTGGTATCGAAATAGGTACTCTGGCCACCGAAATTACGCAGGAAATAAGTCCGGACGTTCTTGAGGGTGTGGATGAAGCTATAAAACTTATCAGGGAAGAAATTTCTTCCTTACTTTAATCTTTTTTATAAGGTTACTTAAATCTCTGTTTTGTCTCACTAATTATATTGATTTTATTAATCTCGATCCTTTTCTATAGTAATATCTTATATCTTTAAAAAGGGCCCTTTTAAAGACTCTTTTAAGCAGACTATTTATAAAACAATCTTTATATAAAGGAGAGGAAGGCAGAAACAATGTCAAAGTCTATTGTTCGCAGGGCACTGGGAGCACTTTTTTTAGCAGCAATTCTTTATGTAATGACACTTGTTGCTGCAAACAAATCAATTACTCAGAAAGAAATCCATACTGAAGTCATTATCAACTCACCAGCTTCTCGGGTATGGCAAGTGCTGATCGACTTTGAGGCATATCCACAATGGAATCCATTTATCCGTAAGTTGACCGGAGTTGCCAGGCCAGGCAATCAACTAACAATTCAGATGCACTCGGGCAATCGTACAATAACGTTCCGCCCAACTGTTCTTGCTGTACAGCCTGATAGGGAATTACGCTGGCTTGGTCACCTTTTTATCCCCGGACTATTCGATGGTGAGCATAGCTTTAATATCGAACCGTTTGGCGAGAACCAGATACGTATGATTCAACATGAAAAGTTCAACGGATTATTGGTGCCGTTTTCTGGTGCCCTGCTTGACGACACGAAGCGAAGTTTCAACGCGATGAATCAGGAACTTAAAGAACGTTCTGAGCAGACAAATCAAAAGAAAAAATGATGTTCTCCTTCCTGGGGCTGATGTCATTCTCAGATTGTATAAGTGGGATGCCTATACTGATAGAGTTCTGATAATATGAGTGGAATACCTATACTGATAGAGTTCTGATAATATGAGTGGAATACCTATACTGATAGAGTCTTGATGATACACGGGATTTTATGGATAGAAGCTTCAACATCACTAAGCTGGACTCTGAAATTTTATTGGATGAGATCTTGAAAAAAGAATTAGACTATATTCTATTATCTAAGGGCAAAATCCTAAACTGTCCTGCAGGCTCAGAGAAAGATTGGTAATCGGGGGCAAAAGCCCAAAAACCAATACCATTCAAATCGTCAAATCTGTGGAGCTTAAAAAATCTCTGGAGCTTAATATTGTTCTTAATTTAGCAACTTACTTACTTTTACTGTCGATGTAACTCTCTCTTCTTTATAAATTACTTAGGTCCACTTGGGACCCAGTTGCTATAGAGCTTCCAATCAATTAAAGATTCCTCGCGATCTGTCTCAACATAAAATCTCCAGATAAAAGGCTCTTCGCCTATCATAGAGAATTCTAAATCGACAGTAGTTTGAGGATGAAGTACGGATTCTTTGACTTCCCCGGTATTTGTCTTTATCCGGATATTTGACTCATCGACATTGGGATTGCTTATTTCAAAATGTATCGACTTTCCAGCTTCGACTTCGAAGGAGCTATTCCCTCTCCATGTCCCTGCGGAATGGAATTTGCGTCCCTGACTATCAGTCAGCAGAGGTGGCGGAGTTATAGGCGGAGTTATAGGTCGCGACATACGACGTGGTGCCTGATCAGGCGGAACTGTCTGCGTGGTTAAAATCGGAGGTTCCGCTACAGGTGGAACTGGAGGTTGAGGTATTTTAACTGCAGGTCTCTCTACCGAAGGAGCCCGAGGCGCCTCTACTGGCGGGACTTCAGGTGCCCTTGGCGGTGAGATTGGAGACATCCTTGGTGGCTTAACTGGAGATTCCGGTACTAATGGAGTTGGAACTTTCGACACTTGTGGTTCTGGTGCTGGTGGAGCGTGCGATTCCGTTATTTCTGTTATGAACTCTATGTCCAGAATCCCTATAGTAATCGGCCCTATTACACCATCCGCATTCAGTCCGCGTGCTCGCTGGTAATTTCTGACTGCTGACTCGGTTTCTTCCCCAAAAAAGCCATCGGCTCCACACCTGGGCAAAGGAAATCCTGCAGCCATCAGGGCCTTTTGGATTTTTACTACTGCAGAGCCAGCATCGCCTCTGCGAAGGAACCTTTCATCGTCATAGCAAGCTTCCAAAACCTCATCGCCTGCGAATCTAGGCGATTTTAAATCGTGACCATCCCCAATAGTCATATTCTACCCCCCATATTTTGCTGCATAAATTTCTTCCCTTAGAATATACAGCATCATGTTATGTGCTATTAGTTAAAATTTCAATAAATAGAGTAGTGATATCAAAAATATATAATTTTTTAGAAAAATCAGATTTATTAAAAATGTAACTAAGCTATTTCAATAGAAAAGACAAAGAAGCTTATTCCAAAACCTATTTTATTGTAAGTAATAGAAATCAGCTTTCGTTGAATCTTTAATTAAACCTGCATATGACGATATCCTGTTGCTGCACACATGAAAGTTGCTTACGAAGTATACCCTTAAGATTATGATAGTCTTTTAATATCTTGGACCCTATATTATAGATATTACCATATAAAACTATTTGCAATTGTGGGGGGAAGTGAAACGGGTAATGCGAGTTTACTTGAAAAGTTTAAAAATCTCGATTTTATGAAGATGGATCGACGGACTTTTATAAAAGCTGTTGGGGTATTGGGAGCTTCGCTGTTTTTACAAACATATAAAAGCGATTTGGCAAAAGCCCTTGAACTTTCGGAAACTAAAGTAGTATGGCTTCACGGGGTAATGGATAGTGGCTGTACCATATCAATGCTGGACGGAGGATCACCTGATATCGTAGAGTTTCTTCAAGTTTACAATCTCAAACTGCTCTATCATGAAGTTCTAATGATGCAACAGGGAATTTTCGTAGATGGAAAGCTTGCAAATACCAGTGAGCTGAACTCTGAGATCCTGCTGGATGAGATCATGGAGAGGGAAAAAGGTTACGTTCTCGTCTCTGAAGGAGCAGTCGCGAACGGACCTCAAGGTTCCGGGAAATATCTTATGTTGGGGGGCAGGCCCTATAAGGAGATTTACGAAAAAGTTGCGAAAAATGCCTCAGTAATTGTTGCAATCGGGCAGTGTGCAACTAATAGTGGGGTGAACGCTGCTAAGAGTGATATAGCTGAACTTATGGATCCCCGTGGGATTGCCTTTACTATGGAAGACTCATCAAAAGGGATTGTAGAGCTGCTTGGTATCAATACACCGGTTATCAATATTGGCGGTTGTCCTGCCCATCCTGACTGGGTGTTTTTGACAATAGGCGCAGTTGTTTTGGGAAAGATAAAGGTACCTGATGATTTGCCTTATGTACTGGATCAATGGAAGCGTCCGAAGGTTTTCTTCCCGCCTGACCATGTTGTCCATGATAACTGTCCTCGTCGCGGATACTATGACCGTGGAGAATTTGATCTGACAGTAGGTGGAGAAAAATGCCTCTGGAAACTGGGGTGCAAAGGCCCTTATTCCCATGCCGACTGTGGTACTCGCCACTGGAACGGCCACCTTAATTTATGTCCGATGGCAGGTTCTCCCTGTATATCCTGCGTTGAACCTGGCTTCCCGGATTCATCAAGACCTTTTTTCGTGGAAATTGAGAAAACAGGAATTGTAGGTACGAATATCAGTACTATAGCGGGTGTCGCAATAGGAGGCGCGTTGCTTGCTGCAGGGGCTCACGCTGTCAGGAGAACTGTCATGAAAAGACCTGAAGATGAGGAAGGTTCTGCCGAAGAAAGCACTCCAGAAGAAACAGGAGGTGAAAAATGATGGTACAGGTCACTGTTGATCCTCTTTCGAGAATTGAAGGGCATTACAGGATCAATACCGAAGTCGATGGGGAAGGCGTGATTACTGACGCTCAGAGTAATGGCTTGCAGTTAAGGGGTTTTGAAAGGCTTTTTCAGAAGCATGATCCCAGGGATGCAGCACTTCTGTCCCAGAGGATCTGTGGGGTCTGCCCGGTTAGCCACGGCATAACTGCAGCAAATGCCCTCGACGAACTTTTTGGGGTTGCAGGTGAGGTCCCCAAAAATGCTCTTGTGATGAGAAACATTCACCAGGCTCTGAATTTTGTAGCCAGTCATGCAGCCCATATCTACGTGCTCTGGGGTCCTGATCTTGCAAATCCAGCCTATCGTGATATTCTGGCAAAATACGGGGATGTTGGAAACGCAGTATGGAAAGAGCTCTCCGGACGTTTTGCACCTTTGATTTATCAACTTAATGGGACCAGTTATCCAGCTGGCTCGTCCTATCTTGGTGCTATAGAAGAATTTCGCCGCTTGCATGAAGCCATTTCTCTGATAGCTGGCAAGATGCCTCATCCGGTCCTTCAGAATGTTGGGGGAGTGGTTTATTCTCCGACGGTTGCTGATATCGGGCAACTTGTGGGCTATGTATCGAAGACGATGGAGTTTATTGAAGCAATTACTCTTGGGGTTTCTCCCGATACCTGGATTGAAAACACTTACAGGGCTACTTCTCCGCAAAAGGCTGTTAATTTCGTTATCGAACGCCTGCAGGAACTTCTGAATAATTCCCTTTCTAACAATAACTTCTCACACTCTGCAGGCTGGGGAGACGTCCCGCTCTTTGCGGCTTTCGGCTCGGAGCTGATAGGAGAAAAACTTCTCGGTCTGCCTATCAGTATGAAAATGGACCGTGCAGGAGCTTATAAAGATCCCGATAAGATCGGTTTTCTTTCTTACGGAGTTTTCTTCAAGCCTGAGAAAGGAGATGGATATGACCCCACAAGTCCTGCGGACAGCAGGGTTATTCCTTCCGGCTATATGAATGGATATTTCAAGCTCGAAAAATTCGATTACAGTAAGATTTCAGAAAGCATTACTCATTCTTTCTACATTGACGAGGAAAAAGACCGTCCTCCCTGGAATGGAGTTACGGTTCCAGAAGGGAATCCTGAAAATATCGACTATACGAGAGGATCGGAAAGCCGCTATTCATGGGCAAAAGCCCCTAATTATAATGGAGTTCCTTGTGAAGTCGGCCCCCTTGCTCGTATGATGATTATGGGAGAACCCCTAACTACGGGATTAGTAAAAACTTTTCAAGATAACGGCTACTATCCTGTCAATAACTACACCCGTATGATTGCAAGGATGCAGGAAATTCTTGTAGTGATTCCCGAATTACTGAAATGGCTCACGCAGGATCTTCAAGCAGGCGGAAAGGTTGCAGTGCATACCGATCTTTCCATGGCTGCGAACTCGAAAGGAATGGGTCTATGGGAGGCTCCCCGCGGGGCTCTCGGCCACTGGATTGCTACAGGGCCGGATTCCATGGTAACCCTTTACCAGGCTGTGGTTCCGAGTACCTGGAACCTTGCTCCCAGGAATTCGCAGGAAATTCCAAGCCCTGTTGAGCAGGCTCTCATAGGCACTAAAATTTCAGCTGCCGAAAATGCACTTGGAGTGGATTATTCGAATCCTCTCGGAATCCTGCACACAGCACGCTCCTACGACCCCTGCCTGGCATGTGCGGTTCATACAATTGATAAAACCGGAAAGCATCCGGATTATACTATCAGGGTGCTTTGAAGGAGGCTGGAAATATGGTACGATCTGCTGAAAAACCAGCCTCCGGAAGAATGATTGTCGAGCGTTATTCCTGGCTTGAGAGAGTTACTCATCTGGTTCACCTTGTCGCCATGTTAACCCTTCTTATCACAGGTTTCAAAATCTACTTTGGCTGGGAATTCATGTCTTTTCAAATAGCTCGGACTCTGCACATGATTGCCGTACCTTTTTTCCTGGTCGCAAACTGGATTCTGGTCCCTTATAACATCTTTTCCTGCAAAGGTGAAAGATGCAGTCTCAGAGACCGAGTAGGGCATTTCAAGGAATCTTACATGTTCGGAAAAGATGATGCAGAACGTCTTGTTGACATAATCAAGAATTTTTTTGGAAAAGGCAGATATCCGGCTTTCACAATCTATGACGAGCATGAAGAGCACTATGTCACAAAACTTCATCCTGTGCTCAAACTGCTTATTATTTTTGAAAGCACTGCAATTCTCTTAATTGCAGTTACAGGAGTAGTGCTTTACAGTATCACCTGGGCTCCTTTCGGGCTTCCGATTTCAGAATGGATACTCTCTATAGCCTGGTACTTTGCACCTTTGCTTGGTATTGATGCTTTAGGGCTGATCCGTTTAGTGCATCTACTTGCAGCTTACTGGTTTGTCTTTGAACTCGTGGTCCATGTAGGAATTCTTGAATTAGATCCGGATGTCTGGAAGTACCACAAGGCAATTTTCTGGTCAGGAAAAGAGGATCTGTCAGACAGGCATTTTATCAAGGTGATTGAAGAAGGCGATCAAAAAGGAGCAGTAAAAGAATATTGAGTACAAATAACGGACTCAGTACCAAAATCCAGTGATGAGCGTAAAATTAAAAATCACTAGATTTTGTAATTGGTTACAATCCTTGTGATTGTACATCTTGGTTGAAGTCTTTAGATATCGAATGTTAATTTTGATTGGAGATTGAATTCTTCTTACGAATTCAGATTCTCAATCGAGAAATGCAAAAATCACTAGTGTCGCGTCAATTCTTAAGTGTCGGATAAAAATGTGAGAATTTTATCCAACCTATTACCAATTCACTTCGACAATTTTTAGTTGACGCGACACTAGATTTTGGACCAGAGTCAAATAACGAGTTAGAATATAAATAAACAATTGGCTAATTAATTGACTAGTTGAGAATTAAATGGCTAAAAGCCGACTTTAAATTTCAAATGCAAATCTTTATAGGACTTACGCATTGTAATTAAGAAACAGTGGCACGAAACAAAAACTGTCAAATCATATAATCATAATCTCTTTGACACTTCTGCACGTGCCTTATACTGCTTCTCAAGTCCTTAATGAAAGACCTTTTAATACTTACTAAGAAGTTGTCATTGATTTTACGTTTTACAGACAGTTTTTGTATCTATTTTTCTTCATCATGAACAGTTACCATCTTCGCCCAAAACATCTCCAGTCCCAGTCTCTACAGACCCATCTCCAGTCCCAATCTCTACACCGGCCTCGGCCCCAGTCTCTACAGAACCATTGCCGGTCCCAGTCATCACAGACCCACCTGCAATTCCGACCGCCATCTCGCCAGCCATCTCGCCAGCCATCTCGCCAGCCATCTCGCCAGTTATCTCGCCAGCCATCTCGCCAGCCATCTCGATCGCCATCTCGCCCGTCCCTGGTTAGAGGTTGTGCGCTCACTACCGCGACCATCATTGACATTAAAAGCAAGACTAGGATAGAAATCCCCAGCATCTTTTTTGTTCTGTCAGACATTTGTTTTCCCATTTGTCCACACCCCTAATTTTTGTTTAGTATGATACAATTTGAATGCTATTGATTTTTCGATCCACTTCCAGTCGGCAGATGCACTGCGTAAATATTACCTTGCCAACTAATCTTCCCAGATTCGTTTCTGGAGAGTATAATATTGGCAAATTTTTCAATCCTTACTTTATGCCTCATGATCCATGCCGATGAAAATGCTTTCAAATCGTATCATCAGAATGTTATTATCCATAAAATATAATATTAGAAGAAATATAATATTAGAAGAAATATAATTAAGAATTTTATATAAATCGAAGACCAAAATTATTTAGTCGAGTTCCCGCATCTGTATTCTTAATAACAGTATTTTTCACAATTCTTTCCCGATTCCCTTAGGACTTTCTAAATAAGCCACCTATTTACTCTATATACTAATAGGTTAAAATTCGCATCACCTTGTCTTTCGGCTTGAAACCCGGTATTCCAGCTTAAAGAATCTCAAATCTATATAAGCCTGGAAAATTAAAGATATCATAGAGAAATAAAGCCGCTTTGTGGAGTAGAGTGCTATCAGGCAAGGAGAGATGATGTGCAGAGAGCATATATGATGGCAATAAGAGCATTTCTAAAATTTGAAATCGAAGAATAAGGATGGGTATCTGCGTAATCCTAATTTAATTATCTACATAAGTTTCCAAATGGTTATATTCCGTCCCATTCATATTTATATATGGGAATAGGAATGTATGAACTGGGGGCAGTTCGCACAAGAATTGGCCAGATCATCCTCAACCTTTTTATTCTTTCTTTAATTATAGTGCTCGGGTTAGTTGTGGTTGAGGTTGTTCTCAAATGTTTGGTAATTCATAGCCCTTTTTGAGAATTCTCGGCTTTTTTTTATTCTCTTATTTTTCCCCTTCTTATCTTTCCTCTATTTGCTTCAGATCTCCTACAAGCAGAGAAAAGAAATGCCTGCTCATCCCGAATTTTACGGTTTCTTCTCACCAATTTTCTTCTACAACCGAAATCCTTATTGTAAAGCCCGCGCTATGGCAGAAGTATGGAAATGCAAAGGGAAATCCAGATAATCTGCGGAACTATTCTGATCCCGAATCTTTCCGGCTTTCTAAAAACAGTAAGTTCTATCGCTTCCGAAAATGAAGTTATTATCCAGGGCTTAAACGCAGACCTGATCGCAGGCGAAAGACACCTTCATTTTGCAGTAGGAAAGGCTCTTCGGGCAGTGGCTGCAGGCAGAAATATAGCAAAAGACCCGGGAATCGAGATCATGCGCTATGCAGCCGGGGAAAGGCAGATTGAAAGAAGCTTTTCCATAGGACTGCGTGAGGGAGAAAATAATGCAATTTTCGTGCTGCTTGGAAAAATGGACAGCCTGATTCTGGCTCTCTCTGCAATTAGAAAACTAATTGAGGAAAAGCCCTGTTCTGAGCTGCTTGCTTATTCCGACTCCAAAAGAAAAGGAATTCTTTCTCTGTTCGGGATTACGGATGCGGAAATTGAAGCCTCCGGGGAAGAATACATTCCTGAGCTCGTGATTGAAAGAGTGGCACTTGCAGACTTTGTAAAATGAAAGGCAGATTGAGACTAAATTCTGATGAAATTACTTCTAAATTATACTTTAACTTTCTCTTGTACACTTTTTCTCAAACCAATCCATCAAAGAAAAAGTCAGATCCTTTAAATCTTCAAAAAGGCTTTCCTGCCCGTAGATTTCCTTTTCGGACTGGATATACTTTCCTTCAACAAGCTCGTGCCCGGAATCATTGAGAAGATTTCTTACCCATTGCCTGTCAGCTTCAGGATGAAACTGCAGCCCCAGAACATTTTCATTGTAGATGAAACCCTGATTAGGACAGGCTTCACTCTCAAAAAGTCTCACTGTGCCGAATGGAATTTCAAAAGTGTCCCCGTGCCACATGAAAGCTGTAAATTCCGGAAACATGCAGGACGGAAGTTCTGAACTTATGCTACTGCGCAGGTTTTCTCCTTGAACGGATTTGACCTTGTGCCAGCCGATTTCTTTAAACCGGTTTTTTGTAACTTTTCCGCCCAGTATCTCGGAAATCATCTGAGCCCCAAAACAGCTTCCAAGCATGGGTCTGCCTAATTCTATAACTCTTCTTACAAATTCCTTTTCAGGCTTTAGCCAGGGATATTCTTCTTCCTGATAAACACTCATCGTGCCGCCCATTATCAGGAGCAGGTCAAATTCCTCAGGTTCGGGAAAATGAATTTCTTCATAAAGCAGGGTCTTCGTAAGCGTATATCCTTTTTGTGAGATCCATGTCCCTATGTTTCCCAGGGTTTCGTTTTTGAGGTGCTGGAAGCAGTGAATTTTCACGGGTGTTCCCCTTGATAGATGAAGTAGAAATAAATGGATCAAAATTGTTGTTTTTAAGTATGGCTCTATAAGTCGCTTTCTAAATCATGCTTTCTAAGTAATATTTTTTAAGCCATGCCTTCTAAATCATGCTTTCTAAGTAATATTTTTTAAGCCCTGTTTATTTTAATTTGTTCTTTTTTAGTCAGTCTTTTATATTTCTTATCTTTATGCTTTATTTTAAAGCCTGTTTTAAGGCGTTTTATTTACAGGGCTTTCTGCGATAAACGTTTTATAAGATAAAAATTTGTCTCCAGCCCGGCCAATAGATTCATTAATATACTATTGTGTTAAGAGATCACATAAACAGGCAAAAGAAATCGCCGGAAAAGAATTTCATCATCAGGAAGCATTAAATGGGAGTTGATTATCATACCTCATCCAAAGACAGTAGAAGAAATGATTGAGTGTGCAGGGCCTATTGAATGTGAGATACTGCCCAGGCTTATTCAGGTGACCGAAGCCGCTGCCATTGCCGCAGCCTACCAGATGGGGCGCGGAGACAAGCATTTTGCCGACCAGGTGGCTGTCGCCTCTATGCGGAGGATGCTTAACAAGCTTGATATGAAAGGCATAATCAAGATAGGGGAAGGAGAAAGGGATGAAGCTCCCATGCTTTATATCGGGGAGCAGGTAGGAACAGGCAAAGGAGACCTTGAAGTCGATATAGCAGTCGATCCCCTGGAAGGAACGAACCTTACAGCTGACGGCTGCCCTGGTTCGGTTGCGGTCATGGCTATGGCCGAAAGGGGCGGAGTTTTCCATGGCCCGGATATATACATGGACAAGATCGTTGTCGGACCGGATGTTGTACGTTACGAGAAAGAACATCCGGATGAAAGAATCGATCTGGATGCTCCCGTCAGGCACAACCTCGATATCGTTGCAAAGGCTCTCGGAAGGAGTATTGAGGAGCTTGTGGTCGTAATTCTTGACCGGCCCAGGCATGCACAGAAGATAACCGAGATTAGGGAAGCAGGAGCCCGTGTAAGGTTAATTACTGACGGAGACCTTATGCCCGGTGTTGCAACTGCAGTCCGCGGGTCAGGTATCCACATGGTAATGGGTGCAGGCGGCTCAGGCGAAGCCGTTCTCACAGCAGCTGCAATCAAAATTCTTGGCGGAAAGATTATTGCAAGGCTTGTTCTGCCAACGGTTGCAAACGGAAAGAGCCAGGACAAGATCGATGAAGAAATTGAAGAAAAGATGCCAAGGCTCGAAAAAATGGGAATCACTCTGCAGAACCTTAACGATATCCTCGACACCGACAGGCTTGTACCTGGCAAAGACGTGATCTTCTCGGCAACAGCCGTAACTCCCGGCCATTTCCTGCGTGAAACTCACCTCTTCGGCGGCGGAGATGCCAGAGTACACACGATTTCCATGGGTGCTTCCGGGGCTGTCAGGTTCACAGACAGTATTTACATAAAGGATAAGCAGGAGACCCCTCTCTACCTGTAAATCCTTTTTATCCTTTTCATCCATTTTTCTTTCATCTTTTTTGAAACTCAAATTTCAAGCTACAAAATTTCAAGCTACAAAATTTCAAGCTACAAAACTCCAAGTACAAAATTCCACGTTACAAAACTCCACGTTACAAAACTCCATAAGCTACAAAATTTCGAGTCAGAATATGAAGATTTATCTTGAAAGTTTTGGCTGTTCTGCGAGCCAGGCATCAGCCGAAATCATGACAGCAAGTGTAGAAAGGCTCGGGCACGAACTGCTTGACCCCAGTACTGCCGACCAGGCAGAGGTCTATATCTGCAATTCCTGTACGGTGAAATACACAACTGAGCAAAAGATCCTCTACAAGATCCGCAGCATGGGCGAGAGGAATGTGGAAGTGATAGTTTCCGGCTGCATGCCCGAAGTCCAGCTTGAGGATATCCTGCACGCAAACCCTGAAGCCCATATTCTGGGCGTAAACGCAGTTTCCCGCCTTGACGATCTTCTTTCCTCAATCGAACAGAGAAAAAAGCAGGGTCTTTCCGGAGGAGAACACTTTGAAATTCGCAGCTCTGAGCCTCTTGGCTTCCTTAACGTCCCGCGCGAACGCTCAAACCCCAATATCCACATTTGCCAGATCTCCCAGGGATGCAACTTCGCCTGCTCCTACTGCATTGTAAAGCACGCAAGAGGCAAACTCCGTTCTTTCCCGCCGGAGGAAATCGTTGAGGATATCCGCTCTGCAGTTGCAGAAGGCTGCAAGGAAATCTGGCTTACTTCCCAGGACGACAGCCAGTACGGAATGGACACAGGTTTCAAACTTCCCGAACTTCTGCACTTGATCTCGGAAGTCCCGGGCGATTTCAAAGTCAGAGTCGGTATGATGAACCCCTTCTCAGTTCTCCCTATCCTCGACGACCTTGTGGGCGCTTTTGATTCCGATAAAATCTTCAAACTCCTCCACCTCCCGATCCAGTCTGCCTCTCATTCAGTGCTGAAGAAAATGAACCGCATGCACAAAATGGAGACAGTAGACATAATCATTACAAAATTCCGCTCCCGCTTCGAAGACCTCTCCCTCTTCACCGACATAATCGTCGGCTTTTGCGATGAAACTGATGACGATTTCCGGGAAACCGTGGAATGGGTAAAAAAATACCGTCCGGAAAAAGTGAACATTTCCCGCTACTCTCCCCGCCCGCACACGAAAGCCTTTTCCTTCCGAAACCTCGACTCCCGGATTTCCGTGCAGCGCTCCCATGAATTGCATAAAGTCTGCGAACAAATCAAGCTCGAGTCCAAACAGGAAATGATCGGCTGGAAAGGCAGAGTCTTTGTTTCGAAGTACACGGAAATGGGCGATGTTCTCACCCGCACGGACTCTTATCGCCCGGTTGTCATAAGCGGCTCAAATCCCAAGCCCGGCCAGTATGCTGATGTGGAAATCGTTTCTGCGAAGCCCGGTTATTTCCTCGGGAAGCTGGCTGAGGATTGGCCAGTTTCTGAAACGTAGGGAATTCATAATAGGGGGATGCTGGGGACATATAGATCTAACATATCTAATTTTCATCCTAGTTGTCGCGTCAACAGTAAAATATCGTATAAAATTGGTTACGATTATTCTGAATCGTTCAATCTTTGAGGATTGACGCGACACTAGTGCCAAGAACGTTTAGTTATTGATAATCTATTAAGCTCTGAATCGTTATGCACTGATGGGGTGCTGCCAAAAACTATGTGCAAGAATTAAATTGCCGTGATACTAGTGTCGCGTCAATCCCGAAGTGTCGGATAAAAATGTGAGAATTTTACCCGATCTATTGCCAATTTATCTCGACAGTTTTTAGTTGACAGGACACTAGTGTCACGAAAACTTAATTGTGGATCATCAATTTAAGGTCAAAACCATATCAGCTGATGGAAGCTACCAAATAATATGTTCGATAATTAGGTTTTTACGATACTAGCTACTTTTAGATCCTCCCAAAAAGCTCTTTTTGAGATTTCCATCCGAAAAATGCATCTTTCCAGAATTTAAATTCAAAATCTACGAGTCTGAAAGTTTCGAGTTCTCCCACGATAACGGACACAAATTCAAGTTCGAATAGAGGAACTCCTAATGTTTTGGAGTGCCTGATATCGGCGTTTTTCAACAAGAATCGAATATTTTGGACTTCCCCTGCATCTGTTTATGGTAACTAATTATGTACGATAGGGGGTAAATATATAAATAATTCTCTACCTTCATAGAAATGTATAAATACTTTTACTCATATGAGGACAAATATATTTCATAACTTTCGGAACTTAGGTGGTCACAAAGGAAACAGATGGAGTAAAAAGAATGAAAATATGCGTAACAGCTAGTGGTAAAGAACTCGATTCCGAAGTGGACTCCAGGTTTGGGAGATGCAGCTACTTTGTTATCTATGACCCTGAAACCAAATCTGTGGAATCTATTTCAAATGTGATTGTAGCAGCTTCTGGTGGTGCAGGGATCAAGGCAGCTGAAGCTATCGCAAACGCAGGGGTTAATGTACTCTTAACGGGCAGTGTGGGCCCAAATGCCTTTTCTATTTTCGCAGAGGTCGGAATCGATGTCCAGGTCGGAGCAAAAGGTACAGTCCGGGAAGCTATTAGGCAGTATGAAGCCGGAGAACTTGAACCAATCCACAGTCCCAATAGTGCCCCTCACTCTGGCAGGAATAAGGGCGATGGAAGGGGAAGGGAAAAGGGCAGAGGCAGGTGAGTGTTAATCTTGATAAGTTGAACAATAGAAATGCGAATCTAAGAAACAGACACATTCCTCCATTATAAAAACGGCATAAATTTTCTAATTATGAAAACGGCATAAATTTCCCAATTATAAAAACAGAATAAATTTTCCATCACAAAAACAGAATAAATCTTCCATTACAAAAACAGAATAAATCTTCCATTACAAAAACAGAATAAATCTTCCATTACAAAAACAGAATAAATCTTCCATTACAAAAACAGAATAAATAATCGTAATATCGATAATACAAATTAATACAATCAATAAACTCCACCGGTCAAGAAAAGCAATAAAAAGATACAGGTGATCGTATGAAAGTAAGTATTCCTACAAGAGATGAAAATGGTCTGGATGGGATTGTTGAACAGCACTTTGGAAAAGCTCCTACCTACACCATAATAGACACCGAGACTGAGGAAGTCACGGTAATCTCCAACGACAGCGAGCACACGGGAGGAGTCGGACTGCCTCCCGAACACCTTCATAAGAATGGGGTGGATGTCATGCTCTGTGGCGGGCTCGGGTTCAAGGCCGTTCGCATGTTCGAGTCCTACGGAATTAAGGTTTTTGTGGGGGCTGGCGGCACAGTAAGGGACACGTTTGAGGCCTGGAAAGCAGGAAAGCTCCAGAACGCAACTGCTGAGAATTCCTGTGCCGAACACGGGCATGAAGAGCATCATCATCACCACTGAAATCCCGGATAGTACCTGTTGATGATGTTCTTGTCGGTTCGGCTTTGCCTGAGCATCATCACCTCCACTGAAATCCCGGATAGTACCACTGGGAGGCATCAAAAAATATATTTCAATGTTCTAAAGATTCAATGTTCTAAATTGTGGTGAATCAATGACTCATCTTTAAATGGATTCTCAAATGATTGTGCAGGACAATTTGAAACTCGGCATTAAAGCGTCCAGGAACGCAACCCTGGCGCTTGCATTCCTCGCATTTCTGAAAGGGGCTGTGGGTATTCACTCCGGAAGTATAGCCTTGCTTGCGGATGCTCTCCACACGAGCCTGGATATTTTTGCCTCTCTTGCAGTCTGGGTAGGGCTTAAAATAAGCCTGAAAAGTAGCGGGGAGCGTTTTCCTTACGGCTATTACAAGGCAGAGAACATTGCAGCCCTCTTTGTTTCTCTATTAATCCTGCTTTCCGGAGTTGAACTGCTAAAGGAGGGCTTTTCAAGCGTAAACACCCCTTCCGAGATTGAATTTCAGGGACTTGCCCTTACTACAGCTGCTTTTTCGGTGCTTATGATCTATGCCCTTTCCATATACAAACGAAATGTAGGGATCAGGATCAATTCCCAGGCTTTGATTACGGACGCAGGGCATTCTTACACGGATGTCTTTTCTTCGATGATTGTAGTTGTGGCAGTCCTCGGCTCTATGCTAGGGATCCCGGAACTTGACAGTTTAGGTGTTATTGTGATCTCCCTTTTGATTTTCAAAATGGGGATTGAAAGTGCCAGGGATGCAGTGCTTACCCTGATGGATGCATGGCTCGATGAAGAGGCAAGTGAGAGGATTAAAAAAGACATACGCGAGATCCCCGGCTTGATAGAACTTGAAGACCTGAAACTCCGGAAATCCGGACTTGTGGTCTTCGGGGAAGCCACAGTTGAAGTAGAGGGTGAAACCGACCTGAAAAGGGTGGAGCTGCTTTCAGAGGACATCAAAAATGCTGTTAAAAAAGAAGTGGAAAACCTGGAGCATATTGTTGTTTATGCAAGGCCTGTACATAGGAAGAACTCAAGACTAGCTCTCCCTGTCCTTGACAGGAATGGACTTCAAGCAAAGCCTTCGGAGCACCTTGGAAAAGCTCCTTATTTTCTCTTTGCAGAAATTGAAGAGGGCAGAGTAGGAAATTGGGAGATTCTCGAAAACCTATCTTCCAATTCTGAGAAAAGGAGAGGCGTAAAAGCCGTGGAATTAATCATCCGGGAAAAGGCAAACATCCTCGTGGTAAGAACTGTCGGAGAGGGTCCCTTCCACATGCTCCGGGATAATTTTATAAAAATCCTGCGAACTCCGGAAGAAGTGGGCACTGCCGGAGGCATACTTGACAGGGTCAGGGATCTCGAAGAAATCACAACCCCTACGGAATAAATTGGAGATAATATGAAAATTGCAATTGCAAGCGGAAAAGGAGGGACCGGAAAGACCACGGTTTCCTTAAATCTTGCCCTTGCCCTCTCAGATGTGCAGCTTTTTGACTGCGACGTAGAAGAGCCAAACTGTAATCTCTTCCTTGACTTTGAACTTGAAAAAGTGGAAGACGTCGTTTGTTCGGTGCCTGTAATCGATCCTGAAAAATGCAACCTCTGCAGGCAGTGTTCGGACTTTTGCCACTATAACGCCCTGGCTGCACTTCCTACCAGGGTCTTGGTTTTCTCTTCTCTCTGTCATGGCTGCGGGGGGTGTACTATCCTCTGCCCAGAAAAGGCAATTCGAGAATCTCAGAGGTCCCTTGGAATAATCGAAAAGGCAAAAGAAGGGAGTTCTCCAGAGTTTTACAGTGGGCTTTTAAACATCGGGGAAACGATGGCATCGACTGTTATCAAAAAACTCCAGCAACACATCGATGACCGGAAAACTGCAATTATCGATGCTCCCCCAGGGACTGCCTGCCCGGTTATTGCCTCTATTGGGAATATGGATTACTGTGTGCTTGTGACCGAATCCACCCCCTTTGGTTTCCATGACCTTAAGCTTGCCGTAGACGTTGTAAGAGCTATAAAAATCCCCTTCGGAGTGATCATTAACCGCTATGGGTTAGGAGACTCAAAGGTTGAAGAATACTGCAAAACCGAAGGAATCCCGGTCCTCCTTAAGATTCCAAACGACCGCAAAATTGCAGAACTCTATTCCCGTGGCATTCCCTTTGTTCGAGAAATGCCGGAATGGGATGAGAAGTTTCTTTGCATGTTTGAAGTAATAAAATCTCAGCTTGCAGGTGGAACGGAGAAGAGAAAAAAGGAGAAGAAAAAATGAAGCAGCTTACTGTGATTAGCGGAAAAGGGGGAACAGGCAAGACTACGCTTACAGCAGCTTTTGTCTCACTTGCGGAAAATGTCGTTATCGCAGACTGCGACGTGGACGCGGCTGATATGCACCTTATCTTAAAACCCAGGGTTATGGAAAAAGAGGACTACTGCGGCCTTGAGGTTGCCAGGATTGACCCGGAACTCTGTATCGAATGCGGAAAATGCAGAGAATTCTGCAGGTATGGGGCGGTAACTGAAAACCTTGAAGTTGATCCTTACAGCTGCGAGGGATGTGCTGTCTGCACTATTGTTTGTTTCGAAGGGACAGTTTCTATGGAGAAAAGGGTCTCAGGTCAGGCTTTTTCCTCCGAAACCCGCTTTGGGCCAATGGCTCACGCACAGCTTGGTATTGGGGAGGAAGCAAGCGGAAAACTTGTAAGCGTTGTTCGAAGCAACGCAAAAAAACTTACAGAGCAGTATCATAAGGACTTAATTATTATTGATGGGCCTCCTGGAATAGGCTGCTCAGCTATCGCAGCTATTACAGGGACAGACCTGGTCCTGGTGGTAGTCGAGCCAACGGTCTCCGGAATCCATGATCTGAAAAGAGTCCTTGAACTTTCTGTACACTTCATGATCCCGGCTGTTGTCTGCATCAATAAGTACGATATAAATGAAGAGACTACCCTATTGATTGAAAAATTCTGTACTGAGATTGGAATTCCGGTACTTGGCAAGCTTCCTTATAACGACATTGCAACGAAGGCAATGCTTCAGGAAAAAACCGTAATAGAGTATGCTAAAAACAGTGATCATGCAAATGAAAGTGAATTTGCAAATAAGGTCCGGAAAATCTGGGCTAAAATAGAAGAGAGACTTATGGATGACCCGGATAAACAGGAAGGGATGAAAATCATTAGAATGAAGAAATTTTGATTGTTTGATGGAAATAGTGGAAGTAAGTACTTACATGTCGACCACTTATTCGGAATTATTTAATTTCTTTTTTCATGGCCACGAATTTATATAATATCATTTATATATAATAACCCAGAAATTATACCTTGTAATCTTAGTTTTGATAAAAGGATTCTTTGATAAACAGGTTTCTTGCCTGTGTTTCTTTGATCGAAAGCGATTCACTGCATAGGGGGTTTAGGGCTGAGAGATATTGCCTTCGGAACATGTATACACCTGTTATCCCGAATAAATAACAAAGCTCTTGACAAGTTCTGGAAAGATACTTCTGCAGGAAAATATCCAATAATCGATCTTCAAGGTAATTTGGGTTATTCGCTATTGAGCGAGGATGGCCTGCTGTTTGTCAGAAACGATTTTACGGCTCCAACTTATGATGAATATGAGTTGGTTTTTGGAAGTCTCTTCTTGCTAGACACGGTTCAGGAATTACTTTCTGAAGATAAAATGTTGCTTCTGATGGTATACAGGAAAGGGACGCAGAACCTTTTATTATCTGAACTTGATGTGGACACCAAATATATGCTTGATCTTCCCTATGGACAATATTTCTTTTTTGCATTTATTCTGGATGCAGGAGCTGAAGATCTTTTAGATTCCACAATATATGCTATAGGTCTTCCCTGTAAGGAAGATTTGAATAATCCGGAACTTGAGAGTTTTTATCTCGGGAATCCTGTTGACATCCAGGAATTCGTCGATCCCACTCCTATCAACATTAAAGGTGGAGGGCCTTTCTATATTAATTCGATTATGATAGATGCTGATAAGCTTCCCGAAGGCCCCATATTCTTTTCAGAACTTTTTCAAGACGATGAATCTCCACCCCCTCTTTGAAAAGAAAATGGTTATATAATTACAATTTCAAATAATTTTGAATGCAACTGAAAACCGAATACGAAAAAATAGAACCCTACACCACAAAAGACGGTTCAATAATCCGCGAACTTATGCATCCAGCAATTAATGGTAACTCAAATCAAAGCCTTGCAGAAGCCACCGTGCCTGCAGGCGAAAAAACTCTTCTTCACATACACCGGCTAACCGAAGAAATCTATTACATCACAGAAGGCAGCGGGATAATGACTCTCGGTTCTGAAGAATTTGAGGTCGGAAAGGGAAATTCCATTTGTATCGCACCCGGAACTCCGCACAGAATTCAAAACACAGGAAACACGCCGCTGAAGATTCTCTGCTGCTGTGCGCCGGCGTATTCACATAAAGATACGGAATTGCTGGAATGATTAGTAACTTAAAAGGAGAAATAAAGTTGTTTCTCCCACTTTCCGCACTAAATTTATCGATTTTCACTGGATTTTATGCAGACCTTTCATTATTTGGATCTGTTGCAAAAATATTCTAGTGAAAATGTTGATTCTATAAAAAATACTGCGGAATACGGGTTGCTCTACAGAATCATCATATCCATCGTGCAGTTGTCTTCTTTGACCGGAGTTTCTAAGATATTAAAAAACAAAGGCTCTTGGCTATGATTATTTACAGTATAACAAAAAATTAATTAAGTTGGCAACTTCAACTTGGGATATACTCCCCAAGTTGAAGTTTTGTAAAGATCTCAGCAGTTTCTTTGTTCATTTCCTCTACAACAAACTCTGCGTTTTCCCCTCCT
>Ga0209639_1001059_pt1 | contig 31113 bp, 49 predicted proteins | sample EPASupsiteHSE605_FD_187268 | JGI IMG/M metagenome (GOLD analysis project Ga0209639, IMG submission 187268) | Bioremediated contaminated groundwater from EPA Superfund site, New Mexico - Sample HSE6-05 (SPAdes) (version 2) | ecosystem: Environmental > Aquatic > Deep subsurface > Groundwater >... | reverse complement strand
CTTCTTTTATGAATGCCGTCCTTTTCTGATGTATGGCTCTTGTGTTCTCATACATTTGTGTCTGTGCGTTCGTCACTGCGGCCAGCAGATCTGCTATGCGTCTCTTCTCCTCTTCCGTCTGATCTGTTTTGCGTCCGGCTTCCAGCACTGCAATCCTGTACTTCTCTCTTGCCTGTTTTACATTCTCTTCCGTTATTGCCATCTCTCCAGACAGGGCTTTGTCCAAAAATTCCAGTCTCTCTTTTACGTTATACCTGTCTTTCTGCGCTGCTTTGTCCCTGTTTTTTGCAATCTCGTTCTCCAGCTTGGCCTTTTCACTTATCCAGTCCCTTTCTTTTTTATCCAGCTGCTGTTTTTCCTTTTCCAGTTGTATTGCCTCTCGCGCAGATTCGTTTATCTGTTTCATTTTTTCACCGATGAATGGGAGTTTCTCAAGCATTTTAGTAAAGCCGTTCAACGCGACTTCGGCAAGTTTTAAAAATCCTATTACTATCTTCTGGAGCAGACCCAACAACATGTTAAACCACTTGGCCAATGGAGCGAGCAGCTGGTTAAACTTTTCTGTCGCCTCTTCTGATGAGTTTATGGCTTTTTTAAATGCCATGAACACAAGCACTATTGCAGCTATCACCGCTCCAACCGGGTTTGCCACCAGTGCCATCATTGCCCTTCCCATCCCCACCAGGCTTTGTGACACCTGACCCACGGGTCCCGGTATGGCAGAAAGCTTTGACATCATCCCTTTTCCTGATTCTCCAAGTTCTGACATCCGTTTATCCACTTCCTTTATTTGTTTCTGAAATTTTTCATACTCCGCCGGAGAGGTTGATTTTGCCGTGTTGTCGAATTGTTTTTGAAGTTCTTTTGCACGACCTTTCAGCTGGTTCATGGTCATGTCCTGAACTTCCAGCAATTTTATACCTTCCTTTACTAACTGTCTGTTCCTCTCTGTCTGTGCATTATTTTCTGCTATGACGGTATTGGTTTCAGCTATCTTCTTTTTTGTTGACTCATAAGCATTTGAAAGATTCTTATACTCTTCAGTATTGGTCTTGCTTGCTTTTTCCAGGTACAGCATCTGTCTCTCGGTCTCTCTCATCTCTTTGTTGAGCTTCTTGAGTTCTCCCTGAAGGGCCTTGTTTTCCTCAGCAAACTTGTCAATTGCTGCCGATGATTTCCCTATCTCCGCCTGCAGGCCGGATGCTTCCAGGCTAAGGATGAATTTTATTTCGTCATTTGATAAATTTTTCCCCATGTCAAATTGCTTTTTCGAGTTCTGCTCTTATCTGTTCTTTAATTTCTTTTGTAAGTCCAAACCGGAGGTCGCGCAGGGTCGGATGATACAGCACACCCCAGATCACCCGGTTGTAGAGGGCCAGCTTTCTTCTAACGCCCATCTTTGTAGTGCGGTCCCTTCTATTTTTTATATCCAGAAACCTCAGGTAACGCAAGTAGTTAAATTGCAGGAACGCCATATTGTCGTCTGCTATTACAACGTCAAAATCACGTCTGTATATACTTCTCCACAACTTGCCGGTAACAACCTTAAAGTTTTCCTTTATCACTCCGGCCTGTACTTTATTGATGCGCGCAGCATCTCGCTCCAGGACGTCGCGTACATATTTTGTCTTTATCGCTCCTTCAGATATCATAATTTCTCCTGTACAAGCCACTTGTACTCCAGTTTGTTGTTATTTTGTGTGATTACGTATTTATACTCTCTCTCCAGCAGTGCTATCGTTATTTTCTGGAATGAAATGTCCGTTTTTGGGCAAAACTTGCATATGGATCCAAACACTTCGAGCGTAGAAAACTGGTTTGTCGAATTCTCAAGACTGCTTGCCGGCAGGAACCTCTCACAAAAAGCACTCAGGAGCTCATCGGCCAGTTCATCCATTCTGATATCGTCCTCGGATTTTTCCTTTTTCTTCGGATTTTCTTCCGGATCCTCAGTTGAAGCTCTGAATCCTATCTTTTTTTTCTTGCTCATATCAGTTCAACTCCCTGTATTTGAAAAACCATACTAAATCCATAGCTGTTGTTAAGCTGTGCACTTGCAAACGGTGTTATATCTGTTGGAAACGTCAGTAGCCTCACAAATGGGTCATCCCTGTTTTCTCTCATGTCTTTTCGTATGTCAGCAAGGATCTGCAGGTAGCTATCCACCATCACTATCTCTTCCATTGCGTCGAAGGTGTTTGAGGAAAATGGCCTTGCCACTGTAACGGAGATATCAAACTCCTCCTTTTTGACATTCAGGCTGTTGGTTGTAGTTCTAATGTCACCATAGTCAACAAACAGATATACTCCTGATATAGATTGTATTCTCTTTTTCACTGCCTCGTCTGATACTCCGAACACATAATCCGTGAGCTGTGGAATCCGGTCTTTCACCGGGATGTTTTGCGCAAGGGTCTTCAGGTCATTGTACTCCTGAGTGGATGTTGACTTATTGAAGTTCTTCATCACACCCGCATGAAGTGGATATTGTGCAAAAAAGAGGAATGTTGTCTGCAATATGTTCATGTCAGATAAATTGATTGATTTGCTCAAGTGTAAGATTCAGTTTTTTGGCAATCTCCAGCTTGTCCATCTTTGCTTCTGAGAGTTGCGTTATGGAGTCCACAAGGTTTTTGTACATCAGTTCCAGGAAGTCAATGAGGTTCATTGCCGAGATCTCTTTTGGGTTTCCGTATCCTTTTTCTGTCATAGAGAATATGACCGCGTTCAATCCCAGCGAGATCTTTTCGGATTTCTTACCCTGACGGAACAGTACGCTGTATTTTGTCTCATTCGATATCCATTGCAGTATGCTTTCGAAGTTGAATAGGATTGCATATTTAATGATCGGGTTGAGCATCTTGAATTTCCCTGCATTATCCAGCACGGTTGTCTCTGAGTAGTTCTTACAATACAGTGATGCAACCAGCAAGTCTATGTATTCCGATGACTTGTCCTTAGCAAGCAAGGAGATGAATGTAAGCGCATTTATGTACTGTTCTGCGGTGATTGTTGTTTTCACGATATCACCTATCAGTTCGAACTTGTATCCCTCATACTTTTTCAGTCCCAGAAATACCTGAGGGATCATCTGCCTTGATATCGAGGCATCAATTTCCACTGATCTCTTGAATGTCCTTGCAACTACCGCTTCCGGCTCTCCGGGGATATTTTCCGGATTGATCTTTTTAAGCTTGTTCTGCATCTTGACGTCCAGGTTCTTGAATTTAGGATCGTCATATACGAACCTGAAGCAGAAATTCATTTTGTCAAGGTTTCTGAAAATCTCTTTTTCAAACCACTGATAATCCTTCTTCAGGATGCTTCGCGATCTTATGTTTGAGAGTTCTATAAACAGTCTCAGTTGGAATTCCCTGACATCGTACCTTTTTTCTTTAAACTCCATGAGCAGGCACAAGGTGGAAATGAACTGTAGGGGATCAAGGTCCTCCCATGAAGATGGGAACACCACATTATCCGATGAGGATAGGTATTTCTTCTCAAATTTTGTTATCATGACATAAAGTATATTTTATCGTCTTCACGATTTTGATTAACCACGCTTGTAATTACTCCCTTACTGACCGCCTTTGCCCTTTCAATGTCCAGATAGTATTTGTCTACATCTACCATCAGTGAGGAAGAGAGTTTTTCCCTCACCTGCACTGCCGATCCCCCTTTTGTGAATTCATGTGCCACATCGTTTCTTATTGATTTTGGCAACTCTGTAATGTCAAACAGCATTGCTGCCTGTGCCATCACGTGGTGGCACAGCGCTCTCTTGCACTTGTCTACCAGTTTGTCGTTATCTGTGATCCCTGACAGGATTCCAACCCGGGGTATGATTTGATCATCATTTATTTTCCTGATCAGGAACTGTATCTTTGAGAAAAAGTATGGTGAATTGTCGATCGCAAAGTAATAATTGAACTCCTTTGCATCTTTTATCGGTAGTTTTGACCTCTCTTTATACTGAGCTGAATCTTTCCAGTCTGCAAATTCGGTATTACTGTCAAGATAGCTCAGGAGGTCGTCCATGGCAGCCCAATACATTGTTATGTACTCATCTTTTATCTCTTCGTACTGATATTTATACAGCTTTTGATCACTGCTGTTTTTAGAAACAGCATCAAATATTTTGTATTTGTACATGGTATAAGAAGCAATAGCCGATTTCATGCGGTTGAGCAGATCCGCAGGAGTGTCCGGCTTTAAAATTTCGTCATATACGGCTTTTGTCACCACGTCAATTATTTTACTCCTTGTCAACAGGAATGACGGGTATATAGAGTCAAAGCCTAGTGCTGCATCAACGCCCGGGACATAGGACCTGAAGTCGTCTATGTTATCAAAAAAATCTATAGCTGCCATTATGATTGATTGTTTTTTAGTCGGTTACTTTCTGATATTTCCTGTTGTTTTTCTATTGCGGACCGGTAGAATCCAAGTCTTATCCCTTGGTTGTACGCCTCCGGGAAGTTTTGTTTAATTGCAAAATTTATATCCCGGCAGACAACATCCTCGGGAATGGTAAGACCATTCAGATAAATCATGTAGTTATATTGTGCATCAGATCCGCTTTTTGAAATTATACCATCCTTTGAGATGTTTGATATGGAGCTGTCCACTCCCTTTGCTGATGTGATCACCTCGTCTGCTCTCTTGTCATAGGTGGTTAAGGCTTCTATGTAGTCTTTCGACTTGTTTGGTATATCCTCGATTTTCCAGCGCTCTTCATGGCCATCTGAGTTCATAAAGCTGTATGAGGCATAAAGCTTGCCCTGGTTCTTACCTGCTCCGGATAGATAATTTGCCAATTTCCTCAGTTCCCGTGATGTGAATTCGGCTATAAGTCCATCATGATACTCTGTACCGATCTCCATTATGTCATTTTCCGAGAATTTTATTGTCAGAAGCTCCTGTTGTGCGGTCGCCCTATCTGCATTTGTTGTGCACATATCCTGAAGCATTGTTTTCTTAGAGTTGTACCATGCCATCGGGATTACTATATGAAGCCTTGCAGATATTGCGTTCTCTAGATAATTATTGATGTATTCAGGTGTCCTGTTAGAGCCTATCACCCATGCCTTGACTCCTCGGAAAAAAACGTTATAGGCATAGATCTCTTCACCATGGGTGGGGTTTTTAGAATAACTGATGGCAGAAGTATATTTGAATGGATTTGTGTAGTCGAACCGGTTGTATACCTTATATTCCTTACCTGCCTGCATCCAGTTTCCAACAATGACGTGTTTAAACTCGTTGTCTTCGAAGTCTGTCCTGTTAGCCGTTTCAACTGTTGTGGCAAGCCTGGTCCTTAAGGTGGATATACATTCAAGCCCTGCCACTCTTTTTATACCTATTCTTATCCCTTCTGCCAGGCGCCACTTAGAGAAGATACCCTCATCGTAGTAGAACGACCTTATACACTTGTTAAAATATGTTTTGTAATCATCTGCCATTCCATTCTCCAGCCATGAGTCCAGCCATTGCTGTATCTCATCATGTTCAACATACTCTTTCCACACGTCCTTGCCCTGGCGTTTGGTTATATACAGAGCTGGTCCTGTACCATAGAGCATCCGAATCTGTTTCTCTATCAGTTCAGGTAACAGGCGGTTAAGAGATATCATCTCTTTTTGCTCATTTGGTTCCAGGTTGTTCGCCCCGGCAGGATATACCTTGTATTTGTCTACCCTCACCAATGATATTATATTCCTGTTATTTGCAGCTGAATCAGAAAAGATCTGATTTGCTTCCTGTAAGGTTTCACCCAGCTGATAGGTGAATACATCAGGCCCTGCTTTAATATATCCAAGGCTGTTAAGTTTACATTTATTCTTCATTGCCAAACCATTTTACTTTCTTTAGTGTGTAGTTGTCACCTGGGAATCCTATGTATCGTATCAAATATTTATAGCACGCCTTAGGACCTTCGGCACATTCGAACAAGAAGTAGTTGTCACCATCAATATCCCATTTTTCATGGGGCATCTGTGACCTGCACCAGCATCCTGAAATGGTCCTCAATTTTGGAGATGCCTCTCTCTTCACCCTTGAGTACTTAAAGAATGCAATAGTAAAAGTCTCTCCTGCCCTGGTAATATCCGCCAGTGCTTTCAGAGCCTTATATCCACTTATCGTTTCCATATTCAAATATCTATACCGTTAAACCATCTTTAAAGGACATTGCAATGCATATGCAGATGATGTTTAATTTAACTCAAACCTAACAAGAGTGGCTATAAGCAACGGAAAGCAAAACACCCTGCTAACTTCCTCTCTGTCATATTTCCCGTCTTTTTTTGCACCTGCATGTCTTACCCTATAATCAGCGGGACTACCAGTTAAGTGTCGCGCCTTGTTTTTCTTTTTTCTCCCTTTTTGGCTAGACTCTTGTTTCTCAGTTTTTTGTTTCTTCTTTTTATGTCTATACCCCCTTGTTTTATATTTTTCACGCGGTCATATTGCCTGGTAGCTGCATATTATTTCCCGCTGGACCAGAACCCATCCATCTTTCAAATTTTCCCCAAAGCAAATAGAACATGCCGCTTGGTATTTGTGTCGATAGTCCGGCTTGAAGGTTTAATGGGAGTCGTGTTTCACTTGACTTATCCAACTCTATCGGGTTGGATCCTTTTTTTAGCGGAGAGGCAAAAATCGAAGAGACAAGGTTTGGGCATTCATTAGAGTCTATCATGATTTTTGGCACACCTCTTTCTCCTGTAGAGAAAAGCTTCAGCAATAGCTTATATAGTTCCCAATGGAATATCGTTCTTTGATTCAGGCTCATTAACCGGACCCTCCAGCCGTATTTTTCAAGTTCGAATTTCAATTCTTTCGCATCAGTTTCCTGTTGTCTCTTAAGCGGTTTGCGTTGATTTCCTGCCCGGTCGTAATACAGATCAATGTTTCTGTTCCTTCTGTTTGAGAAGAAGCTATTGAATTCCCGTGCAAGATCCGGAAGGTCTTTAGGAGAATACACGTAATGCTCTTTGATGATCCTGTATTCATTCACCTTTCTTTTTTCCTGTGCAACAACAAAAGAGGCAAATGATCCCGGGTCAAATCCGAGTTCAAGCTTGTCATCGGGATTGTAATGCTTCAGGTATTCTGAAGTAATTTTGAAGCTCTCTTTTAAATTGAATTTCATAACTGACTCATACTTATATGAGTCATCATATGTATGCATATTCTCATCGAAGTTTGCAACAAACATGTTATCCGTCTTCCTTTCGCGTATGGAACATATGGATGACAGAAACTCTGATGGTGTCAGGAGTTTTCTTTGTGTGGCAAAGTATTGCGGTCCAAGCACGTCCTTGTTTATGAATGCGCTTACTCTCATGTATAGGGTAGCTGCTTTGCGTGCACGGTTAATAATCGGCCGATACCGGTCGATCCGCTTCTGCATCGCCTCGACGTTTTTTCCCTGCTGGATACTATAGAGTGCTTCATTTATATGCAATGAGAGGGTTACTATCTCCGCAATGAGCTCTTCATTCATGTTTTCCTCGTACTCATTGAACCAGGAGTCCTCTCCAAGCGACACCATTGCCGTATCGGAAACACCGGTGACTCCCTGGTAATATATTGAAGCCTGTGTAAGCGAACTGTTCTTGGCTAATCTGCCTATACGCATTGCCGGGATGAGCCTGTTTTTAAGCTTTGCTCCTTTATTCAACTTCATCTCCTCCATGAAAATGTGCACTATGTTTGAGCCGGCGATTGATTCCTGCTGGTCGGTAGCAACCAGGCGTATATTGTGACCATTGGGAAAAAAGAACGTATGCTCAGGATGTTCCGGGGCATATCTGGGTTTTTGGAAATGTCTTGGCAGGTCTTTTTCGCCAATTACATAATCAATTCCCTCTCTCAATAGGGGTCTTTGTTCCTCTCCACGGGGCTCAGAATAAAATGCCAGGATGTTTGGCACCACGTTTGCCAGAAGGGCTACATAACTTTTGTGAGCAAGCACCGATGTTTCCCGAGGCAGGTCCTTGGCCACCGCTATTGTTCTCCTGCTGGTCACCCCTTCTGTCTTACCTGTGGCCCTGCCGGCTTCCACGATGACGGTATTGCAATCTACAATTTGAACCAGCATTTGCATGTTGTTCAGATACAGCTCTTCAAGAGAGTTATGTGAAATATCTTCATTCATCGTTTTCCTGTTCTTCGTAATCTACATCCGTTATTTCCGCTTCCCTGATTAGTCTTTTCTTCTCCTTGTCTGTAGTTTCAAGTGAATTGATCAGGTTGACATAAAATCCGTTCTCGTCTTTTCTCACAATATCATGGAGGCTCTTCTTTTCATATCCAAGATCCTGGTGTTTTATCTTGTTGGTAATTATGAATACCGGCACATCCCAGTCAGCCGGCTTAATTCTCTGGGCGGCTGTTGTACGGTACTCATGTGCTTTGTCATAACATCTTTTGGCAGCATTGATGTTATTCATTGCGATGCTCAGCCTTGCCAGGTCCTCCATCTTATCTGCATAGTAGTTATCCCACGCATCAACGGTTATACTGTCGTCGATGTGGAAGAAGTTCATTGCGTCATAATAGATATCCCTGGCGGTACTGAAATTGAGATCCTGAAACTGTTTTATCAATTCTCTTACTACCCTGGTCATGCTGGCCCCGACATGGTGCATGATGGACGGCACGGCATTGATGCGCAGGATATATGTCTGAAGGTCTTCGGATATGGCTGCGCTTTTCCGTGTCTTCAGGAAGTTCTGAAGAAGATCCGGCTGTATTTCATGAAGCTTCTCAAGTTTGTTCATATCCCAAATAATTCATTTTTAAGTTCCTCTATCACTCTTTCTTTCTGTCTGTCCCTATAGGCTTTTTCGGCATCCATGTCTCCTCCTTCAACTGCTTTCATAAGGGTTAGGTCCATGTCATATTCACCTGAGGCAACTCCCTGATCATATATCTTCCTCAAGGGGTGGTCATCTGTTTTTATGTCCACAAGGAACACTTCCCGATCTTCCTTATTCAGTCCAAGTAATATTGATATCCTGAATGGGGAATATTTGAGTTTTGCCCAGTTGCGAACCTTCACCAGAGTGATATTGTCATAGTCGGCCATTATGCATCATTTTAGCTGTTTCTTGAATAGTTCATCTGTTGGGTTATCTCTGTCATCAGGCTTAGTTTCTCTGTGTGTTTTTCGAGCTGTTTTTGCCATTTGTTCTTTTCTTCCGGCTTGGCCTTTTTTTTATTCATAAAGCTCTGGTATCGTGTTATGTTATTCGATACGTTTTTGTACTCGTCAAGGAATTCTTTTGGATCCCTCCTTATCATATTCATCAACTCCGTTCTGAGCGAATCTTTCTTAATGAGAGGGTGTTTATATAGAAATTTACCCGTTTTGTTAAATGATTCCAGTTCGATAAAGCAAAGCCTGTTCCTGATGCCAAGCTCTGCCATTTCAATGATATCATGTGGCTCCGGATTTTTTTCAAGCTCCTTATCAAGTTCGTACATCCTGCGATGGCTATAGATCCTGTCCGAATACAGCGTGTGTGCATCTCTGATCTCAGGGTTCTCAAGTTTTGTCCAATTGATGTTTGGATACTCTTCTTCTTTCGAGACTTTTTTTTTATGTCTTTTCCTGATTGGTCCTTGGACTTTGCTGTTACAGGTACCGGATTGTGAGGTTCTTCACTCATATTGCCCCGGTTCGATTCAATCGTTTGTTGGTCAACGTAGTCAAGTAGCACAAATACAATCTCAAAAGAGATGTTTGGCCGGGATGATGATGGCGATCTGATTATCAGCTCACTGGTGGGTAGGTACTTCTTCAGTAACGCCTTGTCTTGAGATAAAAACATATTGTTCTCAAGCTTTTTTGCAATTGCAGATTTTTCTCTGAATGTTAGATTCATGGCTTTCGGTTTTATGTTATTGCAATGCAAACTTATATTTGTATTTCTGTGATCCGAAGGACAAAAAAAGCCACCAATGAATCATTGGCAGCTCTTTCTCTCCACATACTTTTTTGCTATGCAGTCTGTACCCTTGACACTTCAACCAAGGTTTCAGAATCCAGGACTTTTAACGTCAGCCGGCTGCCTGCATTTCCTATCCAGGTTTCATCGTTTTTAAGGACAATGGCCGCTATCGATTCTATATTGGTAGGATTGGCTCCTCCAGAACCCAATATCTCAACAACACGTCCTTCATCTGCGGCTGCAAGACCGCTGATCGTCGCTATTGTTGCAGGTGCGGTATTTGCACCCGTAGTATATTGGGAAGCACCCGTAAAGGCTATGTTGGTTGCGTTTGCAGCCAAGACAGCCGGTGCCTCTTTGACAATAGCACCAGTATATTTCTTCGGCTGTTCAAAACTTGAGTTTTCGAATGAGAACGAAACACTCCGGGACTCTTTGTTGTTGGTTCTTTCAAAGGTTTTGAATACCATTGGTTTAAGGTTGTTGCCCGTAATATAATACTGTGAATCACTTGCCATTTGGTAAATGATCACAAATCTGTCTCCGGCATGTTCCTCCATAAATTTCTGCAAGGCCAACCTATAGCCACCCATAACAAAACTGAATAGATTCGTTACTGCCGTCGTTATATCCCCTTTGCTGCCTGATGACTTGTCTTCAAGGGAATCATCTATCGCTTCAAAATAGTGCATATACTCTCCTGTCTTGAGCGGTATTGTTCCCACCTCCCCGTTTGCATTAGGTCTTGGAAATGGCACCGCATCATCAATCTGGTCTAAGGCAATAAGCCATAACCGTGACGCGATCTGGGCACCGGAAGTATCTTTGTCGGTAACACGATTGATGTTTCCAACTGCTGCCATGATGGAATAGGTCATACCGGATCCAACTATGCCAATGGATTCCAGGAAGCTCGCTCCCGAGTCAATGGCAGTGACAGTAATAAAAAGACCCACGACAGCGATTATCAATGATATGATAACCACCATTCTTCTATTGTATTTTTCTTTAAACTTTTTCATTTTAATCAATATTAGCGTTTTAATGAAACCAAACAGGGAGGTTAATCCCTGTTTGATTAATAGACTAGATAGATCTTGCAACCTCAAGGAACTTCGATGTTGCCTTATCGTAGATGACCTTGATCCATTCACCAACTGCTGTCGGTTCCCAGGCTTCAGTGATTTCAGAGAACTTCCCGGCTTTTGCGATTACCTGAGGATTAGAAGCCGAGCCCACTTCAATCTTATAAACAACACCTTCTACAGGGTTGGTTATGTCGGTTAAGGCGAGGTTAGCACCCTCTCCATCTGCGGTATTGGCAGCAGTCAGGTACCAGATGTTCTTGGATCCATCGATTGTGGTCGCATCAGCGGCCAGCTTGGTAACCGGCTTGTTGATGAAGATAACCTGGTCCTTTCTTCCGGAAGCAACAAGGGCAGCAAATGTTGCAAATATCTTACCTGCATAGGCAGCTGCTGATCCTTCTTTCCATGTAGCGAAGCCCCATACACTTTCCAGCCTTCTCTCGAAGTATGTATTGTACATTTCGCCTGGTACATTTTCAAGCGTTTGAATATTGCCTACTTCAGTGATCCACATAAACATAAGGTTGTTCATGTTCGGTACCCATATGATCGGAAGGTCGTAATTCATCAGCTTCATCACAGGTCCAGAGAAGTCCATATCCTTACCGTACTTGGTTCTGTAACTCTGTAGGTACCACGGTTTGTGTTTCAGATTCAGGTAGATTCCCTTGTTCAGAAGGTTTGGAAGAAGTTGGTTGACTTCCTCTGCAAAGGCTTCCACTACGTCAATCATGGTACTTGGAGTATATGACGCATAATCATCGTCATCAAAAGGATATATCTGATTTGCCTCGATATACGACATCATACGATGTATTGCACCGGTTGCCGAATTCAGGAAGTGTCCTGATTTACCGGCTGTAGGCTCAATTCTATAGCCAAGAACTGCCCTTACATTGCGTTCGTTGTTTAAAACGGTGGCAATGTTAAGCAACATCCACTCAATCATCTGCCATTTTACCGGGTCAGATCCTGCTGTGTTCAGATAACCGATGTACTGTGTTTCAATCCATTTCATTGATTTGAAAAGGGTTTTGAACATCACATCGTGAACTTTGGCCTTTTCAGGCACAAGATCCATACCTCCCTTTGAGAGTTCTCCTTCCTGGTATGCCTGTGAGAATTCACCAAAGAATGCATTTGTGATTATGTCACCATCCTGAACGTTTGAACGTAATGGAAACACATCAAAAACATTCGGAAGAGCAATAATACGGGCTATCAGGGCATCCTGTCTTCTCACCAGGTATTGTGTTCCCAGTCCAGCCTCCTCCAGACCTGAATAATCGATCGTACCATCTGTATTCAGAGATTTTGCATCCAGTACTCCGATTGATTTGAGCTCCTGCATACGTGCGCAAATAGACTTACCATACGATTTGAACTCCTTTTGGAAGTTCTCAAATGTATCGTCGTCCGGATCAGACTCAAGGGCCACCCTTTTTCCCTTCATCAATATTTGATTCCATCTTTTTGAAGCTTCAAACATCGGATGCTCGATACCGAAAGCAAATTTTGGAGTATGGAAACTTCCCAGGCCTATTGGTCCGGCGGTCCTGATCTCCAGCGGAGTGTCAACAACCGCTTTTGATGACAATGTTTTTACCTGGCTGGCAAGTTTTTTATTGCTGTTAACCAGTTTCTCAATGCCTATCACAAGGTTTTCAGCCTTTGATTTAGACTTTTTCTTCGGTTCTTCTTCCGGGTCCTCTTTAGGATCTTCCTCAGGATCCTCCTTAGGGTCCTCTTCAGGATCTTCTTCCGGATCCTCATCTTCGCTGGCTGATTTTGCTTTCAACAAAATTTCAAGCGCATGGTCGTAAGCCTTGACTTTACCTGCATCTTCGCTGTCTGCATTTGCATCAGCATAGAAGTCATGGCCAGTGGTTTCCTTATAGGAGCTGGCAATTTTTGTCCAGTCCTCTTTTGTGAGCGATTTGCTCTTTGCCTTTTCAAGCAACCCTAAGGTCGCGAGAATTTTTTCAAAGTTCTTTTTAAACATGTTTGTAAAAATTAAAGTGAGTAAATTTTATTCTGTATTTTACCTTGTTCATAGAGTTCCTGGAATATTTCCTGTATGTCTTTTATGCCGTCTATGAGCCCTAATCCCAGAGCTTCCTGAGCGTAGAATATCTCTCCATTGAAAATATGTGCATCCTCATCTGCCTTTGCCGCACGAGGTCTGGAGCGTTTCACTGCTGCATCGAAATCCGCCTGAAGTGGATCCAGAAATCTTTTTATGAAATCTTCCGGTTGTCCGGCAGTCAGATCATCCGAGACCTTGTTTTTGTGAGTGGATAATGAAGCATATGCCTCTACCAGGACATAACCCATTTTCTCGAGCGCCTTCCGGAAGTCCCAGTATGATATCATGGTCCCTATTGATCCCACAATGTCAAACTTGTTAAGGCAATAAACCTTGTCACTGGCACAACCGAGATATAGTCCGGCACTGCACATGGTCCTCTCACAAATTGTCCTGGAGGGTTTTTTTAGGTTAGAAATGATTTCATGCGCTTTCTCAAGACAATAGGATTCCCCTCCCGGGCTATTGATAAGAAATGCATGTCCGATTATTTTTTCATTTGTCTCCGCTGCTTCCACATCCTCGATCAACTGTTTTGTAGAGCTGTACCACCAACACTTTTCATAGGATAAGAAGCCTGAAATGTAATGAACGGCTATACTTTCAGGTATGGATCTGTCCGTATAGTCAGAAGTTATGGATATTGTTTCGTCCTGGTCCTGTAGCGCTTTTATCTTCTCGGAAACAATTTTTGAATATTCCGGAGGTTGGGTTGAGGATTTTATATGGTAATCAAATCTCACCAAGAATTCAGCAAGGGCCTCCTTTGAAATTAGCAAAGGCGCTAAACGGAACATGCTTAGCGTAGAGTCTAAAAAAGAATGCGGCATATCTGTTTTTTTACAAATATGCCGCACTATAATATAGGTGTAAAGGACTTAATCCTCAAAAAATACAGGAAATATAGTAGAGCATGAAAGCTCAATAGAGATAGCCGTAATTAGAGGCACGCATTTACTTCTTACAGGGAATTGCTTTGATCCCCAAACGATTGTTTTTCCTGACAATGTTTCAAGAACAATGAGAACATGCATGTTATTATATCTCATTAATTCTTTATTTTTGGCTACAATAGCCGTCAGGGATTGATTATACAGTACACCACCTTCGCTTTCACTGGCTTTTTGATCAAACACCAGGTCATTCTGGGTGTAAAGTATACGGACATTCCTGTCCGTGGTCAGAGAAAAATTATTCCCATTTGTGTTTTGGACGTCAAAAATGGGTATTAACGTGATTTTATTCCCAATTTGGTCATTATTTGCATTCATAATTAATTGATTTTTAAGCAGTGGGCAGTTTTGATACACTTTTGATACAGTTTTGATACACTTTTGCTACTCAAATCGGACAAATCGATACACTTGGTCGTACAAATATTTTCAAACATTTTGTCGATTATATGATCTTTTTTCCTTATTCCGACGTCGGGTGACATTTCTCCAGCGGTAATAGTTCTTTAGCATGGCATCTTCAGAGATACCGGTGATATTATATTTTGAACAGAAAACATGAATTGTCTCAATATACTCTATTCCGTAACGGTGTTTTGCATGGTCCAGATCTTCGTGGAGCTCTGTCCACATCATTGTCTCGATGCGAACCTCTATGGATTTTGTCCCTCGTTGAGAAATATAGTTATAGACCCTTGGATTCTTACCTTCTCTGCGATCAGGAAGTACGATTTCAAGATTACCCACATCAACCTGTTTGTCTGAAGGCCTCTTTATGGTAACATCCCATATGAAATGATACAATGCGATGTTGTCCGGGAGTGACACCGGGTTACTCATTCGAACACCGTATTTACCAATTATATACTCAGCAAGATGCTGTTCTACCTGTATTTTTGTTGTAATCATAATGAAGCCTCCAAATTTCCATTTATGTATTTCTGCTCAATTCTATCTGTTATACGGTTGTATATCAAAGCTGTCTGATATTTCCCTTTGTACATTCTGTCCAGCAGTCTCCGTTTCATCCCTCTGATGGCAACTTCATCACTTTTTTTCTCCTCGTTCAGGAGTGAGTAAAAGCACTTCCTCTCACCGGATTTCAGGTATAACACCATCTTAAATTTTGACTGATCGCTTCCAAAATTCGACATATGCTAAGTTTTAAGTTGTTTGAGTTAATTTGCTGATTTTATAATGCTCAGTGCCCTGGTTTCATAGTCCATGACTTTGCCTGGAGCCTTATTGATAACGTATGTTTTCCAATACTCGAATGATGATGGATTCTTCCATTTCACCATTCTAGTCAGAGCGTAGGTGAGAATTGCCTCCTCGGTCTTCAGTTTTCGGGTCTTTTGTTGCAACTCGTGATATTCCTTTTGTTTCTTGAGCCATTTCTGAGTCATGATAAAGCTGCACTGGTAATTCTCCGGATCCATGTACCTGGCAGGAAATATGTTTGAAAAGTCGAATTCTTTATGCTTCTCCAGATATCGCTGGACCATTCTGACTCGTTCCCGATAACCTTCCATGGCTCTTTCACAGTCCGGACCGGTATTGAACATCTTGAAATAATATTGTGCATGCTTGTAAGCTTTCTCTCTTTCAGCCTTATAGATTGTCCGGTCTCCGAAGAGAATGGATATGACAAATTCTACCAGTTGCATCGAATATATCCGGGATCTTTCCTCCTCTTTCTTCCTCAATTCTTCAATTTTCCGCCCATAATCACCGGCTTTATTTTTAGATGTGTTAATTTTCAAATCATTTTCCGGGCTTAGGGATACTCCAAAAGCATTGACCAATATTCCCTTGCCTGCAAACATGTTAATTTTTGCGATCTTTGAGGCGAACAATTCGTCGGCACAAGTGACTGGATCTCCTGTGTTCCCGTGAATAGTTCTAGTTTGTTCATTGTAATTCATCACCGCAGGTGATACCGCATCGTGTTCTGGTAAGTTCCCTGTGATTATTTTATTATTAAAAGAGTTCTTGTTACTAGAACATGGCGTGCAAATTGAACGTAAGGTCTCCTGAATCGCACTGTCTATTGAGTTTTTCAAAATAAAGGCCAGGGGGTTAAATTTCTCGCTTTTCGCGTCCGAAACAGGTACCATGTCTGGTCGGAGATGAAGTTCAAAGTCCCTCTGAGTGCCGTGGTTTACCTTCTCGGTAAGTATCCTTGCATCTATGAGCCTCTCGATGAGTCTATAGATCGTAACCTCGCTTTTTTTCGTCCTTTCCGACAATCTCTTCCTGTTCGTCTGGAGAACTATCATGGATCCAGCAGCAATGGCAAGCAGTTTTTGGGCATCCTTGAAGACTAGCATATCACTAGCCATTTTACCTTTGATCGCACGGATTAAGTCAAAATACAGCTCCCTGTGTGAGCTTTTAAGGAAGTTTCTTGAGCGATCTCCTGAATCGCGTTCGATTGCCACTTGTCCGTTGTACTCAGCTGCCTTGGCATCATAAAGGGCTACTATTGTCGGAAAATGCCGGTTGAAATCGAGATAAGGAAGGAAAATTGTTGTCATGGTTATAATATAATTATTTAACTTTTTATTAATCAAAGAAATTTTGGCAGATGAATTTTCCATCCTGGTCAAATTCAATATCTGAATAGACGTTGATGTCTCCTCCAAATTTTTTATTTCTATCCACACCTAGTGTAAGGGTACTGGTGCCATTCGGGTAGGTAGCTTCAGTGAGCTTTATGCCAACTGATTCGTATAGCTCTTTAAATTTATCCAGGTCTGTCATTTTCTAATTTTTATGTGTCATAATATTGGTTGTTGTTCTAAGTAATTGATAAATAGCTCTATTTCGTTTTTTAGCAGCTTCATCTTATCAATAAAATCTTCAATTGTATCTTCATCGGTTTTATGGAGTCTAGCCGAAACATTACAATCTGATACAGACAGAAAGGCGCTTTTAATTTTCTCCCCTTTCCACAAAACTTCTCCCTCAAAAGCCACCACATTGCCTATTGAAGGTGAATCTTCTTTGTTTAGCCATGTTCTTCTGTTATACATTTCTGCTTTATTTTTAATCTATAAATCCTATTACTTTGAGAGAATCCTTATCGCATAGGATTGCCTTTTCTGAATACTCAAACTTGCTTTCTTCTAAGTAAACCGGAACTTTGTCATTCACAAGCCCTTTTGAGCTGTAGGTTCTGCCCGTTTTGCCTGATTTGGTTTTTACTAAGTATCCTGAATTTGTGTTCATTATTATCCGTTTGATTTTATTAATTATAGAGTTTTATGTCGGTTGCAATAATATCTTACTCAGTAAATTTTTGCTGTTGCAATGCTTGGCCCATCCCAGCCATGAGCAAATTGATTTTTTATAATCTTTTTCATTTAAACTTCTTTTATTCAGCTTTGATACCCGTCTGCAGAACCTGCTCTTGATACCCTTGCGTAATAAGATATGTGTGTGAAAGAAAACATATCCCAGGAAGTCAATCCCCCGTGATTTGACTGGGAATATCTGCCAATTACCTTTGATTGTAAGATTTAACTCAGTACTTAAATATTCCTGCATCTCATTGAAGAGGTCTCTCAGATATTGCTTGCTGCTATGAAGAATTACCATATCGTCAGCGTATCTGAAATAATAACTTACGTGCTTTACTTCCTTTAACCAGTGATCGAAATATGCAAGATATAGGTTGGCGAAATATTGTGATAGGTAATTACCGATCGGAACACCGGGAGCTGAGTCAACAATTTCGTCAAGCAGTGACAATAGCCGGACATCTTTTATCTTTCTCCGGATTATCGATTTCAGTATCTCATGATCGATTGAAGGATAGAACTTTTTGATATCAAGCTTAAGACAATAGGTTGTCCCGGTAGGATCTTCTTTAAGTGTCTTTTTCACGCTTACAAGAGCTCCGTGAATTCCCCTGCTCTTTATGCAACTGTATGTGTCTTTTGTGAATATTGCGACGAAAATTGGCTCAAGCACGTTCATTATTGCGTGATGTACAATCCTATCAGGATAATAAGGCAGACGGTAAATCTCACGCTCCTTTGGGTCGTAAATCTTAAAGATAGTGTAACCGGATGTACGATAAGATCCGCTCATCAGGGCTTCATGCAGGTTTTTTATATTTTTCTCTCTGTGGATATCATGCCGGATAACACCATAAGAGCGTAGTTTTCCCTTACGTGCCTTTTGGTCAGCCAGGATAAGATTTTCCATGCTGCAGATCTGATCATATAAATTACTGAGTCTTTTCATCGTTTTTGCTGGTTTTAAGAGAATCTTCAGTTTCCTTACCAATACTCTCTGTAATCGTTTATTTTTTGCCAAGAGGCAAGGTCCCTGCTCTTTTGTTTTCCCACATAGCTGGGAGCTGATATTCGTATTCGTATTCGTATAATTCGTATTCGAGTAGACGAAACCGGAGGCCGAACGGTACACCCATAGAGCTGACAACCTTAATCATTCAAAATAATACCTAGTCCCGGAAGCTTTCATAGTCACTTTGCGCGGAAACTTATTCAACTCCTTAATTCTCTGAAGTACATACTTAATCTCAAATGAATTTGTAAAGAACTTGCGGGCATCCTCTTCTTTGTCATCAAGATTGTATTTGATCTTAACAAGGAAACGGTTTTCTCCAAATCTTGTCTTTACATTTTCAAAGAAATCAATAACCCAAAAAGAGAGGTTTGTTAAATTCTGCTGAGTAGTTTCCTTGCAGTTAAACCTCCTGAGATTTACATCAGGAGGTATACCTAAACATGCTAGTGATCCATCATCTTCTGTTGACATATTTGCTATTTTGCAAGTAAATATTTGTTGTAAATATCAATGAATTGAGTTCCTGCATATTTTGCAAGCTTAGGGTCTTTAAAGCAAAGCCGGGAGCCGATAATCGTAACCGTAAGCGTAAAAAGACGTAATCGAGAAGAAGAAACCGGAGGCCGAACGGCTAAACTCTAACCAAGGGTAATATTTCCCCTGAGAGGAATCTGCCCAGTCAGGTTCCCATCCCTCGTTCAATGCCCTGGTGATATGTTTTAATATTTTATAATATTTTTCATCTTCTTCTAAGTCTGAATTTTCGAGTATGGCTGTTATCTCTTCAGGATCCCGACCATTTTCGATAAAAACATCATCGAGTGTTTTTATACGATCGGTGATGTTCCCTGAGAAAAACTCCTTTCCAAACGTATCTTCCAGAGTTGCCTTAAACTCTTTTGAGGCTCCCTTGTATAACGCCCGTGCATTCTTTTCGTCAATCTGTAATGTTTTCATAATAGACTCTGATTAAGTTATTTTACTTCAGAACTGTCTGGACCATCAATAAGAAGATAGTCTATATACAATTGTTTGAATTGTTCTCTTGCATATTCTGCAACCTTAGGGTCTTTAAAGCAAAGCCGGGAGCCGATAAACGAATACGTAAGCGTATAATGCGTAAGCGAGTAGACGAAACCGGAGGCCGAATCATAATAAAAATAGTTGAACCATTTGCGCTGATTCCAATCTTTCCAATCAGGTTCCCATCCTTCGTTCAATGCCCGGATAATACTTGTAAGCTTAATAAAAGCGATAATGGATTTACGGTCCTTCTCCAGGAGATTATCTACAACCGGAAGAGCATTAGAATCCTGTCCCTTTGTCTCGCTAGCGTCCTCAAATGACTTGATTTTGTCTCTGATGTCCCCATACAGGACCTCTTCATTTTTTTGTGTCTTTTTCATTTTTGTAATTGATTTGAATTAAATAAGATAACACTCTACGATTTAGGACAATCCCTTTGCGGACCGCCGGTATCCCTTTTCTTAATTAGTATCCCCTCACCAACAACCTCCAGCTGTCCTTGATCTATGTAATGCACATCCGGTAGTGTGCCATCTGCTTTAACAGGTGGCCGTAAGCCAAATTGAATACATCCATTCAGGTATTCAACCTTTGCTGTTGCAATTCCTTCCAGTCCGGTCACGCGGTCTCTGATTTTTTGTCCTAGTTTGATCATAACTTTAATAGTTTGTGATTTGTGTAATATTTGATTGAAAATTCTTTTATATCTTTTTGATGTACTTATTATTACATTCTATTTAGGTATTTAACTGATCCATATTAGAAATGAATATTTCCTTGATCTTCTTTAGTCCAACAGTTGCTTTCTGTTCTGTCCTGAAGCAATTGCCATCCTTAATCCTTGCTTTATCGAAGGGATAACCCCTGAAAACTGCTTCGTGAATACGGCATAATGATAAGTTTAAATCAAGATTGATAAACCAATATTTGTCACCGAGTTTAATCGGTTCTGGCCCTTTTCCGTAAAGAGCCGTTTCTTCTGTAATATTCATGATTTACTACTTAAATTTTTATCTTTCTTATCCAAAAACTTATTTACAAAATAGACCTGTCCTTTGCCGGTTACCATTGGTGTTGACGTTACCAGGGTCGTTCCATTTGCTTTGATGACCAGGTTTTTCTTGATCTCAAAAAGACCCATTTCCATGGAACGCTGAGTAGGAGAATTGTACAGGTCACCCTTACTACATAGATAACCTTTACTACGTAGGATTTTGAACAACCTGTTTTGACCAATTTCAACACCACGCTGGAATAACACCTTGGCCAGGTCTCCAATCAAGATGGATTGCTGAGATGCCTCTACAGCCTCAGAGAACCTAACTCGAGGAGTTTGTCTCAAGATCGTCTCCTGCAACTGTATGTTCTTTCCGTGAATTATTTGTTTTTCGGCCCGTTCTCTCTTTAATTCATTAAGAGCGTCTATGAGAAAATCCGGATTATTAAGGAAATCCTCAATCGTGTTTGGTGATGCAGTGACTCCGTGTCTCAATAGCTCCTTGATCCTGTCATTGCACCATATGAGGAAAGAAGGAGAGAGCCAGCGTGCAAACTCGATAGCGACATCTTCGTGCAACCAGGTGCCGACACCGTTCTCGGTAACTATCAATTCCGACCTATGGGATTTTCCCATAGCTTCCAATGCAGACATGAATTGCATGGTGGACGGAAGCCTTAACCACTCAGCTGCTCTTTTGCCGAAGGGTCTGGCCATCTCAGTGGCATTAACCATAACATCACCGTTGCCAAATTGAAAGGTGACTGAATTTCCGTTGTATAAATAGATCTGATTCATCGTCAATCAATTTATAGGTTTATTTTCTGAGATAAAGACCCGGCCCGGGTTTCAAGTCTGTCAACTCTTTCCCCGGACACATGGATCTCCTGTAGTGCAAAAATGGCTTCTGTTTTCATCTGGTTAAAGGACCTGATCCGTTATGACAAGAGGTTGCTCCAGCAGATCATTAAACGCTCTGTCTCTGGCAGTTTTGGTAGGGAAATTATTCAGAGTGGTCCACTCTCTGTGTTCCTCGTCCTTGAACTGTATCCTGATGGCAGGATAATCATCAACCCGGATAATAATGAAGCCTTTTTCTATGACCTTTACTTGTGATTTTGCATCCATAGTTGTTTATTTTTCAGCTAATTTCTTAAAAACAGGTTTGTCACACTCAAGACATACCGGAGGCTGAGTTCCACCTCCCCACAGGACGGATAGCCAGAGCCGGCCATAAAACAGAACCTTGAGACGATCTGTAAAATTCAATTTCCAGCAGGATATCGTTTTCTGACCGTCGTTGAACACCGGCAGACTCTTGCATTGCTCATCGCTCATGGCGTCAGGCTTTGTCAACATTTTATTAAACTCTTTGAATCTTATTGGTTTCATAACGACTATTTTAAAACACTTGTGAGAATTGCATAGACTTGAAGTTCGGGATCGGGCTCAGAGGAGACCGGCATAATAAACTTAGCGCCATCACGAATTTTGACGCTGTTTTTAATCGCCTCTACAAGTGGTTTGCTACAAAATGCGTATCCCGCCCCTTTTCCCGATTTGTTACGTAGAAGATATCCATCTTCCGTGTTAAACTTGATGTACCAGTCCGTTGGTTCTTCTTCGTCCTGAAAAACCTGTATCCTGGATCCTGTTTTTGCTCCCATGATATCAGCCAATGATTGACTGATCCGGAATTCTCCATTTTTATAGAGAGAAATTGAGGGCTTGTTTAATCTTGTTGGTGCAAATAATTTTAGTTTCATATTCCTTTATTTTACAAGTTCCGATTGAATCATAAATCCATATTCCTTTTGAAGTCTGACATGTTTTCTTGTAGTGACCTTTTCAGGTTCTTCGTAAAAGAAATAGATCGTTTTTTGCGACGTAACCACACGGCCTTGACCGGCCTTGCGGATCCTGTAGATAAGATTGTGTTTGGCCTTGGTCTTTTTTGCCATTACATCCTTGCCGGTCATCTGGCAATGAGAACAGACAGTCTCGCTATCATCCACCCACCAGCAGTTGCCATAATCAGGGTGATAACAGGCGGTATTTTCCGTACATCCGCAGTATTTGCAAACTCCTTTCATATTTTAGTAGTCTTTTGATTTTTTGAGTTTCATTCTTGCAGTATCATAAATGCTTACCACTCCTTTCATGATTGGGTCCAGGCTTGCATCCTCGATGTCTCCTAACTCTACTTCGCAGAAAGTACCGCAGTTGGGCATTACTATCCGCATGGATCTTCCTGCTTCCGGATCCAGCTCATCCAGGAAAGTGTCCCGGATACAGCTGTGGCCGGCTACCCTTTCTGCCATGGCCATCTCCTGGAATATCTCCGGAAAATCCACCCTCACCTTGTTCCAATATCCCTTACCTCCCTTGATGCAACCCAGGCAATTGTTGTTCGGGTAACCCATCCTGTACATCTCCGGAATCTCTATCCCGGCATTTATCAGAATGCCGGCACATGCGTCCTTGTCAAGTCCTTTTTCTATCAACGGGAAAAGAGGGCTGGCCTCAGGGTACTGTTGCAGGAAGCGAATTGCCCTGTTCACCTCCCTGCGCATAAATTCAAATCCGAATACCTGATAGTCAACCCTCTTTCCTTCACTGGCCAGCAGCTCCTCGGTCTCCCATCTTGTTTTCTTCTTCAGTTCAAGGGTACAGCGCGCACCCTCTGGTCCATTGACGTACTTGGTTTTGTGAATGACGTCTATCTGACTCTCATAGCCGGAGCTGTTGTGTACAATCCGGATCTCCTGGCCATACCACTTTTCACAGTCATTTTTAAATCGGATATTATCCGGGTGAAGGTTCCCTGACTCTATATAGACCAACTCAACATTGTCATATAGTTCCAAGGCTATTTTACATGCGACGGTACTCGTTATTCCGGCACTCCACCAACCAATAATTACCGATCTCATAACTTAATGTTTAATGCAGCTGTTTCTATAGCATTCTTCAATGCATCTTTGGTGAATATCCCGGAATTAGCTGCATCCAGGATTGCGTTAATGAACTCCTGAGCCGAACACTCATCATCAATCTCAGTGGAATGGGTTACTCCATAAGCAGAGATCGAAATTTTTATTTTATCTGACATAGTGGGTATTAGGTATGATTTGAAAATTATTTACAATACTTCTCTGGCCGATGACTAAAGTTTCAATCTCCTCTCTGCATGCGCCGGATGGTCTGGATATTGTTTCCACCTCGGGTCTGTATCTTCCGATAAAGCACTGCCCATAAAAGGAACATGGGCACTACAATGTGTATTAGAGCTGATGATAAATAGGAGCCGATTGTAAGCGGGCCATAGCCTGCCCAGGTATGAAGAGAGAAAGCGGACAGGGCGATACATAAAATAAACAGGATGATCATTTTTCCCAATTTTGAAATTTTCATAACTATCTGGATTTAAGATTATACTTGATATTATTGAAAGTCCTTTTTGCATATTTTTTGGGTTCCTGACCGGCTCTGGCCGATTTTACTGCCGATCTTGCCCGGTAAAGGGTCTGTGTACTTATACCGAAGATCTTCCCCACCTCATACAAGACATCCCTGGTCTTTAGTTTCTTCCGAAACTCCATCCTGGCTCTCTCCTGCACATCATAAAGAAGATTGTACTGATCAACCACAGTCTCAACCTGTGTCAGCTCCTCTTTATAGGAAAAACACAGCTCCCGGAGACGTTTCTTCAGCTCTCTGATTTCTCCTCTAAGCATTTCTCCTTGTTTTTGTAAAATGATACCCGGTTACTTGCTGATGCCGCCTGTTCTATCTCCAATCGGTTAATCCTGATTTTATAGTTGGAATCTCCATCCTTTATTTGCTTGATTGCTCCCTCACGTATCCAGCGATCGACCAACCTTCGACTATATCTCTTATATGCTTCATTTTTTGAGATATATGGAGAGATTTGCATCGTCTCGATCTGGACCTTTCTACATCCAATAGCAACGGCATCCGCGAGGAGGTTTTTCAACTCCAGGAATTCCATACTTACGATTTTACCATTATGTGTCATTTTATATGAGTTCTAAGGTGAATGTATCTTCTCTCCTTCTCTGAGGGTAGAGCTCTGCTATTCTTTGGTTTCTAATAGTAATCCTTGGCCGGATCGCATCCTTCAGTGTTATAATTTCAGATGGTGCAATGCTGATGAAGAGCAACACAGCAATCAGTCGTTTTTGAAGTGGTGATAAATTAAACGAAATGTGAAAATGGGTGCAGAAGTACCATGCTGAAAGTTCATTCACCTTTTGGATTCCAAGCTTTTCATAGATGTTTCTGACAGTGTTCTCTACTGTTCTGATGGCAATGGGCCTTTTCCCGGGTTTCGTCATTAAGAGATCTGGAACCTCTTTCTTGGATGCACCCCAAGCCAGTAGTTCAGCAATCTGCTCTTCTCTATTGGTTAATTGAATTCTAAACATGATTTTCTTGATTTGTCCAGATTTTAAATTACCTTAGAATTTAAAATTAACATGTATGTCATTTTTTAAAGTCTCTTCTATGATCTCATTTCAGTCAATTACTGATTACGGTTACTCCTATGTAGATTTTTGCAGTCGCTTTTTTGCTTTACAAGAAGCATTTGGAAGTTCATTTGCGTATTTCGAAAAGGAGAATTCTCGTGTTTACTTTTATTTTTGCTCTGATTCTGTTCGTGACTTAAATACTGTTGCAGATACCGTCAATATAATCCTGAAAGGCATGGGCATGGAAAACGCTACTTTTCATTATGAGTTGTTATCGACTTGAGCTTTTCCGAAATTTCTGTTATCATATATTTAAGTTTCTCAAGTTGGCTTATGAAGTATAAGTTGTTCTTATCGTATTCGACTCTCTTGATTTGCATCTCCTTTGTTTCCTCAAAGGCATCAGGTTTTGATTCCTCTAGATTCTTTTCCTCTATTATTGTCACAACTAAACTTTTGAGAATTTCTGACCCAGGATACTCGTTTAACAAACGAAAAACTCTCGCATCATTTAGCTCGTGAGTTTCTGTAATTATTACAGAAATTTTCTTTTTAGTAAAATTCATTTTTTCCATTATTTTGTTACATTTCATTGTTATTTACTTACCTCCCCCAGATGTCTTTAATCCCAATTTTCGAAAAGATATTCTCAATGGCTTCAGCTTCACTCTTTCTAGGTTCTACTTTTCCGTATAATCTTGTCAGCCAACTCGAATAAGCATTTATTTGAAGACTGGCCATAATCTCTTGCTTCACTTGATGCAGCTTACCTTTCGGCACTTGCTGCCATCCTTTCATAAAAGAAAATTTATTCATACTGCTCATTTTTAGCGTTATTTTGCTATTTATTTTTTAGCTTTATAGTGTACTTTTGTACATAATTAATGAAACTTTATGCAAATGTAAAGCATTTTGTTTTAACATCAAAGCATTTTGTTATAATTTTTATTACTATTATTTTAATGGCTGATTTTGAAGTAAATAGGAGGTTAAAGAAAATAATAACAGAGGTATACAAGATCTCTGCACATAAATTTTCCTCTAGATACAATGACAAAGGAGGTGTAAAAACATCTCAAGTCCTCAGAGAAAGGAATGGCCTTTCGAACAATTTGCTTGATGAAATACTAAGTGCATACCCAGAGATAAATCGGACGTGGCTCCTCACTGGAGTAGGTGAAATGATGAAAAATAGATTTTCACAATTAAGTGAACAAACTAATTCATACGAGAAAAAAAATTATAGCAAAGAGGACATTTTGGGGCAACTGATAGAAACTAATTCTATGCTTGTAACAACAAACTCAAAATTGGTTGATCAGCATGAGAAGATCATTACAGCGCTGAAAGAGATAACAGCCACAAATGTGGAGTTGGCAAAAAAAATCAATAGTTCTGAAAACAAATCGGAAAATCTCATAGACGGTGCTGCCAAAACTGCATGATGTGTCGTTGTAAAAATGTGCCGTTTATGAGGGTAACAAAGATCCTTGTGGATTTTTGGTTAATCGCCTTGATGGCTTAAATTAATAATAAAATCATTCCAAGTGAATAACGCAGCAGAAATAACAGCTCAAATCATATTTATAATTTTATTAGTTTGTATTATTGCTTTACCTCTAATGCTTATTCTATTTATAATTAAAAAGATCCGTAAACATTATAATCCTAAGAAAGAAATTCTTTTTTATATGTTTCCTATAAAAGGAATCAATTATAGAAAAAATATTAAGGCTGGCGATCATGATAATGTATCTCTAATGGCAATAACAGATAATGAATATGATAAATTTGCAATTAAAATAATTGTTGATGGAGAATTTTATGGATGGCTTCCTGCGGGAAACGAATATTTACATAAAATTCTTATAGAAAAGTACGATGGATTTATAAAAGGGACATTTGCTGAAGTAACAAAGGGAAGTGGAGCCGATGGAAACACATACTATCGTGGGGAAGTTGCTTTGAGTTGTATATTTTCAAAAGAGTTAGATCCAACAAAGCTAATAGGTGCAAGATATTTATAATATAATACGTTATCTTAAACTATATGAAAACTTGACTCATTAACTTAAACTTATGAATATGAAAAAGCTTCTACTATTAGTACTAATTGTGCTTATATCCAATGTTGTATTTTCTCAAGAGAACAAAGCCTCAGAGGAGAAATATACTTATGCTGTAATCATCGGGACTCAATCGTACTTATATGATGAATTTAAAGTTGAGCTCGATTTTGGTGCTAACTTTATATCAAAAGATAAAAAGGAATCTAAATTTAAATCTCTTATCGATGCCTTAAATTTTGTTTCTGCATATAATTGGTCCCTAGACAAGACATATGTGAACACTTACGAAAAAATGAATAAAAGCATTCATTATTGGGTTATTAAAAAAGTTGTTTTTAAAAATCAAGATACAGAGAAAAAAGAAATATTGGCTAAATTTTACGAATAAACTGTATCATGAAAAACTTCATTGAAATCTCTGATGAGAATGAAATTACCTTATTAAATATTAATCATATTGTCTGTATTAAACAACATGCAAAAAAAACTGGCCCATCTATTCATTTAGTGGGAAAAGATACTATTTCTCCTATAAAGCACTCATACGAGGATCTGCTGGAGATGATCCGAAAAGCGGAAGAGTAATAATAGCTTCATATTTATGAATAGAAAGTTTTTCGCTACACCTTTTGATGAAGGGACTCTTATTAAACTAGAACTGTTTAGAAGGTATTTAAGAAGTTGGCTACCTGTTTTCATCGAACAAAAATACAGTGTTATAGAAATTGCAGATTTTTTTTCTGGGATTGGATTAGATTCTTCTGGGGCTTTGGGTAGCCCATTGATAATACTTGATGAGTTAAGAATATACTGTAAAAAAATAAAGCAATACGGCGGTAAAGTAAGGTTGACACTTAATGATAATTCCGGACCGATAATAGATGCGCTTAAAAAAAATATTGATGATAAAATTTCAATCTGTCTAAAAAATCAGAGTCATAACCTTTGTAACGGTAGATCAATATCAGAGTGCCCTTTTGAAATATCTGTCCACAATGAGGATTTCAATATATTATTTGAACAAAAGTTCAATCAGTTTTTATCAAGAACTAATGTTCCAAGGTTCATTTTCTTAGATCAGTTTGGAATTAAATATGTTACAAAAGATGTGTTTCAAAAGCTGATTTGCTTGAAAAAAACTGATTTCATGTTTTTTATTTCCTCTCATCACTTGGTCAGATTTAAGGATCAGCCAGAATTTCAAAAATATTTGGAAATCTCAAACCTTGATTTCTCTTCTAAAAAACCATCAGAATGTCATCGTGTTATCTATAACTATTATAAGTCTATATTAGGAACCAATAATGGGTATTTAGGACAATTTTCAATAAAAAAGGGTGCAAACTATTACGGAATTATATTTTATTCAAATAGCCCTGTTGGATTAGCAAAGTTTTTAGATGCTGCCTGGACAATCGATCCGCATACAGGAGAAACAAATCATGATATTGATAATGACCCTATACGACAAGGCCAAATGACAATAGATCTATTTAGTGATGGTAACCAAAATCGTGTAAAAAAATTAGTTTACTTTGAATTAAGATTGCTTGAGTTTTTAGTCACTCCAAAATCAAATAAAAATTTATATATATTTGCCATAGAAAACGGAATAAGCATTCCTAAGACAAACGAAATACTTAGAAACTTGGAAAAGAAAAAGTTAATAGTTGTCGTAAATGATCCTAGACCTCGAAGAGGTGTTTTTTATCTTGATTTTAATTCCAAAAAGAACATTTTAATTTGCAACAATGAAAACAACAAAAATTGAGTGGACCGATAAAACTTGGAATCCGATAACTGGATGTACAAAGGTTTCTGCTGGTTGTGCTAATTGTTATGCCGAAACTATGGCCATAAGGCTTCAGGCTATGAGGCAAGAAAAATATATAAATGGTTTTATTTTATCAACACATGAGAATGCCCTAAATGAACCGTTCTCCTGGAAAAAACCGCATAATATTTTCGTTTGTTCAATGAGTGATTTATTTCATGAAAAAGTTTCGGATGAGTTTATAGATAAAGTTATGGATGTAATTAATGCTACTCCACACCACAACTATCAGATCTTGACAAAAAGAGCCCAACGAATGAATAGCTATTTTTCTAAAAATCCAATTCCCTTAAATGCCTGGCTTGGTGTCACTGTTGACGTATCAAGCTCTAAAAACAGAATTGATTTTTTGCGAACTCTTTCAGCACCAATAAAATTTTTATCATGTGAACCACTGTTAGAAGATTTGGGAGTATTGGATCTTTCAAATATAGACTGGGTAATTGTTGGAGGAGAGAGTGGAAACAAGGCGAGACCAATGAAAGAAGAATGGGTTACCAGGATTAAAAATCAAGTTGAAGCCCAAGGTGCAGCATTTTTCTTTAAACAATGGGGAACCTGGGGCAGTGATGGTATAAAAAGAAACAAAAAAGCGAATGGCAAGCTCATAAATGGGAAGATCTTTCAAAGCATGCCAGCTATTTCCTAATAAAATCACAGCATTTTTTATTTACCTATCAAGAATTTGCGTTTATAAGAAATGCCAATATATTTTAGTTTGAAATAATAAATTTGCTTCATCACATAATCCAACACCTTTCTATTTGCCCTATCTATTCTGGCAAAATCCTTTTTTATATAGCCGGTCGTTACTTTGTGTTCCGATACATGATTAAGGCAAAAAGCTGCTTCTGATTCCGATCCGTCACAATTGTTAACAAACAAAGTTGCCCATGTGTGACGGGCAGCATAATAATCCAACTCATCAACACCTATATTCTTACCTATCACTTTTAAAAATTCATTGACCGAGGAGTTGAATCCGGCTGCCGTGGAATATCTGAAATGGAAATTCAACGCTCTCTCGTTTGACTTATCCCGGTATTTCTTGATCAGATCCAGGGCCTCTGGTTCAATTTTAATTGATATCTCAGCCCCATCAGCCCGGGAGTGACGGGTTTTCGCTCTCTTGTAAGTTATCCTATCTCCAGAAATCTTATTGACTTGATAGAGATCAACTGTATTTATACCAACTAGATAAAATGATAACAAAAAAACATCCTTTGCAAATTGGACTGTCTCCTTCTGAGGTTTATAGACTATTAATGCCCTTATTTGGTGTAATTTCAAGGCTCTTTTTTCCGGAGCCTCTTCTTTTGGAAGGGAGAATCGTTTGAAGGGATTTCTGGATATTTTTATAATATCGTTCTCTTCATCATTGTAATGTCGGATTGCTGCATTAAAAATCGCTCTCAGGTTGGACAAATATAAAGACCGGCCACGGGTACCAACTCCATTATTTTTAAGCCATGAATCAAAGCTTGCCAAAAATGCAAGAGTAATATCAGAGAATGATAATTCTTCATGACCTACAAATGACTTTACCTTATTAACTGAGATAACATAATTTCTCCTGGATGCTTGGTTATTCTCTTCCATGATAGCCATATAGTTATTAGCGAAATCGAAAAAGTTTATCACATCCCGTTTCTTAGAATATAGAAAGTTGGACAAATATTCTCCAACTTGAGAAGCATTGAGTTCCGAAAGTTTGGAATATGAGGTTGACACTTCTCTTCTTGCCTTATTAAGGTCTTCATCAACCTGCATCTGCAGAAAATTATCTTTGATTTCAAATGCTTTATTGAGTTGTGATTTTGTCACAAAGTATGGAGTTGAAATATAAGTTGTTTTTCTCTGGAAAGAAATTCGTAAATTTACGTTCCAGGTACCATCCTTTTTCTGTCGATCCGGTCGGATCATCATTTTAAGAGTTATCATTCATCCGATTTTTTGGAAAACATGAAAAACATTTGGAAAACATTTTCGTTTATTTGTACAAATTGACCTTGTACAAATGTAATTTTTATTATTTAATATCGTGTGTCAAAACAACAAAATATTAATAATAGCGATTTGAAAACGAAACTAAAATGAGTATGTATATAATTGATATCCTTTTCGTTATAGCACAATAAAAAAGCCTTATGATCATCTCATAAGGCTTCAGTTTTCATGTGATTCGGTTGGGATTCGAACCCAAGACCCACAGCTTAGAAGGCTGTTGCTCTATCCAACTGAGCTACCGAACCCCTTCTTAAAGGTTTTCCCGTTAGGGAGTGCAAAGATAA
>Ga0209639_1001057_pt1 | contig 31141 bp, 30 predicted proteins | sample EPASupsiteHSE605_FD_187268 | JGI IMG/M metagenome (GOLD analysis project Ga0209639, IMG submission 187268) | Bioremediated contaminated groundwater from EPA Superfund site, New Mexico - Sample HSE6-05 (SPAdes) (version 2) | ecosystem: Environmental > Aquatic > Deep subsurface > Groundwater >... | reverse complement strand
CCCCGCCGTACCACGGGGTATTTACAAACTATGTGACGCACCCGGAAGATATGTGCTTCAAGCTGCCGGATCATGTTTCCAATATGGAAGGCGCGCTTGTGGAGCCGCTTGCGGTCGGTCTGCACGCCTCCGGCATGGGTGAGGTGAAGCTCGGCGATACGGTCGTTATCTTCGGTGCGGGCTGCATCGGGCTTGTGACGCTGCTCTCCTGCAAGGCCAGAGGAGCATCCAATGTCTATGTCGTAGATGTGCTGGAAAACCGTCTAGCGACCGCGCGTAAGCTGGGAGCAACGGAGACGATCAACGCGCGGGAATCTAACGCGGCGGAGAAGATCGCGGAGCTGACCGCAGGGCAGGGCGCGGATGTCGTCATCGAAACCGCGGGTTCCGAGATCACAGTCAAACAGACGGCGGACGTCGTCGCCCGCGGCGGTACGATCGTACTCGTCGGCATGACATCGAAGGACGAAACTTCGTTCAATTTCATGAAGCTGATGGGAAAAGAAGGAAAACTCAGAACCATCTTCCGCTATCGAAACCTGTATCCCGTCGCGATCAACGCCATCGCGAGCGGATCGATCGACGTCAAGAGCATCGTGAGCCACGAGTTTGACTTTGATCACGTCAAGGAAGCATTCGACTTCGTCGTGAGCAACGCAAAGGATGTCGTCAAGGCGGTCATTCGAATGTGAACTGATATGCGGTAACCGGTCTGGCATTCAGGGGGTGTTAGAAAGACAACGCATAAAAAGCTTATAAAGGATAAATGATCGTCTGAAATATATTGGTGCCATTTGTGATTCTTAAGAAGAAGTGCCCGGATTAAATTTGAAAATAACAGAAGTAATTGAAAATTAGGAGGATGAAAAAGTGATTAATTTTTTGGATGATGCACGTATAGTGCAAATAGGGTTTGTTGTAAACGATACATTTCATGCTAAGTCGAACTTTTGTCAAGCGTTTGGCTTCGATAACGACAATGCCTGGTGCGATTTAGAAAAAAATCCTAAGACTTTTTATAAGGGGAAAACCTATACTGACATAAATTGCACAATTACAAATATGGATTTTGATAATATACAGGTTGAATATATTCAGCCGAATGATAAGCCGAGCATATGGAGGGATTGGCTGAACGAACACGGAGAAGGCATGCATCATTTTGCTTATGCCGTAAAAGATATGGACGAGAGCATTACGAAGTGTGAGAAAAGGGGCATGAAACTCAAACAGAGAGGATTGTGGCCTAATGGCAACGGGTGCTATGCTTATTTTGAGATCCCGAATATAGCATGGATCGAATTTGAGCTTCTTCAAGAATTCAAAAAATAATGAATCAATCTTGACTGCAGATGCAAAGCTGATTGAAACGCTGTAACTTGAGGACAATATTCTATCACTAAGAAATTGCAACTCTTAAATGCAGAATAAGTTATCAAAGCAAATCCACCAGCCGCATTAGCTCAGACGGCCTCGGAGCCAGATTTCTGGGCAAATTCAGCAGGCGTCAGGTATGTTAGTGCGCCGTGCGTGAGGAACTCATTGTAGCTCCTTCGCCAGCACTTTACTTTGTCGGTGGTATTCTCCAGAGAAAAAAACCAGTTCTCGTTCAGGCATTCGTCCTGAAAGCTGCCTTTGAAGGATTCGATGTGTAGGTTGTCTATTTGTGTGCCGGGTTGGGAATAGTCTAGCTTGACTTACCCTCACGTTATATAAAACTCCTGCGCATTCTTCGGGGGGTGCAGATTATATTTCCGTTTATGCCAAGTAGCAAAATCGGTTAATTGTCTCAAGAGCAAATAGGACTGCAGAAGCTGAAAAAGCACCCATGAATTGTATCATTTCGTGAGTACTTATTTGGTGGGGATGGAGGGGCTCTCCGCTTCGCCTGCGGGCAGCTTGCGCTCTACGCGGCGCAGCCTCTCGGCGGCGCTCCCCGGCCGCTAGAAACGCCGACACAGCGGCGTTTTCTTAACGCGGCTCCGAGCCCATTTGAAACAACACAAAAACAAAGAGCCCATCGATGATGGACTCTTGTTTTTGAAAGAAGTGACCTATTTTGATACCAAATGCACACGGTGGCGAGGAATAATTAATTTGTGCACACGGTACGCCGATCATCCTTTATAGCAGCGTTCGTTGTGCCATGTAATGAATTCTCGAGAAGGCAATTCAATTGTTGAAGAAGGGAGAATCTGAAGTTTTTGGCCATGATACTTGTAATAGTCTTTGCCATTCCCGTAATCTTGATTCAGACGCCTGCTTACTTCGATAAACAAATCGTTGGTTAGAGTTATATATCCATCATCAAAAAGGGTATGAAGATCAGATCTCAATAAGAGACCGTTTTTTACGTCATGAGGGCCATCTTCTGTATATGGTTTAATATGCGCAGCTTGAAGAACTGGCAAGGTCTTTTCGCCGGTGATGGCACATCTTCTTTGATAAGCTTCCGTAACAACCACTCTGAAAGCACCCTGCCCAAGTCGATGCGATGTTAAAGAAATCGCATATCTTGGACTTTGGTTATTTGTTGAACTGTCTACCCTCAAGTGACTAAGAACCTGATGATATAAACGATTACCTATTTCTGTATTTGTTTCGTATGTTTTGCCCTGAACAATATTGGAACTCCAGTCTTCTGGAACGGGGATCCAGTCCAGCTTTTCAAAGAAAAATGGTTCAGAGAGTATGATACACCCGATTAGAGCGTTATCTCCGTCGATGTCATTCCTACCGCGATATTTCTTGATCCGGTACATCAATTCAGCAAAGGAATTCGTACCATTTTTATACGCGAAGGCTTGCCATGCAATAGATGGCGGGAGTAATGAAAAACGAACAAAGAACCCACCACCAACAATATAATTGTACGGATGATGCAGCTTGAATAAGAACATATCGTTTGCTTGCAAGGCTCTAAAGTTGCTTGAGCCCGGTTTCCAAAAATTGACTTCCTCGGGCCGCTGCATGCGTAATTGCTCATACCACTCTTTATCGGTAACTCCGACGTATATTTTTATGGCAATCACACCCTTTCATTTGGGATTTCACCCGTTTAGCATTTAGTTCTTCTAGCACGGGTATGTTTTTCACTACAGTATGTCTTCTTGGCTTGTTTACATGCCAATATGAGCTTGGTTTTGTGTCTATCAAGCATTTGTTTATCCGCTGGGCAGAAGTTGTATTGTGTTATGTCGTCGCAAGTGATCCAATCTAGAGCATTGTGTTCTTTTCTTTCAAGGCTGCCGGAAACAATCCTTGCGAAATAAAACGATAAATGTACTGTCCTATCAGGGTATTCTTGTGTCACACTTTCAAAATACTGTACATCCCCAATTATAATACCAAGCTCTTCCGAGCATTCTCGGATGATGCACGATTCGCCAGTTTCACCCACCTCTATTTTCCCGCCGGGGAATTCCCAAAGGAGTTCACAGTTCTTTCCCTTGGGCCTCTGACAGATCAAAAACCTGTCGTTATCTAAAATTATAGCTGCGGTGACCTCCATTATGTTTCTTTTCATCATAAGTCGATGTATGTTTGAGCTTTGGTTAGTAAATAGGATTGATCTGCATTGCTATTAACTATATGCATTTTTCTATGGCAATTTGGGCAAAGCGCTACCGTGTTTTTAATTGTATCTTCGCCTCCATTCGCTAGCCAAACAATATGATGCGATTCGAGGTAGGGATATCCACTCCTATCATTGAAAGGAGCAGGATCGCCACAGAGTTCGCAAACTCCACCCGCACGCATCTTAGTGTATTCTGCCACAAACGCATCTCTAATGTAGATAGTTGCCGTGACTAATCGATTCGCTACGACCTTTGTTCCGCGTTCCTCAGCTTTTTTTTCGAGCTCCTTTGTTGAAAGTGTTGACGCCTTTTTTTGTTGTAAAGCTATGAAAGCATCAAGTGATTTTTTTGCGACAGGCTTTTCTTAAAGCGCACGAATCGGAAACATCCAAACCTTGCGGGCTCGACCGCTCTCGTCAGCCTGTTCTTCTTGATATGGTTCACCGCAAAGTTCAACAGGTCCTTGATATATATATTTGCTAGCCTCTAGAACTTCAAACAGGTAAACAGTGATTCCATTGGTTTGTGATTCTGCAAGCGTTATATTTTGATTAGTTAATGTCTGATCCCCGTTTTTACCCATGCCAGTATAGTGGAGCTCATCGCCATACCACTTGTCATCATAAAAGGACTTTGTATGATCGCTGATAATGACGAGACAGTTATGCGCTCTAGATCTGCGCATACCACCCATATTTCCACAAGCAAACTCCCTATACAGTTGTTCGTTTGAAATCGTGTCACCAATCTCGAAAGAGGGTGTGAATATACCAGCTTCGAGGGCGTTAACATTTCTATGCGGAATGCATTCAAGTCGGAGTGTTCCCGGAGCGATCGCTAGAACAGAAATATATTCCCGCTGTTCTTCGGGTATCGAAAGTTGGCTTGAACGATCCGGATATTCACTTATGAAGTTTTGAACCAGGTTTTGAGTGGAAGAAAATATCGAACGCAGTTTTTCAGCAACGTCACTGTTAGTAGCATATCGGATCTGAACAATGTCGACTCGTTCGGGATATTTGACTCGATCATAGGCTTGATTTCTGAGCGTAGCTTGATACGAAACGTTTTCAATCACAAGAGAGATCGGGAGAGATTCGCCAGGACGAACCACCTGTCCAATTGCGGCATACAACTTGCCTTGCACAGAAGAAGGAATGCTCAGGCCTTCCTTTAATGCAGACGTATCTACTACTTTTCTCAAAATAAATTGTTCAGCCACACCTTTACCTCAAAGAAATCAGCATTCTTCTGAATAAGTTAATGAATAGTTGGCGGACATATCATTTACCACAGCATTCTTCAACCCGCTACCACATGGACAACGATCGTTGCGGCCTACTTAAGCAATAGCTGGCAAAAGATCATCTCTCACTAATAAGTACTATTCAAGTTCCTGCGTAGATGGCGTTGCTAGCGGAATTAGCAACTCCGTATTAGGAATTGTTAGCTGCGGTGTCTCTAGCGGGATTGACAAAGCAGGGATAGATTTGTACGGCAATGAGTCAACTGGAGTTGCAAATTCTTGTGACGTAGTTGATTTCCATAATGACTCTGAATCAACAATTGGTGCAGATTGCACCCCTGCTATACTCTTGGCTGTAGGTGCTAGAGGAGTACCATAATCTCCCGCAGCACTGTAATTTGAATTTGAATGTATAGCTGTGTTTGAATGTGATGTGTGCGAACCATGGCTGGCATGGGAACCATGGTCTGAATGTGAACTATGGCTCCTATGATAGGAAGTTGATGCGTGGGAAGCATGCGAGCTATGGGAGCTGTGCGAACCGTGTGCCGCAAGCGTTTCAGAACCAAACACAAGGCTCATTACAACAATAACAGTGCCAATCGCAAGAAGTTTATTTCTTGGTATATTGCCTTCCTCATCTTCGATGAAGCTCTCAAGGGAGCGTCTTATCGTTGGGAACATTGTGTTTGATAAATCACTCATAAACTTTCATGCACTTTCCGTTTTTCCATGATGTTTTATATGACAACGACTCTGTTAGGAAATACTGACAATCACCTTCAGGAAGACCGTTTAGAAAGAAACCAGAAAGTTTTAACCCAGAATCTGAAGAACTGTAGTAATATATCCCAATTCCTTCCATTCTATCATTCACCCAATTGCCATCATACTTCTCGCCAGTATTCCACGTGTAAACACCTTGCCCATCCCTGAGCCCATTTTCAAAAGACCCAATATAGTGATCACCATTTGAATACGTTATTACTCCCTGACCAGAGATATACTTTCCATCGAAATCGCCTTCGTATAATAAACCATTGTCAAATGCCAGAACAGCCGATATAGTTTTTCCGTTTTCTATAGTAAAGGAATATCTTCCGACTTGATCTTTCGTCACATATTTTCCAGCCAGAAAACTCCCGGCCAGAAATGCACCTTGCAACGTTTCTCCTGAAGAATAAGTGTAGGTGCCATTACCATCCATAGTATCGGAACTCCAACTCCCTACATAACAATCACCTATGCCCCAAGTGTATGTACCTGTACCGCACCTTACACCATCGCTGTATTCTCCAGAATAAATATCCCCGTTGGGATAGACCATTTCGCCATAACCTGCAATCTGATATTCTGGAAAATCACCCTCGTAAGTTACTCCAGATTCAATAGCAGCTGTTATTTTCTTGGTCTTACCTTCTTCAATTTGAATATGGAAAGATACACTTGAATTTTGGTAATCATATCTTCCTGAGTAGAATTGGTTTTCAGAGAAAACTCCACTTAGAATGCCTCCATCGACGAACGTATAAACACCTTCGCCAGACATCTGATCGGCGAACCAGTTTCCTTCATATTCATCGCCACTTGCCCAAGTATAGGTTCCGTATCCACACTTAAGACCATCTTCAAAATTACCTTCAAAGATACCACTATCAGGATAATCCAGCTTGCCAATACCATTAATAATATTTCCATCCCAGTTACCCGAATAAGTTTCTCCAGTAAGGAATTGGAGCGTGCCTTCACCTTGCGGGAAACCAATTGAGAGCTCTCCGTGATAAGTACCTTTTTCTAGAGAAACTTCTCCGAATCTTGCTGCCTGAATCTCATTTGAGACACGAACAAAAAGTCTTGTCTTAACCGCAATCCACAGCAACAAAGTGAGCAAAACTATCGCGCCCACTATAAAGACTTTCTGAAATAAGTTCTTTGGCTTATTCATTCTATCCGTTCAGACACACCATGCTTTCAGAATTTCCATTGTGCTCGGATCCCCTTCTTGAATTAACGAAAAAAGCTCGTCAAGGATTCCTGAATAAATAATGCACCTATAGTGACGAGGTTCCTTGGCGATTATATCTCGATACAGGGCAAAATTAATCGCGGGGCATGCTCCACAATATGGGAGATACGCGCAATCACAGCAAGATGGGATCGACTCGAGAACGCTAGCTTTACACACAGGACTGCATATTTGTGAATCAACAAGATTATTATAGCAATCTCGACCAACCTTGCCTAGCCTGAAAGACGTATCGCCCATTTCATAAAGCATTCGCCCTTCGTCGCAAGTAAAAACATCTCCCGTGTAGTGGTAGGCCATCTGTCCTGTAATTGCACCACAGGGAGAGCGTAATTCCATATAGTTTACAGGATATGAATGTAGTATTTTTGACAAAAAGACCGCAGCAGTGTTTTCTTGAAGGTTAAAGCCCTTTTTGTTTTTTTTGATGATATAAGCAAGACAAGATCGATAAAAGCTCACGAATTCTTTTGCTGTATAGCCAATGTCATCCCAGCGCTTTCCAGCACAGCCAAGCGGGCTCAATGGTCGCAAGAAAATGTTATTAAAACCCAGATTATAATAAGTATCTATCACGGCAAGAGGATCTGATAAAGTCATGCGAGTAGTCGTTTGGATCGCGCCAACATCAAGGCCTGCTTTTCTAAGCCGTTCAACTGCGCGCACCACATCATCAAAGGTTGCAGAACCATTGGGGTAGGGGCGGTTTGCATTATGGATTGATGCGGCTCCATCGATAGAGGTTGATAGACCTACTCTGTGTTCTGCGAAAAATGAAATCATTTCATTTGTGAGAAGGGTAAGATTTGTTACAACCGAAAAACTGATGTCTTTTCCTGTATGTTTTCTCTCTACCATTTCAACGATGAATTGAATGATTGGATAGTTTAGAAGTGGTTCGCCTCCTTGGAACTCAATTGTAAGGTGCTGGTTGGGTGAGTCGAGAATAGTTTCTATAACCTTCTCGGCTGTTTCTTGGGTCATCATTCCCCCAAGAGAGTTTTCACCGTCACCAGCCTGACAATATACACAGCGCAAGTTGCAGGCTGCTGTAACAACAACGATATGCAGGCTTGTTGCGCCAAATAGATAATTCTTGCTATCACGCATCTGATGCTCGTAGTGCTGCAGGAAAGATTGACGAGAACTTGAGAATACGAACCCTTTTTCTTCAAGTTCTTTTCCGCATTTAGATTGAGGGCTTATATCATCATTAACTAGCTGCAATAGTTCTGCGTCGCTTATGAATGCATATCGACCAAGATCATTAGTGATCAAATACTGCGCGTTTAGTTCCTTAAAATTGAAAAAGTTTATCATTTATCTCTCCTGTAAAAATACACGAATATCTCCTTTAGCCAATCTGTAGGTTCCCGCAAAAATCCCACCGCATGCACCTTTCATTGCGCAGGTTTCACATTCTTCTGGATAGCGCACTTTAAAGTCTGTAATGCTGTGATAGCACAAATGCCAGTATGCTTCATTCACACTGCATAATGGGAAATTGTATAAGGCGACATTTATTCCCTTTTCTATCAAGCGATCAATGGCCGGTTTGGCACAGTCAAACGCCTGTTGGTAGGGAATCCAGACGCGGTCCTGATGATGGGCCGCACTTCCAAGCATTTCGAGACCCAAGATCTTCACGCTGAACACTTGCGGGAATTCCATTGTGATAAGCTCTGCGATTCTGTCGAGGTTGTTCGCTGACAATCGGCTAACCACGAGACGAATTTCTACAAGAAAAGTCCTTTTCATCAGATTATGAATGCCGTTGTAAGTCTGCAAGAAACTTCCGGGTGCTTGCGTGATAGCATCGTGAGTATCTTGATTGTACCCATGCAATGGGATACCAATTACGGTATGTGGCGGCAGCGTCTTTTCCAAACTTTCGCAATATTCCTTTTTGCAGAAAACTCTTCCGTTTGTGAGTAATAAAAAATTAGTATTAGGCATATGGTTTTTAAGCGCATCAAAAAGTAGAAAGATATCTTTCCCAATTAAAAATGGTTCGCCACCCGTAATAGTCATATGCGGCGCATCGGAAGGAAGATGACGGACGATATCTAAAAGATGCGAGATTTGAGCAGAGATTCCGCTTTCTCTAGCATTAGTGCTTGTAGGGCACATTAAACAATTAGAATTGCATTTACCGGTCGTAATGATGGCATTGTCTTTCGAACGATTATTGTAATACAGAAAAGCCATGCAGTTATCGCTGATTTCTAGAACATCATAATTGCTACATTGACTGAGTTCCGCTGCTTGTTTTTGAGTAATTGGGATTTCCTTGTGTTCTGGGAAAAGGATTATTCGATCCGACAGTAGTAAGAGGGAAGGTAATCCCCTTGCTAGAATCTGCTGCAAGGCCGAGATATCGGTAGCAACTGACAATACGTGATGCATATATTTTTGCCGAGGCAGTCGAATCATCATTGATAAAATACTCCTAAGCAATAGAATGCTACTGTACCAAGAAAAATAAATATAGCGAAAGGAATTTTACGAACAATCAAGACGCTAGACTGCCCAAATTTTGAGGTTGCCCATGCATGAATCTGCTCAACTTCCTCTTTGGTTATCCTGCTACGGAGATCTTCAGTCGATATTGGCGGGAGCCCCTGATAAGGCGCATTGTGTAATAGAAGGCTTGTTCCTAGAGAAAGAATCATTCCTTTGCGTAAATTGGCAGTTGGGATCTTTTTATAGTTATATTTTGACATAACTAGACGCAGCAGCACAGATAATAGAACCACAGCATAAGACATCCAACTCGCTATGCTCGGAACCGTTCTGGTTAATATCGACAAAGCAATATCGAAAACTAAAGTACAAAACAGCAAAAGTTTGCTCTGAAAAACCCGAAATGAACTGACAGCGATAGCTGAAAAGATGAAAAGAATTGCGAGCAGAATACTGTTTAAGCTTAGCCATGGAAGAACAAAATTAGTATAAATCAGATTCAATGCGAAGATATAGATCAATGTACGCAAAAACTGTAGCATGAAATTAATTAGGCCATGGTATAAGGACTTCCAGCTTATAAAGGTTTTTTGCGTAATTCCGTAGATGATGGAGTCTATAATCAAATACAGATATCCGAACAAAAATGCAAAAACGGGAATTAAAAATAGCGAATATGGTATTGCGTCGTTTTGAACATAATGCCTCGATGGATAAAGCAAAGCTATCGTCAGCATAAGCTTGCAGTCGCCACCTGCCCAGCTGTGTGTCAGAAAAAGAACTGCGATGACGAGAACTAAAATTGCTACATTAGCAAGGTATGTTTGAAAAAGTGCTCTATAAAACAAACCATAATAAAGAGCACTAAGAATAATACCTACACTTATGGCGGGTAAAAGGACTTTGTTTTTGATCAAGCCCGTCTTCAGATCTGATATAGTTGCATAGCATCCGATCAAGACGATCATGGATATTTGCACAGATTCAATGATCACCATAATATTACTTATTATTCATTAGATCTAGTACATAATTGCTGTATTCTTTTACTGTGAGTTCATCATTATTCAAGCAACGGGAAAAAATACAAATCCAATTCTTGTCGTTATCCTGAAGCGATATTTCAGCAATTGTTGAAAAGTCTTCTGCCGCCTTTCTTAGGCACTCGGAATCGTAAATTTGCTTGTTAAATAGTTGCTGCATGATTTTTCTCAAACCAATCGCTTAAAATTTTACTAACGTCAAAATCATAATCTATAAATTCGGCATTGCAATCTTGATTTTCAATCATCGTGGAAGCCATTGCTCTGGCAACCAGCAACTCCCGAATACTGTGCGTTCGTCGCAGCACTTCATATCGCACACATTGGACGAGCATTTCATTTGTAAAATCATCCTTGGAAATCGGATTATCGGGAGTTTTATCAGTATATTCTACAATATAGTAACAATCATCTGTATCAAGATGTAAATATGCTCTGTCAGTGAAATTATATGCTGCTTTGATTAAAGCAATTTTAGGATACATTTCTTTGGAAAAGCGTAATATCATCCAACCCTCCATTAACTCAACTGACTGATTATTCTATCATATTATAACGATTCTGAATTCAACTTCGGAACTAATACTAATTATCATTGTTGTCAATGTCTTCAGCAAATTGCATTCGCCTTTCATCGGCCCGTCTAATTACGTATCTCGACTTCCTACCGCTAAAACAAAGTCGGCCATCGTCATTGCCGAGTTTACAAACAAGCGCGCATGATGCTCCGAAATGGTGATTCTTTTGGAACCAAGGCCATGAGAGTCGCTACCCTTATTTCTCATTTCTGCAATAGAAGATAGTATTTTTTCAAGGCCGGAAAGAAGACCGTTGATGCGCTTGTCAATATCCTTGTCCTGGTGCATGTGATAGAGTTCTTTGACCTGATTGTAGAGCTTACCGATATCGCCGTTCTCGGTTGGGATTTCGCCCTTCTTTTCAATGACGTAGCAAAACACCTCTTCCAGTAAGGTTCTGGATTTGGTGATTGCACTATCATAATTACCATCTGCAACATCCTGCATTGCGCGATCGGATAATTCAATGATGTACCCGCGATCGATGGTTTTCAAAGAAGGTGCAGCAATCGTCACAGCCGCGCCGACCTTCTTGATTACGAACCGGTCAGCAACCCTTGTTAATTCATTACCGCCGAAGTATAAACAGCCATTGATTTGGCCTATGATGGTATCGACGATCTTGGAGTATGATGACTCGATGACTTCTGGAGTATGCCCCTTGAGTTTTTCAACGAACTGTCCTTTTGAAAACAAGAATCCTAACAGGTCTGATATTCGATCCTGCTTGATGCAGAACTTTAGTAAATTGTCAAAATAAACCCATCTGCTCTGCGCGCCACTACCAAAGCTATATTCGGTAGGCATTCCAAATCTGCTGGATATACCGCAGATTACGGGGCCGCTCAGGTATGGCAAAGAGATTTTGATGTTTGACAATGCATCCGTGGGTTGAATTTCACCAAAATCTGTATCACCATCTAGAATGGCAATGATCGTTTTTTCTCTCAGCAACTCAAATGGATTGCGTTCTTGCTGCATGATGCCACCTCATTTCAATTTCTCGCAAAGAGGCAGGATTTCTTCCAGCTTGGCGATGATGCGTTTTTGTTCGGCGAGGGGAGGGAGGGGAACTAAGTAATTCTTTAAAACTTCAAAAGGAGGTATGTTTTTAATTGCTGATCCTTTGCTGCTCGATTGCGCATCGCTCTTTAGTACGACATCAAAAAATACTAAGAAGTATGGGATATAAATGGGATTAAAAAGTTGCATCCGCATGAGGGCTTGATTTATAATTCCCTGCTCCATGCCATCCGGTAGAACATACGCTTCGCCGATGGTACCGGCGCAGCTCACTATTATGTCTCCAGGATGAACTTCAAACCCTGACATTGCTTCTTCGAAGTATTTTCGTGTTATATAATAGTCACCAATATCTGAGTTTTTTTGTATGGCATTCTTTTGCTCGTATACTTTTACGGCTCCATTGCCTTTTGAAACAAATATTGCTTTAGTTAAGGCACTGCCGAATGGTCCCTTTTTATATCTGCCTAGTTCTCCGAACCGCACCCACTTCCAACTCTCCGGAATATCAAACGGCTTTTCTTCCTCTGCAATCTCCGGCAGAGGTTTTTCTTTTTTGATCGTTCCGGCTGTGATCAGCCGCTGTTTCTCTGTTTGAATCTGCCGATAAAGCGCTTCGCCTGAGCCTTCCTCCTGGCGCTGCTCAACCAGCTTGCCCTGAATTGCAAACTGTAGGATAGACTTTTGCATGTCGCCAGGGAAGCGCTTGTTGAAGTCCTCCAGCTTGCGCCAAGCCTGTTCATAGCGGTCGATGTAAGGGAGGAGTTCCTCGATTTTGGCGACGATGCGTTTTTGTTCGGCGAGGGGTGGGAGGGGTATAAGCACTTTGACGATATTTCCAACAGCTAGTCCGGGTTGTGCTGTAGCTGTTGCATACTGATTTAAGTTAAGCGCACGTAGGAAATACCCGCTCCATAGCACTTCGCTGATGTTAAAGTGATCCACGACAACAGCATGTTCAGTTGCGTAAAAGGTACCTTCCGCAAAATTAATATTTCCGCATAATGCTCCTTGGCGACCGATTAAGGCATAATTTCCATTAGTATTCCATGAGTTCACATATCCCCTTGAACCATTACCACCGTAACATAAATATGGAGATTCATGGGAAGGTTCATCGCGAATATCCGTTGCGGTTATGTTTTTACCAGCTTGCAAAGAAAAAATCTGCCCAACTCGCAACCACTTCCAACTCTCCGGAATATCAAACGGCTTTTCATCCTCTGCAATCTCCGGCAGAGGTTTTTCTTTCTTTATCTTACCCGCCTTTACAAGCTTCGTTCTCTCCGCCAGAATCTCCCGATATAGCTGTTCTCCCGTGCCCTCTTCCGCGCGCTGCTCAACCAGCTTGCCTTGAATGGCAAGCTGTAAGATGCTGTTCTTCAGTTCTTGCGGGGTCATTCCTTCGCACCCCCGAGAATCGCGGTAATCTCCGCCAACACGCGGTCGATCTGCGCGTTTAGCGAAGCCCTGCGCTCCTCATACTCAAAAATAAGATCCATCGGTTCAAGGATCTCCTCTTCCTCATGCGGATAGCCGCATTGGTCAAGGTTATAGCCAAACTCCAGCGAAAGCTGTGATGCCGTCAATTTCTTGGCTTTATCAAATCCGTCGATGTTGATCTCTTCGCGATGATTCCACCATTCCATCACGGGCTGGAAATGTTCCAGTTTCATCGGTTTCGTCTTAGAGAAATGCTTATATCCTTCCGGTATATCCAGACGATAATACCAGGTATCGGTGGTCGGCTTCGTCCGGTCAAAAAATAGAATATTGGTCGTAATCGACGTATACGGCGAGAACACGCTGCCTGGCATACGGATGATGGTATGCAGATTGAACGCGGAGAGCAGCTTTTTCTTGATGGCGATCTTTGCGTTATCGGTACCGAACAAGAAACCGTCCGGCAGGATGACAGCAACGCGTCCGTTTTTCTTCAGGCGATATTGAATCACCGACATGAAAAGATCGGCCGTTTCACTGCTCGCGAGGTCGGCGGGGAAATGGTTCTTTACTTCTGCCTTTTCGCTGCCGCCATAGGGAGGGTTCATCAGGATTACGTCAAACTGATCCTCCTCGGTATAGTCCAGCACATCCCTGAGCAGCGCGTTGTCATGATAGATCCGCGGGATATCCAGACCGCGCAGGAGCATGTTTGTAATGCACAGCATATATGGGAACTGCTTTTTCTCTATGCCAAAGATAGATTCAGTATACTTTGCCTGATCTTCGGTGGTCTTGATCGATGGGGCGAGCTCCTTGAGCCAGCTTGTGATAAACCCACCAGTTCCACAGGCGAAATCCGCCATGCGTTCTCCGATCCTGGGTTGAATCATTTTGGCCATAAAGTCCGTCACCGCGCGCGGGGTATAAAATTCTCCGGCGGAGCCTGCACTCGCCAACTCGCGCAAAATAGACTCGTAGATTTCACCGAACGCGTGGCTTTCCTCATAGTCGGTCAAATCCAGCTCGTCGATGACGTTAATCACCTGACGCAGCAGAACGCCATCCTTCATGTAGTTGTTGGCGTCCTCAAAGGTGGTCTTGACGATGGACTTTTTCATCGGCGTTTCCGGCGTGACATGAAGGCCTCTGAGCGTGGGGAAGAGCGTGTTGTTGACGAAATTCAGCAGCGTTTCGCCGGTCATCGCGTTTCCGCTTCGGTCGTCCGACGCCCAATTGCCCCAGCGGCAAGGCTCCGGGATGATGGAGAGATACTCCTGTTCGTCCATGTCCCAATCCCGCTCTTTTGCGTCGTATACTTTTAAAAAGAGCATCCATGCGATCTGCTCGATGCGCTGTGCGTCGCCATTGATACCGGCGTCGTTGCGCATGATATCGCGGAGTCTCTTCACGAAGTTTGACAAGCTACTCAAGATGTTATCCTACCTTATACAGTTCTTCTTCCAGTTCCTTGACGGCCTGCAGATATCCGGCTTTACCGCCGAAGTACTGCGCTATTTTTGATGGCTTGCCGAACTTTAGGAACGGGTCAAGTTTTAAAATCTCAGTTTTTTCGATCTCGTAGATGCCTGTGTTCATGTATTTATCCAGAAGCGCGTCGAGCACCTCTCTCGCTACGCCCTTGTATCGATTCAGAAAGTCGCGCTTCTTCACAGCGTTCGCGCGTTCTTGTCGCGTTAGCGGCTTTTGGTTAAACGCAACGTGGCAAATGAAATCGAAATCGTCCACATCAGACATACCTTGGTCTGCCTTCATTGCTTCGAGGTCAATGCCTCGTGCCAAGAGTAGTTCTTTTATGGTGTCTTTTTTCTCTTCGCCCGACCACTCACGGATGAAGCCATCCAAGGAAGCATATGTTCCAAGTATATTTGACTTGGTGTAGTCGATGATATTCTCTTGCCGGAGCAGTTTACCGTTTGCGTCGTAAAATGAAACTGTCTTTCCAATGACCTTTACAATGCAACCGCTTGCGTCAACAATGGGTTTTTCTTTAGGACTAATTAGAGGCTCATTGGGTTCGGGTATATCATGTATGAAGCCTCCATCACCAGTTGGATCGAACTTTTCGTCTGGCTCTATAGGACCGTCCCAATCTGGGTCGGCAAATAACTGAGTCACATTACGAAAATCCATGACCGTAAAATGTGTTTTGCCCTCCTTTTCACGGAGGCGGGTTCCGCGACCCAGAATCTGCTTGAACTCGGTCATCGAACCGATCATCTGGTCGAGGACGATTAATTTTGTCATCTTGCAATCTGCGCCGGTGGAGAGGAGCTTTGATGTAGTTGCAATCACTGGATACAAAGCCGAAACGGAGATGAAATAATCGATTTTACTCTTGCCGTAAACATCGCTGCCGGTTATTCTAACCACATAATCGGGGTTTTGTTGCACCAGATCAGCGTTGAGATTGTTGAGAGCGATCCGCATTCGCTCAGCATGATCCTCAGTTGCACAGAACACAATCGTCTTTTGCATTCTGTCCGAGCTTTTTAGGTAGTCAGAAATCTCTTTGGCAACTTCGTACGTACGATCTTCGATAATGATGTTGTAGTCATAGTCGCTATTGGTATAAATACGATCTTCGATATCCTGACCATTCTTATCAAGCTGACCTTTGTAGGGACGCCAGCCTTCACCAATGTTGGTGCGGATATTGATGACCCGAAACGGAGCAAGAAAACCGTCTTCGATTCCTTCGCGCAGACTGTAGGAATAGACCGGCTCTCCGAAATAATCAATGTTGGATACATACTTGGTTTCCTTCGGGGTGGCGGTCATGCCGATCTGCGTTGCCGAGGAGAAATAGTCGAGAATCCTGCGCCAGTTGCTGTCTCGTTTCGCAGAGCCGCGGTGGCACTCATCTACGATAATTAGATCAAAAAAGTTCTTCTGAAACAGCGAAGCAAACCGCATGACTGGATCATCTTCTGGGCCATCTTCATCTGAATCTTCATTAGTTGCAAGCTGCTGATATAGAGAAAAATAGACCTCATGAGAAGTGATTGTCACGGGGTCATCTTTAGCAAAATTGATTTTATGAATCGTCTTTTCCAGCGGTGCGAAATCTTGCTGAATAGATTGATCGACAAGGATGTTTCTGTCGGCGAGATAAAGAACCTTTTTCTTCATGCCACTTTTCAGCAGACGATAAACAATTTGAAAAGCTGTATACGTCTTGCCGGTGCCGGTTGCCATCACAAGGAGAAGACGCTGCTGCCCCTTCGCGATAGCATCCACTGAACGATTTACGGCATTGCGTTGATAATAGCGCGGTGCATATGTAGTCTGACTAGTATAGTAGGGCTGTCCCAAAATCTTCTTTTCCTTGACGTTCAACCCTTTATGAGCCTGATACCGGGCGAACAGTTCATCGGGAGAAGGAAACTCGCTTAAAGATAGCTGTCGCTCCATCCCGGTAAGGAAATCATGCTCGAAAAAAGCATCTCCGTTGGAACTGTAAGCAAAAGGCACATCGAGCATCTGAGAATAAGTGATTGCTTGCTGCATGCCGGCTGATACGGTGTGTTTGTTATCTTTGGCCTCGACGATTGCAATCGGATTATTATCATTGATATAAAGAATATAGTCCGCTTTCTTCGGCTTTTCGCGGAACACAAGATTGCCCTTTAAGTTGATTTTGCCGTCGGTAATTTTTGTTTCCAATGAAATAAGGTCACGACTCCATTTGGCTGTGATTGCCGGAGTAATGAACTGAAACTTGATATCTTCTTCGGTCATAAACTTTTTATCTATCAAGAATTATTGTCCCTTTCCTTATCCGGCAAATTAGCTTAAATACGATCATAAATTGATTGCGTTTTTATTCGAATTTCAACAATAACCTTTGACGAATATTATATCAAACGGCTATTGAATATACAAGTTTTAGCTGTCAGCGAAGGCTGTCATCTTTCCCGACGATACTATCCAACAAGAAGTGGGGTTTGTTGCGCTTCGAACAAGAGTACAAAGGTTGTTACCCTAAATCGCCTTGCACTCTTGCACCCTTGAAATACAAAAAACGCTCGAATTTGCGAGCGTTCTACGATTTCTTTAATGGAATAACATCATCCATGTATCCTTGCTATAGCAATTTAGTATGGCCCGTTCCATCAAGCAGCCTTGTTAAATGAATAATTTCGTCACTGCAGTCATGATGAAGTTAATTCCAAATCCGATAAGGACCAGTGCAAGGATGACCACGATTATCATGTAAGCCTTCTTGTTCATTAATTTCCGCGTCCGGCTCGCTAAAAAGGATATCAATATATACCATGAGAAGTCTGCCAGGATATGGCCCGCAAAGAAGACCGCTATCCCGATAATGCCATAAGCTTTGAAAGCTGCCATCATCAGCCCAAGCCCGACCACCGTCCACCAGATAATGAAGTACGGGTTCATGGCACTGATCACGATGCCGTTGAGGATCAGCCCACGGGATTTCTCTTTTACATTTCCCTGCATATCCAGTTTGGCTTTCCCCTGGATGACATCTTTGATCATAACAGCGCCGAAGAAGATGAGTAATATGCCGCCTGCTGATCCGATTACGATCTGCGCAGTGTTTGTAGACAAAAACGTCCCCACTCCTAAAAAAAGCAGAGCGATCGTGGCCAATTCCAATAATGCATGGCCTGCTACGAGAAGAAAACCAGAACGGACACCAACACGCATGCTTTGGTTGATGTTGTATGTTAGTAAAGGCCCCGGCATAACGGCGCCCGAGTATCCGATCAGCAGCGATTGAAGAAATGTTCCGATCAAAGTATGTGTTCTCCTCAGGATGTTGATAGCTTCTATGACCGATTGCGTGATTGACAATAATTACATGTCGTTTGGTTCTAATAACGTGTATGAATCACGCTCCAGAAGAATACTGGACTTCAATAAGGATGTAAACAATCAGTCTAAGAGAATGCAGAGTTAACGATTTTTGTATTTCCTCAGGATGAGATCGATGGATTGCTGCGAGGGCATGAGCTCTTTTTCATAGATTTCGGCAAAGATTTTCGGGAGTTTCTTGAGTCTAAAATTCATATCGTCGAGATCGAAGGAATCCAGATCCAGATCCGGCATATCCAGCCACTCACAATACTCCCGGTATGCTCTTCCGGATTTCTTTTTATATGCGGCAGCTATATCGGCCAAGCCTAGCACGCCGCCACAATCCTCTATGATCCCAAACCCGGAACCTTCCAGAACCCGTGGGAATTCGGAATTAGGCGTTTCGGTGTCGATAGAAACCGTAAGCAATGTGATATCGATCTCCCAATTATCGCCAAAGTCATATGTAAAGCGTAACCGTTCGCCTACTTTGTTGACCGTGTTTTTGAGCAATGCTTTCGTTGCATCTTTTGCGTCGGGAGCGTGATAGGAGCGCTCATTGATAAGCTCCAATCGCAGATTCTTGTAGACCGGGTTCTCATCAAAAAAGGCTTTGGTAAGCTTATCAAGGTCTTCTTGAGAATATGTCTTGGCCATTCGGATCTTGTAGTTCTCGCTAAATGGCACATCAAAACAGAACAGATGGCTGGCCTGCATTTCAAATAGCGTCATCAGGAAATAACCAAGACGCGCAATTGAGACGCTGCTGGCGACTTTAAAGCGACGCCAAATTTTGGGGCTGTATCCTTTTAATTCAGCATAGAGCTGATAGATTTCTTTGGATGCCATTTGAACCTCCATTCCTATTGCGGTCATTATATCAAACACGATCGATGCAAACAATGAATACGTAGACCTAAACCAAACCAATGCCGCATGCGAACGATTGTACGTTGACAAGGCATTCAAGCCGGGAGTATAATTCCATTACGAGATTCGTAAGCAGAAAACCGCGATTGAATTCCAGTTTTGAAGAAGTCATATCCATAACAGACACGCGGCATATCGATTGCCGAATAGGATAGCAGAAACATTGGACTCAAATGACATCTGAAAACATGAAGATCAGATGGTGTGTTTTGTATACCCCGAATTGCAAGCAGAAGGGAGGAACGGAAGCTTGGACCGATCAATTTTACATGTAGATATGAACGCCTGTTATGCCAGCATCGAGTGCCTGTATGATCCATAGCTGCTTGAGCAGCGCGTCATCGCTGACAAACGCGCTTTTCGTCTTCATGACCTTGCGCAATTGGCGGTTGAAATTTTCGATGGCGTTGGTCGTGTAGATCACCCTTCGGATCGGTTCCGGATATTTGAACATGGTCGCAAGCTCATCCCAGTGATCCCGCCAGGATTTGATGCCAGCCGGATATTTCGCACCCCAGACGCGTTCCAGTTCGTCCAGAGCCTCCAGTGCGGCCGCCTCGGTCGGCGCTTTATAGATGGGTTTGAGCATCGCCGTAAAGGCTTTAACGTCCTTGTAGGAGACGTATCGGGTGGAACTGCGGATCTGATGGATGATGCAGCGCTGGATTTCCGTTTTCGGGAAGGCCACGGCGATGGCGTCCGAAAAGCCGCTTAGCCCATCGACCGAAACCAGCAAAATGTCTGAAACGCCGCGGTTTTTCAGGCCGTTTAGTACACCGAGCCAGTATTTCGAACTTTCCGTCGCGCCGACCCACAGGCCTAAAACATCCTTTTTACCGTTCAAATCGGTCCCAATGGCGATATATACCGCTTTCTTGACGACGGCTCCTTCTTCCCGGACTTTGTAATGGATCGCGTCCAGCATGACCAATGCATAGATACTTTCCAACGGCCGGTTCTGCCATTCGCGAATGACCGGAAGAATCTTGTCTGTAATCTTGGATACCCGTGTGGCATCCACCTCTATGCCATACATTTCCCGCATGGTCTTCTCAATATCCCGCGTAGATGTGCCCTGTGAATACAGAAAGATGATCTTATCCTCGATGGCGGATATGTCCATCTGGTGCTTTTTTACGATTTGCGGCTCATATTCGCCGTTTCTATCCCGGGGTACTTCCAACTCAATGTCGCCCTGGCTGCTGCTCACGGTCTTCTTGTAAGTGCCGTTCCGGCTGTTGTCCGTTTCCTTGTTCCGGTAGTCATATTTGCTGTACCCAAGATCGTCTTCCAGTTCCGCGTCCATGCATTCCTGGATCAGTCCGGCAGTTAATTCCTTCACCAGCGCCTGCACACCGGCGACGTCCTTGATCCCGCGTTCGTCGATCAGCTGCCTCATGAGACTTTTTTCTTTCTTTGCCATATGAAAAACCTCCGTTGTTTATTTTATCTGACAACAGAGGTTTACACAATTTCCGATACGCTCTCTTTTATGCTCATATATTATCATCGAAATAAGACAATAAAATGTTGAATAGTGCTTACTCCAACTAGTCAATGGCATCATCAATAAGACCCTTTGGTAAACCGCGGCGTCCATCGGAATCAAACTCGGCTATAATGCAGTCCTTTGGTAGGAAGTCAGGATAGCCATTGTTCACTACGATTAACTGCACACTTTCCTTCAAACTCTCGGCCACAGAATACAAGTATTTGAGCGTAGCATGAAAAATTTTCTCATCCTTGAACTCTTCAATTTCACTGTTTAATTCTTGTGCACCAAGATTCTTCCTTGGAGAATCAATCAACAACAAATTCGGGTGATAGTATTCTGGACTAGAACCGATTACAAGTATAGCCATATAATATGCAATAGTGATCAGCGTTACTCCGGCTTGACTGCCGATGTCATCGTACTTTCGACCCCTTACATACGGTAAATATCTTTTATTGTCAATAAATGCGGAACTAAGCTTTGGGTATTCCATTTTCTCCAAGATTTCCTCGTATTCTTGCGATAAGCGTCTAAACAGCGCTTCTTTATCGACAACATCATCTGTGAGGATCTTAATATTGTTGCGCAGATTTTGAATGGAAGTATTCTTATCTTTTATAATTTGCTGGTAGCGCTCAACTTCTTGAAACATTTTCATATCTTTGTCGAGTTCGAAAATCTTTCTATTAACGCGACCAATTTCATAATTCAGGAACTCGATTTGTTCCATATTTGGGTTTGTGTAGTCTTTTGACAATTGCAGCAATTCTACTTCGGCTTCATTGAGTGATCTCTTTAGATCGGATATCTTACGTGCAATACTATCGTATTTCTTATCTTCTACTTCAGTAAATTTAATTAATTCGTTTGACTTTCGTTTTAGTGTGGCGATTTCTTTTTTTATTAAGAACAATTCACCTGTATCATCGCTTTTCTCGCTCCCACACAAACAGCATGCTTCGCCGTTAATTTGGCGAGAGAGTGGGCGAAGACAATTTGGGCAAAAAAGAAACTCATACTGATTAAATGATAGATAGCCTTGAACAGCTAGCTCCTTCTTATTAATTTCACTTGCATATTGATTATAAAGAAGCTTTAATTTGCGCAAATACTGTGCTTGATCAATTTCAGCTTGCATTAGGATGTCAAGCTCATTTTTGAATCGTATTATTTTATCACGCATTGAAATTACTTCAGGAGAAGCTAGACTATCACTTTTTTTAATTGAAACCAACTGCGTTTGGAGCTTTGTGATTTCTTCGCGCAGCCCTTTTTCAATTGTTGTGCATTCTAGTAAATTAGCGATATCAACAGATGCTAAAAAATCTTGTATCCCTGACAATTGAATGTTTAACTTTTCGACTTCGTCAACCTTTTCTCCGAGGCTTCGTTTGAATTCCTCTAGCGTTTTATCATATATATTAAATATAATTTCAAAAGTAGCTTTTCTTTTAAAATCCTTTTCCCACGATTTTTCACCCAGAATATCTTCATCATCTATTTCTGTTTGTTTGAGGTAGCAATATTTAAAAATATCTCGAAAGCTTAAGCTCTGACCGGAAATCGTTATATCTGTCAGGCCAAGTTTATCAATCAAAAACGCTGATAAAGAACGCGGATTTTTGGGGCTATCAATCTCATAATGGTTATAAAAAAGAAAACGGCGTTTCTCTTCATTCCACATTTCCACAACAACAGCGGCTTTAAAATCAAAGAGCTGTCGGCGAATCTTAAATTTTTCTTCACCTAATAAAAGAACTAACTCTACATGAGAACATGTGGAACCAATTTCTATATATGATTTATGATCTTTCGCGCCAAGTGCATAGTCAATCATTTCAAGAATTGAGGTTTTTCCTGTCGAAGTGTGACCGGTTATGTAATTAAACCCATCTCTAAATGAGATAATATAGTTTTTGCGCGATCCAATCAATGTTAGTGATAACAGCTTAATTCTAATTTTCATTTCGCACCTCGTAACTACGCAGGAAGATATTTGTTTTCTCACGAATTTGTTCTTCAATTTTTGAATCTGATATTTTCATCACTATCGGCAGAAAAGTCGCTATTAAGGCATTGAGTTTGCGAAAGTAATCATTATCAATTTTGCTCAAAGCTTCTATACCTAGATCGCTTATTTGGTAGATGGTGTTATTGCTTTCATCAAATTCCTTACCAATAAGTCTTTTTGCTAAAAGATAGTTCAAGCTCTGTCGATATTTAATAACGTCTGGTTGCCAATGGAAGAATGCGTAGTATTCATCGAAATTTTGTTCCAAAGCATAAGATCCCATTGCGCTTCCCAACATCGTATATGGAAACTTTAAATAGTAATCATAAAGCTTCACTTTCATTTCAGTTACTTTTAGTGATTTTCGTTCCTTAGCAGCATTCAAAATAATTAGGATTCTAACTGCATCATTTATATAATCAGTCAAACTTATATTCATATCACTTACCCGCATGACCAAGGTATTCATCTAGCTTCTGCTTGTAGTTTCTTAACCATCCTATACTACACTCTTCAGCCCATTGGTGCAGCATACCTTTCTTAGCGAACAAGCTCACCTCCGGTAAGGGAGGGCAATCTAGAGTTGTCGTATCAAAACTTTCAATTCGCTCATATGTTCTGGTTAACAAGTCATTTCCATTGGTTTCGTCTTGATATCTGCGAAATTGGGTCTCCCATAGATTGAAGACTTTCAACTTCAATTTGTTAAGTAGCTCTGAAAGTTGTGAGCTATCTTTACTCTTTATCGTATACTCGGCAAATTCAGCATTAAAGAAATCTCTTTTACACCCCTCAACTAATTCGATCTTAGCGCTTTCAAGCTTTTTAACAAACAGCATATCTTCATAAATATCTTTGTCAGCTTCGTCAATGAGAACAATAATCTCATTACAAACGCGAACTTTCTCATTTTCAAGATAAGAAAGTATTGCATCAAGTTTCAACCTTATATCATCATCAAAAGCCTTTTCATAAATCTCATACTTCTTAAGCTGCGATATCAAAAAGCCTCCGTCGAACAAAGAAATATCAATTTCAAATAATTTCTCCTGCTGTCCGCTCCATTCACTCCACCATTTGAATTCTTTGGCGCTAAGCGTAATTGGCAAGCAAAGAATCCATTTTCGCATTTTGTAGTCGGGAGCTTCGACCGCTCTCTGAAATGAATGCTTTATTTGGGTAATTTGTGCAGATTCAATTCCATCAAGGAAATATTTGCATTGGTAATTTTCAATCGGTTTGTTAAAATCGCCAACCAAAATGTCGATTCCCTCATCCCCTTGACTGACACGGATATTATGTGCATCACAATCGAATTTCGCTTGAATTAATTCGGTACATATCTTTTCGAATATATCTCTCGCACCAGCATCGCCGTACTTTTCTCGCAAATAACGAAAATCACGTTCCAAAATCATGCCCCCCAATACTTCAAAGATGCAAGTGAAATGAATATGATATTTCTAGTGGAATAGCTTTTGAAAAGTTTAACTAGATAATTATATCATGAGTTTTTGTAGTTATCTATCTGTCGCTGTAATTGATTTTCATAATCTGTAATTAAAACTAAACGACCTCAGAAGAAAGTTTACTTTTCATATGTTTCCCCACCTCAAACCGATTCCCCTCATCCGCATCCGCCAGCAACGAATACATCGGATGCTTGGTGATGTCGTACTTTCGCGAATAAAACGGATGAACAACTTGCAACGGAAGAATGCACCGGCTGCAGAGCATAATGGCCAGCTCGTCGGGCGACATGAGCAGCTTGCCGGGCTTTTGATCATTCAGCCCGTGACTGCGCTGCTACCCGCGCGTGTCGATATCGCTGTAGGTGTCGATCGTTTCTTTGATTTTCTTATACTGGCGGAACGCGAAGTGATTAGCTTTTCTAGTGCGAGTTGCTCAAACAGCAGATCGACAGGGGATTGCATCGCTTCATGAAGAAATAGAGAGCGAAATATTCATAAAAGCTAACATATATTCTACGTATAATTCGAATAAATTGTACAGAGATTGGGGAGAATCGAATAATACGCTAAATATCGCCCACTTTCTCTTAATTAATTGCAGTCTTGTCGACTAATTGAGTGTTTTGGTTTTTATCATAATGTGATACAAACCTCCCGCCTTGAGAAAGGTCAAGTACGCATCTTTCAAAATAGACGAATAGGATAATGCGAATAGTATTAAAAGCAATGAAGCTATATTCGTTGAGGGTCGGGAGTAGTTCGTGAAACTTCGCGTGACCTGTAGATGACGATAGCTAAGAAACCAAATGATTTTATTAATCGAAACCTGCAGACAATGCGGGTTTCTTCATTTTTAGGAATTTGCGACGGATTCTTGCTTGAAATCGAGCAGATATGAAAAGCGAAAAATGAGTTCGGCACAAAATATATTATTTCAAATTTACCGCATACCTTCCCGCTTTTTGAGCATTCGAACATTCGGTTGTATATATGGGCGTTTTAGGACTCGTTATAATCCTCCGAGGAAGTTTCGGAGGACGATGTTTGAGAGTTCGCGCCCGTGTAATGTTTGTATGCGAAATCGTCAGTTTTTCATCAAAAAACGCACAAAAAGACCTCGAAATAATATATTTTCGCAAAAATGGGCGTTTTGCTTCCGCTTTTGAAAAGTCAGATTGTTTTATTTATATAGGGGAGAAGAGGCAAAACTCGTACTGCACCTTAAAAACCAAATATGGAGGACAAACCGTTGAACTGCGAGAGCGAACAGGCTGCCGCTGGCGCTATGTTTGATGCATTTTGCAAGGAGGTCCTCCGTAACACAGTTTTTAATTACAAACGGAAGATCAAGCGCCAGTCAAGTAGAGAAGTGATCACGCCGGATCCTGAACAATATATCTCTGCGCGGGATGCCGTCTTTGATGTATATGAAACGGATCATCTGGTTATCGAATTTGAGGGAAGTATATATCCGTTGGACAATGAAAAGCTATATCAGTCGATGCTTACATTGCCGAAGAATCTGCTGGGTGTATTGTTGCTCAAGTTCTGGCATGGTCAGAAAGACGCGATAATCGCGAGTCACTTTGGCGTTTCAACAAGAACGATTCGTCAATGGCGTAGTCTTGCGATCGCTGAAATTCGGAAGTGGTATCAAGAAAAGGAGGTTGAATTTAGCGACACCTCGTGAAATGAAAGAAGGGCTTCTTTCAAATCAGCCGATAGGAGAGATATGATTCTAAGTTTCGAGACAATTTGTGCCGCGGTAAAGGGAGATAAGGACGCAATAGAAGAAGTACTAAAGTACTACGATCCTTATATTGTTACGATGTGCACGTTCCAATCTATGGATGAGGATGGATTTGAATACACATACGTTGATCATGACGCTATCCAATTATTACAAAAACGACTCGCTGAACAAATTACAAAATGGAAGGAAATCTGCAAATGATACTTTTACCCGATCTGTTTGAATTCGCTTATGTGCCCAACTGGTTTGACCATCTGATTGCGCTGGCTAAGATGGCAGTGCCGGAATCATGGCGTTTTACAAATCCAAAATTACCACCGAGGAACACGGATACTCCGATCCTAGAGAAGTATATCAATTACGTTTTCAGGAAACAAATCATCGACTTCAACAATTTCAATTATGTGTCCAATCCAGAATATGCGGACAGAATTTTTTACGTCAGAAATGAAAATGCATGTTTTAACACTGGCCTATACACAAAGAACTACAAGAGCATCTTTGGATGTTTCACCCGCAATAAGCGCAAAGATGCGAAGCAAGACTGGCTTTTCCGAGGGTTTTTTGATGATACTGCGCCCGATTTGAAGTTTGTGCAGCCATTGCCGGATAAGCCCGGATTGCTTGTGCCAATCATGGGCATGACTTACTTCCCCGTGTGGGACATCCGCGTCAATGTGAACCATATTCTGTGTGATCCCGACAATTTTGCGCGGCTGCCACTGGAAGTGCAGCGCGCGAAGAACCTATCGCTTCTGCTTGAAACCGCCGTCGAACTTGCTCGGCGTAAAGCGTCATTTGAACCCGGTATTGTGGTGCCGCAGGGATATCAGGGCAAAGTGCAGTTCTTGCTTCCGCTGTGCTTGCTGGATTCTGAGCGCACAGACCTTGCCATGACGCTGACACCCATGGATGGCTATTATCTCGGCCATACCTGCCTGACTCTGGAGATGGCTTATATGAACGCGCGGCTGATCGGCAGGCCGGTCGCTCCCTGGCTTCTGGAACTCGTGACGTGATTTCCTGATCGTGATGCCGACAGCAGCAAGAGTACTTGAACAGATGTTTCAAATGGATGAATATTGGGAGATTGAACTCAAACGCCTAGGCAGTCTCGAAACGGGCCGTGATCATATGATTATTCCACTTATCCTGAAGGATGCGATTCAGCATGATGTGTCCTGTGAAACAACCGTACGAAAAGATGTACGTTGCGAATATACGTTTGGAGGATACTGTCGTATGGAAGAATGGAACCCTGTTCGTATCATATGTCCGCAGTGCGGGAAGCGGAATCTCGGCTATAAAAATGCGAAAGGCGATTGCAGGTTACGCTGCCCCAACTGCAAAAGCGTGATGTTCAGTAAGCGCAAAACACCGACCAAACGTGTCATCCTGATTACAACTTCCAATCAACGGGAACCTTAGAAACAGATTCGAAAACGACGGTTTTGGTCGGGCTGAAACAGCGCGCCGCATAAACCCACGATCAGGTCTTTCGAATTCATGTACGTCATGCTGAAATAAGCGCGGATCCTATAAAACGAGGCTCCGGCGGACAAAAGCCATAGCGAAAATTCGCATGTGGCCATGTCCGCCGGAGCTTTTTTTTGTTTTCTTTTTCAAACAGGCAAAAAGCTTGCCGGTTTGCTTTGTAGCATACAGACATCGAGTGGAAAGGAGGTGAGCAGGCGAATGCGACCCAATGAACGCAGATTCGCATTGCTGGAAGTGCTGTGCGCCCGGCGATACGACACGATCCGTAATCTGGCGCGCGAGTTCCGGGTTTGTGATCGCACGATCCGGTACGACATTGAAGAGCTGACGCTTGCTTATCCTCTTGAAACCGTTCAAGGCAACGGGGGTGGCGTAAAGGTGGCTGACGGATATTTCATCGGACGAAAGTATCTCAAGCCGAGCCAACAACAGCTGCTGCAGAAGCTGGCCGCTCCCTTAGTCGGCGAGGAATTGAATGTCATGAAATCGATCTTTGCCGATTTTGGCATGACCTTACCAAACGAACAGAAAGGAGTGAAAGCATGAGCCAACAGGAAGCCATACGGCAGGTAATTAACGCATTAACGACACTGGTGGAGTCCCTTTCGGCGATGGATCAAGAACCAGTTTCAGAGGTGCAGGAAGTCGCGCAAACGCAGACACTTGCGCTAGAAGATGTACGCGCGGTACTCGCGGATATCAGCAGATCGGGGAAAAGGGAAGCAGTTCAGCAACTGCTCACCGATTTTGGTGTTCAAAAGCTCAGTGAGCTTGATTGTTCGCGATATCCGGCGTTGCTTCAAGCCGCAGAGGCAATCCGGTGAGCGGTCACGCGCTGCTCTCCGCATCCGGTGCGCATAAATGGCTGCATTGCAGTCCATCGGCGTGCTTAGAACAAACATATGCCGATCGTGAATCGGAAGCCGCAGCTGAAGGCACCGCGGCGCATGCATTGGCAGAATACAAACTGAAAACAGCTCTGAACCAGCAAGCGGAACGGCCAAAGTCGCAATACGAAACCGATGAAATGAATGTCTGCACCGAGAATTATGTCGAATTCGTGCTTGAGAGCATCGCGCAGGCAAGGCTGCTCTGCCGCGACCCCATCGTGCTGATCGAGCAGCATTTGGATTTCTCTTGTTATGTGCCGGATGGATTCGGAACCGGTGATGCCATGATCGTTGGCGATGGAGTGTTGCACATCATCGACTTCAAGTACGGCAGAGGCGTGCTGGTCGATGCGGCAGAAAATCCGCAGATGATGCTCTACGCCCTCGGCGCGCTGCAGCAATTTGGGAATTTGTACGATATGAATCAGGCGAGCATGACGATCTTTCAACCGCGGCGCGAGAACGTCAGCACCTGGTCGATCCCGATCTCGGAACTGTTGAGTTGGGCAGACTCCATACTTAAGCCTCGCGCGGGTTTGGCCTATGACGGGAGAGGTGATTTTTGCCCCGGGGACTGGTGCACATTCTGCAAGGCTGCTGTGAAATGCCGCGCCCGGGGGGAATCGAAACTGTCGCTGGCAAAATACGAGTTCGCTCTGCCACCCCTGCTCACGGATGAAGAAATCGAGGACATTCTGCTTCGTGTAGATGATCTTAACAGGTGGGCGAACGACATCATCGGGTACGCGACTGACGCGGCGGTGAACCATGGGAAAACATGGCGGGGTTTCAAGTTGGTAGAGAGCCGCTCCATGCGCAGGTTTTTAGATGAAGAAGCCGTTGCGAAAACAGCGCAGGCTGCCGGATATCGGGACATCTATCGGCAATCCATGATTCCGCTGACCGATATGGAACGGCTCATGGGCAAAGAGCAGTTTGGAGCGATTCTAGGCCGGTTTGTGATCAAGCTACCGGGGAAACCGACGCTTGTGCCCTCTTCCGACAAACGGCAACCCATCAACGTTTCAAACACACATCAAGAATTCAAGGAGGATATTGAACATGGATAAGCAAAATCCGACCAAAGTAGTCACCGCAAAAGTGCGGCTCTCTTACGCGAACGTGTGGGAGCCACAGAGCATCAACGGCAGCGAACTGAAGTACAGCGTTTCCATTATTATCCCGAAGTCTGACCGCGTGACGGTTTCCAAGGTTAACGCGGCGATCGATGCCGCAGTTCAAGCAGGGCTCGGCAAGTTTGGTGGCAAAATGCCGAACCGTGCAACGTTAAAACTCCCGCTTCGGGACGGAGATACGGAGCGTACCGACGAGGCATATCACGACGCATATTTCCTGAACGCGAACAGCAGGACCGCGCCTCAGATTGTCGATCGCGACCTGAACCGCATCTTGGATAAGGCAGATGTGTATTCCGGCTGTTATGCACGCGTTTCGCTGAACTTCTACGCGTTTAACACGAATGGCAACAAAGGCGTAGCCTGCGGGCTAGGCAACATTCAGAAGGTTGCGGACGGGGAACCGCTCGGAGCCAGAACCGATGCCGAAACCGACTTTGCCGACGACGAGTACTTGGCCTGACAGGAAGAGGGCAGGGGCGGCGGCCTAAACAACTGCCGCCTCTGTTGAAGGGAGAGCATATGCAACGCCTATCGATCGATATTGAAACCTATTCGAGCGTGGAACTGAAACGGGCTGGCGTATACAAATACAGCGAATCGCCCGATTTCACGATCCTACTGTTTGGATATTCGATCGACGGCGGTAACGTGCAAACGATCGATTTGGCGAACGGCGAAAAAGTGCCGCATGAGCTGATCCACGCACTGTTTGACAATTCCGTAGAAAAGTGGGCGTTTAACGCGCAGTTTGAACGCGTCTGCCTGTCCCGGTATATAGGCGTTTGGCTGCAGCCGGAATCGTGGCGTTGCTCAATGGTATGGGCTTCGACGCTGGGATTGCCGTTATCGTTGGAAGCGGTTGGTATGGTGCTGGACTTGGAGAAACAGAAGCTATCCGAAGGGAAGGACCTCATCCGCTATTTCTGCCAGCCGTGCCGTTCGACCAAAGCAAACGGTGAACGTGTGCGAAACCGCGCGCATCATGCGCCGGAGAAGTGGGAGCGGTTCAAAGCGTACAACATCCGCGACGTTGAAACGGAACTTTTGATACAAAAAGCATTATCGAACTATCCAGTCGCGGACGCGGAATGGAAGAACTATGTTCTTGACCAGCAGATCAACGATCGTGGAATCGCGCTGGATCAAACCCTAGTTGGGCAGGCGATTTTATGCGATCGACAGAGCCGGAAGAACACGCTTGCGGAAGCAAAGGTATTGACTGGGATGCCAAACCCGAACTCTACGCAACAGCTGACAGCGTGGCTCGCTCTAAATGGAATGGAAGCGGCCTCGTTGGACAAGAAATCGGTTGCGGCGCTACTGAAAGACGCGGGCGGAAACGTAGCGCAAATGTTGGAGTATCGCCGAGAACTTGCAAAAAGCAGCGTGAAGAAATATGCCACCATGCAAGCGGCAATCTGCGGAGATGGGCGTGCGCGCGGTTTGATCCAATTCTATGGCGCTAGCCGAACAGGTCGGTTCGCCGGGCGGTTGATTCAGGTGCATAACCTACCGCAGAACCACCTGAAGGATTTGGTTCTGGCACGATCTTTGGTTCGCGAGGGATATTTCGGCGAGGTTGAACTGCTGTTTGATTCCGTTTCAGCTGTGCTATCGGAACTGATCCGCACTGCGTTTGTTTCGAAAGAAGGGCATCGGTTTTTTGTTGCTGATTTCAGCGCGATCGAAGCGCGGGTCATCGCCTG